>Ga0114982_1001787_pt1 | contig 9918 bp, 8 predicted proteins | sample Shrwel_input2_FT_FD_87183 | JGI IMG/M metagenome (GOLD analysis project Ga0114982, IMG submission 87183) | Subsurface microbial communities from deep shales in Ohio, USA - Utica-3 well 1 S input2 FT | ecosystem: Environmental > Aquatic > Deep subsurface > Shale gas/oil reservoir > Produced... | reverse complement strand
TCCGAGTCCACTCCGCAACGGCGGCGGCGGTCAGAAACCGCGGACGATCTGGGCGTAGACGTCGGTCGAGGCGATCTGCGCCGGCAAGCTGGCGTCACGTGCGGTGATGCACACGGGCCAATCGAGCGGGTCTTCCGGTAAACGGCCGTGCGAGCCTTTCACGAGCGAGGCGTCCTGCGAGACGACTTCCATGAGCGCCTTGAACCCAAGGGTCTTCTTGAGGAGGAACCAGGCGATGGTGAGCGCCGGGAAACGGATCTTCGGGTCGATGAAGAGTTCGACGGGGTCGTAGCCGGGCTTGCGATGGATATCGATGGTGCGCGCGTAGTCCGGATCGCCCTGCCCTTCTTCCCACCAATAATACGAGAACCAGCTGTGGTCGTCGGACACGACGACGAAGTCGCCGGCGCGCGGGTGCTTGATCCCCGCGGCGGCCTGGGCCTCGGCGTCGAGGACCTGCGCCACGCCCGGGGTCGCGAGGAGGACTTGGCGAACGTCTTCGCGGATGGCGGGATCGAGGACGACGACGTGCGCGATCTGGTGGTCGACGACGGCGAAGGCCTTCGAGTTGAAGACGTCGAGGGTCTCGACGCCATCCTCCAGCTTGAGTTCCAGCCAGTCGTGCTCGCGCAACACCTTGTTCAGCGGGACGGCCCGGTCGACGGCGGTGATGGCGTATTCGGAGACGATGACGACGTCCACGCCACGGGCTTCAAGGAAGTCGGCGAGGTCGCCGACGAGCGTGTCGACGTCGCGGCGCGCGGCATCGCTGCGCGGATCATTCGGCCCGAAGCGCTGCAGGTCGTAATCGAGGTGCGGCAGGTAGACGAGGCTGAGGTCGGGTTGGTCCTTTTCTTCGATCCAGCGGGCTGAGGCGGCGATCCATTGCGTGGACGGCAACCCGGCGCGCGGGCCCCAGAAGGAATGAAACGGGAAATCGCCGAGGTCGCGCTTGAGCAGGGTCCGGTAGCGCTGCGGAAAGCTGGCGATGTCGAAGATCTTCCCGCCGTTCGCCTTGTACACCGGGCGCGGGGTGACGGAGATGTCCGCCGCCGTCCCCATGTTGTACCACCAGAAGAGGTTCGCGACCTTGAGCTTCGGATGCTTGGCGTGGAGTTCGTCCCAAGCCTTCGGCGCGAGGACCACGCGGTTGGACTGCTTCCAGAACTGCACCTCGCTGAGCGTGCGGTCGTACCAACCGTTGCCGACGATGCCGTGCGTGGACGGCGTCTTGCCGGTGAGGTAATCGGACTGCGCCGTACAGGTGACGGCGGGGAACGCGGGTTTGACCTTCGCGACCGAGCCCTTGGCGGCGCGCGCGGCGAGGCGCGGCATCACGCCCGACGACAGGTCACGGGCGGAGAGACCGACGACGTTCAGGACCGCGCGGCGCATGTCTGCTGGTCGCGCGCGCGCAGTTCATCGGTCGCGCGGCGGACGATGGCGGTGGCCATTTCATGGACCTGGATCGACTTGCCGATGGCCGTGGGCAAGACGAGCGTGAGCTGGCCGCCGAGGTGTTCGCGGAACTCTTCGAGCCCGGCGAGCATCGGGACGCCGCCGTCGAGGTGCATTTCCGGCGCGTAGGTGCGGAAGCCGAGAGCGGCGAGGAGGTTGAGCGTGCGCTCGGCTTCTTCCTTGCCGAAATGGCCGAGGTCGCGGGCGCAGAGGATGTCCAAGGCCAAGCCCACGGCGACGGCCTCGCCGTGCGTGAGGCGATGGTTCGTCATCGATTCGAGCTTATGCGCGGCCCAATGGCCGAGGTCGAGCGGACGGGCGCTCCCCAGTTCAAAGGGGTCGCCATTGCCGGCGATGTGGCGGGCATGGAGCTCGGCGGAACGGCGTACGGCGCGACCGATGGCCGGGATGTCGCCGGCGGCGAGCAAGGCGGACTCCTTCTCGAGGTTGCCGAAGAAGACGGGGTCCTTGAGGAGCGAGACCTTCACGGCTTCGACGAGGCCGTCGCGGAGGCCGCGGGCGTCGAGCGAGGCGAGCAGGCCAAGGTCGTTGACGACCGCCGCGGGGACGGCGAAAGCGCCGGTGAAGTTCTTCTTCCCGAAGGTGTTGATGCCGTTCTTCACGCCGACGCCGGCGTCGCCTTGGCCGAGGGTCGTGGTGGGCATGCGCACGAGACGGACGCCGCGGTGGGCGGTGGCCGCGGCGAAACCGACGGCATCGAGGAAGGCGCCCCCGCCGATGGCGAGGACGTACGAGTGGCGGCAGATCTTGTCGGCTTCGATGGCCGCGAGGGCGGCCTTGACGACCGCCGAGTCCTTCTTGGCGGCTTCGCCACCGGTCAGCACCAGCGGCGTCCGGGTGAAGTGCACCCCCATGGCCTTGCCGTACGCGGCGATCTCCGCGACGAAGCCCGGACGGGCCGACGCCAGGCCGGAATCGACGATCGGGATGACCTTGGCCCCGGCGAAGAGGTCGGCGAGGACGCGGTTGCCGGACGCGAACGCATGCTCCGTGAAGAAGATGCGGTGGCGGTAGGTCACCGAGAATTCGAGGTCAAGGGAGTCGTCCATAGCCCTGGGGGTGGGTTATCAGAGACCTTACGACCCCTGCGGGCAAGCCCTGTTCCCTCCCGTCCACCGCCAATTCCCGCCAAAAAGGCTTAGGTCTGCGGAATCCAGCGACGGAACAGCAGCGTCAGGCCGAAGCAGGCCAGCGGGCCGAAGAGAGCCAAGAGCGGTAAGGGCTGGAGGAGCTTGGTCGCCATCACCGCAGAGAGCTGCGGTTCCCCGGTGAGCCAAAGGTAGAAGAGGACGTAGGCGAAGCGGACGACGACGGAGAGGAGAAAGTAGTCGAGGAACGGAGAGGCGGCCAAGCGGTCCGAGACGCGGCCGGGCACGCCGGCGGGCAAGGGATGGCGTCGGTCCGAGCTCCAGATCCAGGCGGCGTAGACGACGACGGCGGGCAGGACGAAGGCCAAGCCCTCACCGAAGAGGACTGCGTCGACCAACCCGGGCAGAGGTACCAAGTAGATGACCCATGCCGTCCAAGCGGGCGGCCGCGCATCGGTGGCCTCATGCCGCGCGACCCAGGTAAGCGTGAAGGTCAGGAGCCACAGGGAGGAGCAGCACAACAGGATGGCGACCCAACCATCCCAGCTCATGCTGCCGAAGGAGATGCCCGAGACCAGCAGGCCGAGGAGTGGCAGCAAGGCGCGGCATAGGCCCATGACGACCGGAGCCCAGACGACGCCCTTGTGCCAACGGTCGTAGACGAGCACCGCCGCGACCAGCAGGCCAGCGACGGCGGCGACCTCACCGGCGTGGTCGTTGAGGCGCTCCATCGAATTCAAGGGGAACGACCGCGCGTGCAGGATGCGCACGACGACGGCGCCGGCGGCCCCCGCCAGCAGCAGGCAGAAACCGACGAGGTACGCGGTGTCCAGAGGCACCTGGCCCGAAGGGATGGGCCGGGTCGGACGGTGACGGGCGTCCCACTCGGCATCGAAGACGTCGTTCAGGATCATGCCGCCGACGTAGATCGCGGACACCGCCAGCAGCAGGCAAGGCAACGGCCACCAGGCGAGGGCGGCGATGGACTCGCCGAGCTTCAGGGGACCCGCGGACCAATAAGTACCCAATAACCAACCAGCCATCGTCGACGACCATACCGTGGGCAGGTTTGAGCCGCGGGAAAGGACCAACCAGGCGCGGAGGTTCATCGGACGGTCAAAGCGGCTTGATGCCAGCCTTCGCGAGTTCGGCGAGGGTCCAGCGGTACTCGGCGGCGATCATGTCCGCGACGTCGGCGGTGCGGACTTCCGGCGGGAGGACTTCCCACGTGTACGTTTCGATTTCCAGCTCGCGGCAGCGTCCGGGATGCTTGCCGATGACGGCGATGGCGTCGCGGAGGTGGTCGTTCGTGGTGGAGAGTTCGTCCGAGAGGCGATCGGCGTTCACGGGCACATGGAAGTGCACGCGGAGCTCTTCGAGCGCGCGGAGCTGGTCGATGGCGGCCATGGCCAACGGGATGTCCTTGAAGCGCACGATGGAGCCGTCCTTCGCCCGCCCCATGGTCTGGTGGAGGTACACGGGCTCGTGCATCTTCGCCAAGCGCGCGAGGGCGACTTCCGTCGGCTTCAGGCGCAACGCGGAGCTGAGGTGGAACTTGAGCACGGGCGCACCGCCGGCATCGAGGCGGGCGATGGCTTCATGGGCCTGCTCATACTGGAGCGCGAAGTGACAGGTATCGTAGGCGATACCGAGCGTGCGGTCGACGAGGCCCTTCGAGGGCTCGTCGGCGCGGAGCTGCTCAAAGAGCCGAAGCGCTTCCGGGGTGTTCTCGGCGTGGCCGATGGGCTCGGGCTCGAGCGCCAGGCGCAACGTCACGCCGGTGCGGTCGCGCAGGCGGTCGAGGTGTTCGCCGCACGCGAGCAGGTGGCGGCGCATGACCTTGAGTTCGTCGGCCTTGCGGCCGAAGCCCTTGAAGGAACCCGGCAGCGTGCTGACGGTGCCGATCTGGTCCGGCGGGCCGAACGCGGCGAGGAGGTCGAACAGGCGCTTGGTGTACTCGAGGCGCGCGGGCTCGCACCAGTCGGGCGCGAAGACGTTGTCTTTCACGGCCTGACCGTGGAACGGCCCGAACGGGAACCCATTGATGCCGGCGACGACGCAGTTCTCCTTATCCAGCCAATGGCGGAAGGCGGTCAGCGTCGCGGGCTCGGCGAGTTCCGCCGCGGCGCGGTCGCCGAGGCGCAAGCCGAGGACGTACGTCTTGCCTGGCGAGACGCGGTCGCGCACGCGCAGGGCGTGGTCGCGCAGACCCGCGAAGGTCTCCACCCACCCTTCGCCGCGATGGACGTTGGTGCAATAGGCGAGGCTGAGTCCGGACGAGAGCTTCACGTTCAGCGCAGGGCCTGCGGATCCTTGAAGTTCGGCGACTGCGACAGGAAGCGCACGGGGTTGCCGTAGACGAGGCTGTCGATGGCGGCGGCGGAATGGCCGCGGCGGCGCATCTCCTGCACGGCCTTCGGCACCGCGAGCGGATCGCTGTGGCCCCAATCGCAGGCGCTGTTCAACCAGACGCGCTGCGCGGCGAAGTTCTCCAGCATGTCGACCGCGCGCACGGGCGTGGCCTTCGATTCCGGATAGAGCGTGATGCCGGCCCAGTAGCCTTGATCGAGGACCTCGCCGATGGTGTGCTCCTCGACGTGGTCGATGATGACGCGCTCGGGCTTCACCTTCCCGGCGGCCTTGAGGACGTCCATGATGAGGCGCGTGCCCTTGCGCTTGTCTTCCAGGTGCGGGGTGTGGACGAGGATCAGCTGGTCGTGCTGCACCGCGAGTTCGACGTGCTTCTCGAGGATGCGCATCTCGTTGCGCGTGTTCTTGTTCAGGCCGATCTCACCGATGCCAAGGACCGTCTTGGCCTTGAGGAATTCCGGGATGAGCGCCAGGACGTCGTCGGCGAGCTTCATGTCCTCGGACTCCTTCGGGTTGATGCAGAGCCAGCAGTAATGCGGGAGGCCGTACTTGGCCGCGCGCTTGGGCTCGTGCTGCGTGAGCTGGCAGAAGTAATCGTAGAAGCCGTCCGCGGTCTTGCGGTCGAAGCCCGCCCAGAAGGCCGGCTCGCAGATGGCCGCGCAACCCGCCAAGGCCATCGCTTGGTAGTCGTCGGTGGTGCGGCTCACCATGTGGCCGTGGGGTTCGATGTAACGCATGGTCGGGGCTTACTTGAGGCCAGGCCAAACCCCGGAGGCGGCCTTGGTGTCGGCTTTTTCGATCGGGGCGACGGAAGGGTCGCTCCAGAGGTGGAGGATCTGGGCGACGCGGTCGTCGCCGGACTTGAGCAGGAGCGGGAGCGCCGCGCGGAGCCCGCGGACGCGATGGTCTTCGGGGCCGCTGGCCTTTTCGAGGCGGTCGAGGAAGGCCGCGAGGTCGAGGAGCTTGTAGCGCGCGTCCATGAAGTGGAGGTCAGCCACTTGGTCGCGGGTCCGGCGAGGCGTGCCGGCGAGGGGGTTGGAGTCGGACATGGGAGACGGATGCCGAAGCACCCTGGTGCGGATGAGACACCAAGGTGCGGCAGAGGTCCCCACGGGTCAAGCCACCCTGCCCTTTGGCGGGGTGGGCCTGAAGCCGGGCCTTACTTGGCGGCAGCGCCGTCCTTCTTCAGTTCTTCGGCCGTCCAAGGGGTCTTGCGGTCGGCATACTTGGCCTTGATCGCCTTGACCTCGGCTTCCGTGACTTCCGGACCGGCATTGCCGAAGGAATTGCGGACGTAGGTCACGACATCGGCGATGTCCTTGTCGGACACACCGGCGACGGGGGGCATCATGCCATTGTAGGTGACGCCCTTGACGGACACGGGGCCCTGCATGCCGTTGACGATGTTGCGGACGGCGACGGAGGCATCCATGGCGACCCACTCGGAGCCGGCCAACGGAGGGAAGACGGGAGGGAGGCCGGCGCCCGTGGGCTGGTGGCAAGCGAGGCAGGTGCGGTTATAGACGGCCTGACCGCGCTTCATGGTCTCGGCGTTGGGAGCGGCCGGCTTGGCCGTTTCGGCGGCGACGGCGACGGTCGTGACGAGGGCGGCGAGGGCAAGGAACTTCAGGGAGGACATGATCGTGATGTGCCCCCAAGGAGGCGACTTGCCGACGAATCTCAAAACGAAAATGCAGATTCCGACCCCAGGCCCGACAGCCATAAGCCGCACCCACCGCAGGGATTAGCCCCGGGCACGTCCGAGAATGGGATTAAAACGACAAATTGGGTCATCATGGCCGAAACGGACGCTCGCTTTATTCCCTTTAAATCATGTCGACCTCGCATCAATGACCTCTTAATTAAATGGGGTGAAAACGACACCGACCCTCGATGTCTGGCTGAACCAAGTCCAAGTCCGGAGCCTCCGGACGGTCTTTGACCACCTCCCGGGCGTGATGTTCTTCGCCAAGGACCTCGATGGGCGCTTCACGATGGCGAATCTCGCCTTTGCCCAACGCTGCGGGCAACCCGACGAGGCCGCCTTGCTTGGCAAGACCGACGCGGACGTCTTCCCGCCCGAGCTGGTGGCGAACTTCCGCAAGAAGGACGTGCAGATCTGCCAGAGCGGCGAGCCGGCCATGCGCCTGGTGGAGCTCTTCCCGAACGAGAACGGCGAACACGTCTGGTACGAGACCACCAAGCTCCCGATCTTCGACGTGCACGGCAAACCCTGCGGGGTCTTCGGGACCGTCCGCAGTTATGAGGGCACCAAGGCGCTCCTGGAGCCGTTCCTCAAGGTCGAAGCCGCCGCCGAATTCATCCAGCAGAACCTCGCCGACGCCCTGAACATCGCCAAGTTGGCCAAGCTGACCGGCCTTTCCATCCGGCAATTCGAGCGTAAGTTCCACAAGGCCTACCAGGTCAGCCCGCGCGCCTACCATGTCCGCATGCGGGTGGCCGCCGCCTCCGACCTTCTTAAAGACACCACCCTCCGGCCCTCGGAAATCGCCGACCGGACGGGCTTCTACGACGCCAGCGACTTCTCGCGGCAATTCCGCCGGGCCATGAAAATGAGTCCGACGCACTTCCGCCGGATGCATAAGAACGGAAAAGAAGCCTGAGACGGCCGACGGGTGATCGGGCCCTAGGCCCGCCGGGGCTGATTTGCCTTCTCGACAGAGGGGGGTTGGTCGGTTTTATTCACAGCCGTACCCCCTCTCCCTAACCATACCTATATGAGTACTACGACCGACGAACAACCCTCCGTTGTCCCCAACGCGAAGCGCCTGCTCTGGGCTGGCTTCATGGCCATCCTTGCTGCCGGCGTAGGCTTCGCCCTCCGTGGCGGCATCTTTGGCGATTGGAAGACCGCCTTCGGCTTCACCGACGGCCAGCTCGGCGCCATCGGTGGCGCTGGCTTCTCCGGCTTCTGCTTCGGCATCATCATCGGCGGCGTCATCGTCGACAAGATCGGCTACGGCAAGCTCGTCGCGGTCGCCCTCGCCGGCCACATCCTCTCGGCCGTCGTGACCTTCATGGCCACCGACGCCACGAACGCTTACGGCTTCCTCTACTGGGGCATGTTCATCTTCGCCTTCGCGAACGGTACCCTCGAAGCCGTGGCCAACCCCCTCGTTGCCACGATCTTCCCGAAGCAGCGCACGCACTACCTCAACATCCTGCACGCCTCCTGGCCGCTCGGCATGGTGGTCGGCGCCGTCGCCTCCTACGCCCTGGGCGTCCATGGCCTCGGTCTCGGCTGGAAGGGTCAGCTCGCCTTCTACCTCGTCCCCACCGTCGCGTACGCCGTGATGTTCATGGGCCAGTCCTTCCCGAAGTCGGAAGCCGCCGAAAAGGGCGCCTCCTTCTCCGAAATGTTCAAGGACGTCGTCATCCTCGGCTCGCTCGTCGCCTGCTACCTGCTCTCGATCTTCCTCGGCAACGTCCTCGGTCCGGTCTTCAACATCCCGAACCTCGGCCTCTACCTCGCGGGCGTCCTGCTCATCACCGTCGGCGTCATCACGCGCTTCTCGATCGGCTCCCTCCTGCTCTTCGTCCTCTTCATCACGCACGCCCTCGTCGGCGCCGTCGAACTCGGCACGGACTCCTGGATCGAAGCCATCACCGGCAACCTCTTCACCGCGGACCAGGGCAAGGCGCTCTTCATCTGGACCTCGGCCATCATGTTCGGTCTGCGCTTCTGCGCCCACTGGATCGAAACCAAGCTCGGCCTCTCCCCGATCGGCATCCTGGTCGTCTCGGCCCTGCTCGCCTTCGGTGGTCTCCAGCTCGCTGCGGGCATGACCAGCTTCTACGTCGCGCTCTTCGCCCTCGGCATCTACGCCCTCGGCAAGACGTTCTTCTGGCCCACGATGCTCGCCGTCGTCGGTGACCGCTTCCCGCGCTCCGGCGCCGTCGCCATGTCCATCATGGGCGGCATCGGCATGCTCTCCGCCGGTTTGATCGGCGGCCCGGGCCTCGGTTACGCCAAGGACCGTTTCACCGGCGAAGCGCTCCAAGCCTCCGCCCCGGCCGTCTACGAAGCCAACAAGGCGAAGTCCGAGTCGACGTTCCTCTTCCTCGCTCCGGCCACCGCCGTCGCGGGTGACAAGGTCGAAGCCGCCAAGAAGGCCGGCGACAAGGGTACCGCCGACCAGAAGGCCATCGTCGCCGCCAACCAGGCGGGTGACCGCGCCACGCTGAAGGCCGACTCCTTCATCCCGCTGACCATGGCCGCGATCTACCTCCTGCTGCTCCTCTACTTCAAGAGCATCGGCGGTTACCGCGCCCTGAAGATCGAAGAGCAGGTCTAAGCCCCGCTTAGCCCTCCCCGCGAAGGCCGCACGGAAACGTGCGGCCTTTTTGTTGTCCGCGCACCCAAGGTGGTGTCGTTATCTTCCCAGATAATCGGCTTCCGTCCCCGGAGGTTTCGGGCTGAATGAAGGCACCCCATTCTCCACATGAGCACCAAGAAAATCCGCATCGCGCTGGCCGGCCTCGGCTTCGGCGCGGAGTTCATCCCGATCTACCTCGCCCACCCGAACGCGGAGATCGCCGCCATCTGCCAGCGCAACCCCGACAAGCTGAAGGAAATCGGCGACCGCTACGGCATCGCCAAGCGCTACACGTCGTATGAGGAGATGCTCAAGGACCCCGAAATCGACGCGGTCCACATCAATACGCCCATCCCCGACCACGGCCGCCAATCCATCGCCGCCCTCAAGGCGGGCAAGCACGTGGCCTGCACCGTCCCGATGGCCACGTCCATCGCCGAGTGCGAGGAGATCGTGAAGTTGGTCAAGGCCACGGGCCTGCGCTACATGATGATGGAGACGGTGGTCTACGCCCGCGAATTCCTCTTCGTGAAGGAGATGTACGATAAAGGCGAGCTCGGCCGCCTGCAGTTCCTCCAGGCCTCGCACCAGCAGGACATGGAAGGCTGGCCCGGCTACTGGCCCGGCCTCCCGCCCATGTACTA
>Ga0114982_1001785_pt1 | contig 9920 bp, 2 predicted proteins | sample Shrwel_input2_FT_FD_87183 | JGI IMG/M metagenome (GOLD analysis project Ga0114982, IMG submission 87183) | Subsurface microbial communities from deep shales in Ohio, USA - Utica-3 well 1 S input2 FT | ecosystem: Environmental > Aquatic > Deep subsurface > Shale gas/oil reservoir > Produced... | reverse complement strand
GATCAAAATTGGTAAACGTTAAAAGTTGTTTGTCAGCATCATAAGGATTGCTTGTTAAAACTTGCGAAATGTCGTCTTTAATATATCTAAAGAAAGCTCCGGAGGTGATTGTTCCAATTTTTACTTTTCTAGTATAATTAGCCTCTACTGAGTTGGTGAATTGTGGTTTCAAATCGGAGTTACCAATTTGTTCTACTGTAAGTCCTGTCCATTGTCTAATCTCGTTTACCTGCTCCATATTAGGACGATCGACTCTTCTAGAATAATTAAAGTTGAACGTGTTTTTTTCAGAGGGTGTATAAGTGAAAAATGCTGACGGATAAAAAGTGAATATGTAATCTTTAAAATAATCGTCACTTTGACTTACTTTTTTGAAAGTTCCGCTAACATCATAGCTTTCCAGACGTAAACCCAATTGATAGTTCCATTTTCCAACTTGTTTGCTAAAGTTACCGTAGGCCGATTGAATGTTTCGGTTAAACTCAAAATCAGAGTCGTAATTCCCGTCCAAACTGAATTTGTTTCTTGTACCGTCAATACGGCTTTCAAGTCCCAATTCAATTTTTGAAGTTTCGTTTAGCGGACTAGCATAATCTATATTGGCAATAAAGTTTTTTCCATCACGAGTGATATTGTTTGTTTTGAATAGAATGTCACTTTCGTTTATAAAATCACTATTTTCAGGTTCGTCTGTAGCATTGTAATTCAATTCAATATCTAAAGTTTTTTCAGGTTTTTCAAACAGATGTTTGTATGCCAAATTATAGGTTTGATTTTTTTCGTTTCCTTTGGTGTTCTGAATTTGTAACCTGTCTGTTGTTAAAGGATCTACATAATTTACGCCATTAATAAAAGTGGCCGAAGGGTTGTTAAACGATTGAATTGTATAAAAAGATAATGTGTTTTTATCATTGATATAAAAATCAGTTCCTAGTTTGGTAAAATGATTTTTATTGAAGTTTTTGATGTCAAAAGTCATGTCATAATCTTCGGTACTGTTGTATTTGTCCCATTGAATTAGTCCTTTATTGGCATTTTTACCGTGATTTAAAGAATAAGTAGTATAAAAGTTGAACTTATTTACTTTGTAATTCATGTCGATAGACCCATTGAATTTTGGCGTTTTTCCAAAGTTTACTCCAGTATTTACATTTCCGTTAAAACCTAAATTGGCATTTTTATTCAATACAATGTTGATGATTCCACTCATTCCCTCCGGATTGTATTTAGCAGATGGATTGGTAATCAATTCAATTTGTTTAATTGACGTAGATGGAATTTGCTGTGGTGCTTGAGCTGCGGATAGATTAGAAGGTTTTCCGTCGATAAAAATTCTTACATTTTCATTTCCTCTAAGGCTTACCGTGTTGTTTTGCTGATCGACACTCACCGAAGGAATGTTATTCATGATATCAGCAGCCGTAGCCCCGGCCGAAATTAAATCTTTTCCTACGGTTATTACTTTGCGGTCTACTTTTTGTTCTACGGTAGATTTTTCCTTAACTACGCTCACTTCGGCCAATTGTTTGGCTTCTTCTTCCAGCAAAATGTTTTTTAAGTTCACACTTTTAGAATCGGCCGAAAGCGTTATGGTTGTTTCGTATTTTTTGTATCCCATAAAAACCACTTCAATATTTAGTGTTTTTAGGGGAAGGTTGTCTACGTTAAAGCTTCCGTTGTCTTTAGTAATTCCCCCCGAAATTACTTTTCCTTCTTCTTTAACCGTTACCGAAGCATAAGGCAGAGCTTCATTGTTTCGTTTGTCAATTACTTTTCCAGTAATGTTTCCCAGTGCGGTTAATAGTCCTGTGGGAGGTGTAGATGTCTGTGCTTGCAAATTGGCACATAGCGCCAACAGGCAAATTAAAATTGCTTTTAATTTCATTTTGATGATTGATTTTGATTGATGATGGGTCAAAAGTAGTATAATAAATAATACTATGCAATACAAAGTACTATTTTATATTAATTTTAACATTTTATTTATTTTTGATTATCTGTAAGACGATGAAGCTGTCAGAAAGTTACACTTCAACAGAAATAAAATTAAAAACCCTCTTAAATGCTATCTTTAAGAGGGTTTTGTGTGATTAAAATTACTATCGTTTTAGGCTGAAATGGGATTTAAATGTTTTTCGGATGCCTTTTTCATCATAATCTACCGTAAACCAATAATCGTCAGACGGAAGGGGTTTTCCGGTATAAGTTCCGTCCCATCCATTGGTAGAAGGCGTTATTTGTTTGATTAACTTTCCAAATCGGTCAAAAATAAAGATGGGTGTGTTTGGATTGGTTAATACCAAATCTTTGATGTTCCATGTCTCATGATAATTGTCTCCGTTTGGCGTAAAATATTTAGGATAGTTAATAATTATCGCAGTTAGTGGCGCGGGATTACAGTTTCCGGTAAGATCAATCACGCTTATGGTATGCTCCCCAGGAGTTACATTATAAAATATATTACTGTCTTGATAACCACCATTATCCAGCTGGTAGTTGTAATTACCGGAACCGGCACCCAAAACGGTTACTTTTATGTATGTCGGATTTTCAAAGGCGTCACTATATTCGATTTCAAGATAAGGAGCGTATTTGATGACTACAGTGTTGGCAACTATAGTACAAGTTGTTGTTAAATTGGTAATGGTAACGGTATAATTTCCAGTTTGATTAGTGGTTATTGAGGAAGTATTCCCTCCATAAGGTTGTCCTTCAAATGTCCAAACAAAAGAGTGTGTGGCTACTGAAAGCCCTGTGTCTAGTAAGGCACTATTGTATAAGGTTCCTGTCGCATAATCTTCACAAATAAAATATTCAGGAGCTAATGCTGGTTTTGGTAAAGGATTTACCACTAGTTTAATTTCATTACTTACCGCAAAACAAGCATTTGTGGCTGTGGTATTAGTAATTCTAGCCCAAACACTATCAAAAAAGACAGTATCGTTTACATAAGCTTCCGGGTTTGGAATAGGGGTTGCATTTACATCATTGGCATCAGTAAAAGTGGTGAAATATTCGATTTTAAAATCAGCAGCAGGTAATTGTGGTCCCAAAATTTGAGCATCTAATGCGGTTTTTAATTTAAATTCAAAAATTCCATCATACCCATCTCGGAAGGTGTCGCATTGAGGTGACATAATAGCGTTGTTTGCAACTGGAGTATCCACTATGGTTATCACAAAATCACTTTCATCGGTACAAGACGGTAAAAAAGGTGATGTTCCTCTAATTAAAATAGTATTTGTCCCGGGAGTATTAATGATAGCGTTGGATGCTAATAAAACACCGGCTGAAGTATAATAATTTTCTCCTGTTTTTAATAGACTTGGATTCAATTGATAACTCTCACATGTGGCAGGAACGTCTGTAAGTTCTGTAACATTATACAATTGAATTGGTATTTCTCTTTCTATGTAACAATTTGTGTTGCTGCTATTTTCTGCATACACAAATATAGAGGTTGGTGGTAGATTACTACTGCTATAGGTTGTGATAGGAATTTCAACTCTTCCGGGTAAATTAGTTATAGATTGATTAAAGTACTTCCCAACGGTTAAACCAGGCAATGTAAAACGATCACAAAAATTGAAGGCAGTAGATAATGTAGCGTCTAAAACCGGTGTGTCATTAATAGTAATCGTAAACGGCTTTTCATTAATACATTTTAATTTATTATTGGTTTCAGTATACACATATAGTGGAGAAATTACCGTACTTGAATTATAAGTGGTTCCTTCAGGAATGATATTTCCTGGATGAGGTAACTCCGGGTGTGCGGGGTCATAGGGTGCATCATAATAGGTCATATTAGGAGGTAAATCTTCTAAAGTATAGCTATCACAAACATTTTGGTTTCCAATGTCTTCCGCTTCTATACTGTCAAAAGTGATGGTAAAAGAACTTTGATTGTTACAATTTGGATCATTAGGATTAGCGGCATAAATATAAATGGTTTTAATCCTTGTGGTTTGTTCGGTACCAACTCTTAAATCGTTGCTGTCAATAGTCAGATCGGCTATTGGATTTACTCCGTTTGGATCTTCAAAATAATTTCCGTTGTTTAATGGTGTTAAATTATACGAAAAACAAACAATCTGATCTCCGCGTTCGTCAATTACCGGTTTTGTATTGATGTTAATTGTCCATGCGACTTCGTTATAACAAGTTGGTGTTAAACTAACAGGTGCTGTAGTTGATTCTTTGTATACGTATATGGTTGAAGTAGTTGTAATACTATCTGTTCCTGCTATTAATTCTGTATTCCCGACTGTGACTGGTCCTCCTAACTGTGTGAAATATCTTCCACCTTCCGGATTAGAGGGTAACAAATAACTTTCGCAAGTGGTAACATCCTCTGGTTTTTTTAATGCAGGTTGGTGAAAAGTAATCGAGAAAAAATCATCATCAGTACAAGAAGAGCCTGGAATATAAGTATAAACAGTTGTGGTTGTAGTAATATCTCCTGGAGGAATAATTACTCCACCACCATTAGGAGCATCACGATACTCACCAATGGGTGCCGGAGGCAATGTATAAGGAGGAATACATAAATCTACATTAGCAATTCCTAAAGTATTAATATATGCCATAAAATCATAAACAGTAGAACGGCAGCCATTATTTTCTGCATAAGCATAGACATGGGTTGTGGTAGTTATAGGAAGTACTAATAAAGTATAGGTGTTGGTTGGTTGGTCATAAGTGTAATAATTGGCTGTGCCTAAATCGGTAGTGATGGCAGGAAGCGAGCTAATTTGGGTACAATCAAACAGATTGGTGAAAGTTGTACTTATAGTCGGAGTTTTATTAACAGTTATTTTAAAACTACTCACAATAGAAGTACAAGTTGGGTCGGTAAAGGTAAATTCTACATAAATTATGGTATCACCCAAGGTTGAGATTATGGTTCCTGGTAAAATCTCTTGGGTATGAGCTATATCTAAATAAAATTTGGCCCCCGGTTGAGGATAGTCTGGTACAGCAACACTATCACATCCTACAATATCGGTTGGGGTAATATCGTTGGTATCAATAATAAAAACTTTAAAACTGGTTTGTGAAGGACAATTTGGTGTACCACCAGTCTCAGCATAAATATAAACCGTTGTATCATTTGTGTTTATAGATGTTCCTGCTGTCCAATTGGTGCCTGTTTGGTTAGAACCTGACCAATACTGCTGTCCTGCTGGAAGTACAGGTAAAATATATTCAATACAAACGTATTGATCGGGTCTAATTGCTAAAACAGGTCTTGGTTTTACAATTAAGTTAAAACGGATAGTGATAAAACAAACCGGATCGGTGATATTTTCTACGCGTACATAAATTGTAGTAGGATTTGTGGCAGGATCTGTAGGATAAAATACGGAAGTATCAATTCCTCCAGTACTGCTAGCATCGGCACCAGCCTGACTTAAATGATAACTCACGCCATAAATACTTGAAGATTGAATACCCAAAATTCCGTTGGTTAAAGCGGCTAAATCAAAACTAGCGGAATTTGAACCTGCAACTGTTTCACATTTCGTTTGGTCTCCAGGATTGGTAGCAGTTGGAGAAGGGGTTAATCTCAAAAAGAAAGATTTGGTCACATAACAACCGTTACTGTCTTGGATTCTCATCCACATTTGTTTAGGTAATGAAGTAGGAGTGTAATTTACCGGTTGTTGAGGTGTTCCAGCTTGTGCTTCAGCTTGTGTATCGTAGTAGCTAATATTATATTGATTGTTGGAATCAACAACATTGGTGTTATAATTCAAATCAAATGCGCCATTACTGCATTTGTATAAATCAACCGGATCTGGAGTTGAAGAAGTGGTATTATAGCTAATTGCAATGTCATTGGTAGCGACTTCACAATTAGTTGATTTAATATAGTAAGTTAAATAATAAGTACCCGCATTATTTACATTCAAATCAGGACCTGTTTCGCCAGGTATAGGATTTCCGCCACTATCTTTCCAAACAAAATTAAAAAGAGCTGGGTCTAATCCAGAAGTAATGGTGTGGCTTTCATTAATGCCATCGTTGGTGCATAGCGTAACATCAGGACCTAAAACGTCGGTACCAAAATCGAAACTACTACCTCCAATAAAAATGGCAGAATCGTCTGTGGTAACATTTCTATCCCCTAAAACAATCTTTAAATGATACGTCTGACCTGGAATTAAATTGGTTTTCGAGGCCGTCATTAAAACGGTTTGACCGTTAAAGTTAGTGGGTGAACTTGTAGCGTTAATTCCACCATTAAAAGAACCAAAATAAGCTAAATTGGCTGACGGACAGGATGAATTGTACAATTCATTTCTAATGGTTTCTACAGAAATTGGACTGGATGTGCCTGATACTAATGCCAAATTTTCAACTAACCCACCCGGGTGTGTTAATAAAATAGCCATTCCATCATACGAATTACATTGAAATGTTCCGTATTCTTCTGAAGCAAATAAAAAGGTAAAACTAAAATTGGGAGAAAAGGAAGTGAAATCAAATGCTATGGAAGTAGCGTTATTGAAATTCGCAGGAAAGGCAGGGTCTGTTGTAAAAACAGCGGTCAAATCTACATCTCCAGGCCAAATACCACTACCATCACTCAATCGGGTGTTGTTGGGTCCGGGTGCATTTGTAACCGCACCGGTACTCAAAAGTACCCCTTCTGTTAGTGGAAAAGCAGGATTCGTATTTGAAAAATAACCAATTCCATTGCTGGAGCCAAAATTGGTTCCGGTAATTCCTACAATGTTAGAAGGGTTTATACACGGGCTGTTCAGTAATACATTTTGTACCAAATCATCAACAGTTCGGGTGTCATTGATAGTAATGACTTGTGAATGGCTCAAACCGGAATAAAAAACCATCAAAAAAAACAGTACCTTTTTCATATTGTAAACGCAATTGAGCCAAATGTAATTTTTTCATCGATTAAATGTTAATTTAATCGATGAACGACATAATATTTTTTAATTTCTTGAAATTATTAAATTTTAAATTTGGAAAAAAGCAACAAGTAGTTGCTTATAAATTTACTAAAAATTCTATTAAAATAGTATCTTTGCACACTTAAAAAATTAATTATGTCACTAGTACAAATTCTTACGCCAAAAATTACGCAAGCCGTTCAGGACTTGTTTGAAGTTTCAATTGATAAAGTGGAGTTTCAGGCGACGCGTAGGGAATTTGAGGGCGACATAACTATGGTGGTTTTTCCACTATTGAAAGTAATTAAAGGAAATCCTGCCGAAATAGGAACCAAAATAGGAATGTATTTAGTTGAAAATGTTACCGAAGTGGTTAAGTTCAACGTGGTGCAAGGTTTTTTAAACATTGTGATTTCAGATGCGTATTACATTCAGTTTTTAAATCAAATTAAAGGCAATGAAACTTTTGGTTATGTAACTCCATCAAGTGATAGTAAAGCTATTATGGTTGAATTTGCTTCGCCAAATACGAACAAACCACTTCATTTAGGGCATATTCGTAATATTCTATTGGGATATTCGGTCGCTCAAATTATTGAAGCTTCAGGTCAAAAATCCTACAAGACTCAAATCATTAACGATCGTGGAATTCATATCTGTAAATCAATGTTGGCTTGGCAGAAATCTGGAAACGGACAAACGCCTGAATCAACGGGTTTAAAAGGAGATAAATTAGTAGGTAATTACTATGTAGAATTTGATAAAACCTACAAAGCCGAAATCAAAGAGTTAATGGCGCAGGGTAAAACTGAAGACGAAGCTAAAAAATTAGCACCTTCTATTATTGAAGCCCAAGAAATGCTTCGTAAATGGGAAGCGGGTGACGAAGAAGTAGTAGCCCTTTGGAAAAAAATGAACCAATGGGTGTATGACGGATTTGGAGTTACCTATAAAAATCTTGGAGTTGATTTTGATTCGTATTACTACGAAAGTGATACGTATTTATTAGGGAAAGAAGTTGTTCAATTTGGTTTAGAAAAAGGAATTTTCGAAAAAGATCCGGATGGTTCGGTTTGGATTGACCTAACCGAAGACGGATTGGATAGAAAAATTGTATTGCGTTCAGACGGTACGGCTGTGTATATGACTCAGGATATCGGTACGGCAATTCAACGTGTAAAAGATAATCCAGATGTTAGCGGAATGGTGTACACGGTTGGTAACGAACAAGATTATCATTTTAAAGTATTGTTCTTAATTCTAAAAAAATTAGGTTTCAATTGGGCTCAAGATTTATATCACCTGTCTTACGGAATGGTAGAATTGCCTTCGGGAAAAATGAAGTCTCGTGAAGGAACGGTGGTTGATGCCGATGATTTAATGCAGGAAATGGTCACTACCGCACAATCTATTTCGGAAGAATTAGGGAAACTGGAAGGGTATTCGGAAACTGAAAAATCTGAGCTATATAAAACTATCGGAATGGGAGCGCTTAAATACTATATGTTGAAAGTAGATCCTAAGAAAACCATGATGTTCAATCCGGAGGAATCAGTCGATTTTAACGGAAACACAGGTCCTTTTATTCAATATACCTATGCCCGTATCAAATCGATTTTAAGAAAAGCGGATTTTGATTATTCTCAAAATGTGAATCTCGGAGAGCTGCATGAAAAAGAAAAAGAATTAATCAAACAAGTTGGTTTGTTTCCAGAAGTCATTCAAAGTGCCGCTGCCAATCACAGTCCGGCTTTGGTGGCCAATTATACCTATGATTTGGTAAAAGAATTCAACTCGTTTTATCAAAATGTTTCTATTTTAGGAGAAGAAAATCATGAGAAGAAAATATTCAGAGTGCAACTGGCTAAAAAAGTGGGTGAAACCATTAAAAATGCTTTTACGCTTTTAGGAATTAGCGTTCCGGAGCGAATGTAAAATAAAAAGGGTTGGCAATAGTCAACCTTTTTTTTTTTTAAAAGGTAAAACGGATAAATGCATTTGGGGTTCTTTCCAACGAGTAAGTATTTACTTTTTCAATCGATTCGGTATTGCGATTTATGCGGTAGTATTGATTGATAATATTATGTGTGTTGAGTAAGTTTTGAATTGAAGCTCCCATCTGAAGATTAGCATTACTGTTTAAGGTAAAGGTGTAACTTCCAGATAAATTCAATTGAGTATAATTTTTGAGATTATCCGAATTTGGGTCTTTGTACACTATTTTAGGATTGTCTGGGGTAGGATAAACCGGTGTGTTGCTTAAAGGTACTGTAACAGGTTTTCCCGTGTGCCATTTTGTTCCGAAGGCAAGTTTTAGTTTTTTGTGGTTATATATCAAAGCAGTATTGATATGATGTTTTATTTCATAATTACTTGGAAATTCAGAAGGATTGAAATCTTTAAAAGTGTACTTGTTGTTTGTAAAAGAATAACTGATCCAAGCCGTAATCTTTTCGATTTGTTTTTGTATTAATAGTTCAGAACCAGAAACGGTGACTTTTCCTTTTAGTTTTAAAAATTCGAGGTCATTCTGAAATCCCTGACTGTTAGAAGTAATTCCGTCAAGCTTTTTATAAAAATTATCAGCAACAATAAGCCAGTTGTTTTTTTTAAAGGTGAAACCAATAGAAATTTGTTTGCTTTTTAAAACAGGGATTTCTTTGTTGTCAGATAAAACCCATCTTCTTTTTTCTATTCCCAAAAAATCTTGTTGAAGGTCTATAATTTGTGTTGCAGTTTGTTGTTTGGTTTCGGCTAAAACCTCAATTTGTAACGGATTGCTAATACTGTAATTAATTCTAAAGCGTGGCTCTGTGACAAAAGTAGACAGCTGCTCAATGTAATTTTCTCTTATGCCAAATCCTATCTGTAATTTCTGATTTTCTGAAACATAATTCATTTCACTGGTTAATGCATGACTTCGAAGTACGTTCTTTATTTTTCTTGAAAATACAGGACTGTTGATCTGATCTTTGTTTCTAATTCCTATTTCATTGTACTGAT
>Ga0114982_1001783_pt1 | contig 9928 bp, 5 predicted proteins | sample Shrwel_input2_FT_FD_87183 | JGI IMG/M metagenome (GOLD analysis project Ga0114982, IMG submission 87183) | Subsurface microbial communities from deep shales in Ohio, USA - Utica-3 well 1 S input2 FT | ecosystem: Environmental > Aquatic > Deep subsurface > Shale gas/oil reservoir > Produced... | reverse complement strand
CGTAAAATAATATTACTTCACCACCTTCACCACCTTGTGCAAAGGCAGTTGGTCTGATGCAGTGCCAATCCAAACATCGTACAGGCCGGCCTCCAAAATGGGCTTTCCAGATTCATCGAAGTACGAAAAATCCTTCGCGCTCAGCGTGAAAGTCACTGCCTTGATCTCGGTTGCATTTACGGTATCTTCCGTAGTCAAAGCAATCTTTATGAAGCGCTTCATTTCCTTCAAAGGCCTGGTCAATGTGGCACTGCGCTGATGCGTGTACAACTGAATCGTTTCGCTGTGCGATTGTCCCCCAGTGTGAAACACCACCACATCGAATTCCACTTGGGCGTTTGCCGCCGTCGCATCCAACACAAACGTGTCGCTGCTTAAACTGTTCCCGCCGAATCCCAGTGCGGTACTGCCATAACTCAACCCATGTCCGAAAGCAAACAAAGGCGTATTCTGAATGTCCAAATACTTCGAAGTATACTTTTGCTTTTCGTCGAACGGACGGCCCGTGTTCTTCGCATTGTAATAGATAGGCACCTGTCCAACCGATCTTGGAAACGTCATCGTCAATTTTCCACTGGGCGATTTTTCACCATACAACACATCACGCACAGCCATGCCCGCTTGTGTTCCTGGGAACCATGTCACCATGATGGAGGTGGCCAATCCCACTTCTTCGCTCAAATCCAACGGTCTGCCTGTCATCAACAACAGCACGATGGGTTTGCCCGTAGCCGCTACGGCACGCAACAATTTCTTCTGATTTTCTGGCAATTGGATGTTGCTTCTGCTGGCTGCTTCGCCACTCATGCCGAAGGTTTCACCCAAATACAGCACTGCAACGTCTGAGCGCATCGCCAATTCAACCGCTTCCTGGATCAACGCATCCGTCGATTTTTCTGATTTCTCAATCATCCCGCCGTGTTCGTTCAATCGAGCGATCAAAGCCGGATCTTCCAGCATGTTACAGCCCAGCGCATATTGGTTGTCGCCCTCGCCCGCCAAATTCCGGTTGTCGATATTTACTTTGGGCAATCCATCATACACATTGACATCGCCCTGAAGAACTTGACCATCCCACTTGGCACCCTTATGCAATGCCTCCCACAAACTGATGGCTTTTTGGTGATCGCCAGCGCCGCTCCAGTTGCCGATGAGGTTGCGTTTGTCTTTGATGAAAGGACCGATCCATGCCACTTTGGAGTTTACATTCAATGGCAATAAGTTGGTTGGTGTTTTGGTCTCGAAAGCCGCGCCCTCAGACGGTTTGGTGAGTGCTCCTTGGCCATTCTGAAGCAACACAAACGACTCCACCGCTGCTTGGTAGGCCACATTTCTGTGCTCATTGGATAGGTGGTATTGCGCTGGTGCTTTGTCGTTCAGATTTCTATAAGGATCTTGGAACAATCCCAAGCGATATTTGGTTTCCAAAATTCTCCTGCAGGCCAAATCTACGGTGGATTCGCTCACTTTTCCGCTCTTCACCAACTCGGGCAATTTGTTCAAAAATAGTTCTGATACCATGTCCATATCAGATCCTGCGTACACCGACCTTGCAGCCACGGTGGCTTCATCGCCCATTCCGTGATTGATGAGTTCGGCGATACCCGTATAATCGGTGCTTACCATGCCATTGAAGCCCCATTCTTTGCGCAACACATCGGTCAAAAGCCAGCGGTTACAGGTAGCGGGCATGCCATTGATGTCGTTGAACGATGCCATCGCTGAGCCAACACCCGCGTCGATACAGGCCTTGTAAGGCGGGAAATAATCGTTGTACATTTTGTAGGTGCTCATGTCCACGGTGTTGTAATCGCGACCGGCTTCGGCGGCACCATACAAGCCGAAATGTTTCACACAGGCCAAGATGTTGTTGGGCTGATTGAGTTGGAATTGTTGATTGCCTTGATAGCCCCTCACCATAGCGGCACCCACTGCGGATCCCAAGTGAGGGTCTTCACCGGCGCCTTCGCTCACCCGTCCCCAACGCGGATCCCGGGCGATGTCTACCATCGGCGAAAAGGTCCAATTGAGTCCGTCTGCCGTTGCTTCCACCGCGGCCACTTTGGCTGTTTGCGCAACCAAATCCATGTTCCAGGTACAGCTCAATCCCAAAGGAATGGGGAAGATGGTTCTGTGTCCGTGAATCACATCAAACCCAAACAATAGCGGTATGCCGAGGCGGGTTTCTTTGATGGCTTTTTGCTGCAGTTTGCGCACAGCCACGGGGGTGAAGGTATTGAATACGCCACCCACTATGCCTTTTTGGATTTTGCCTTCCACGTCTTTCGACAGCACTGGACCGGTTACGTCAAATCCCACCGTGGGGAGGTTTAACTGTCCGATTTTCTCCTCCAAGGTCATTTTGGCCATGAGGTCCGACACGTATTTATGCATGCCAATGGTATCGGGGAGGTGCCAATAGTGTGTGCTTGGCGCGGCGGTTGTATTGGCCTTGTTGCCGGTTTTGGCCGGTTTGGTTTTGGCTGATTGTGCCACCGCGAGGGTGGTTGCGCTCAGGGCGATGAGGGTTGCGAGTATGCGTGACATGTACTGTTTTACTGAGGGTTATGGTTTGATATGTGGCGATGTAAAATCTAGTGTTTTGAGTCCGTTTTGGATCTCGGGAATGCCCATGAAAAGGTTCCAAAATAGGCCGGAGCGATAGTTTTCGATCATGACCACGATGGGACCTTGGTCGATGGCGAGGTAGCTATTGGCGACCCAGTTTTCTTTGGCGCAGAAGGCGTCGCGGAATCCGTATGGTCCCCAAATGGGGTTGTCATTGACGTTGGTATTCACGTATCGGTTGGCGCTGCCGCTGCCATTTGCGCTCGCATTCGGTCGGGTTGTATCGTTTGCGGGAAACAACGATCGCATCGAACCTACATCGAAAAAATTGCGCAGGGCGGTCAAGCTTTGTTCGGGTGTATAAGGCATCGCAGACAGTGCGGCAGTGGGCGAAATCACCCCTAGGTCTTCGGTGGGAGAGTGTGCGGCATAGCCCAAATGATTGTCTGAGGCGGTAAGTCCCCAACATCCGGGGCCGTAACCTTTGAATTTCTGGGAATTTTTCTGACAGTGTTTGTAGTTGATGAGGGTATGGGCCAGGTTTTGCTCGAAATAGTTGGCGTAACGGTCTTCGAGTCCGCGTGGGTTGAGTCCCAAAAAGCTATAATGTGAGAAGAACAGGGGTCCACCGTAATCGAAGCCCAGGGGCAGGGTGACATCGAGGTAGGTTTTGCCATTTTTAAAGTGGTTGCCGGCCGTCCATCCTTTGTGATAGACTTTTGGCGAGATGGCAAATCGGGGGTGGGAGGCGGCCAAAACATAGGCGATGAGGCATTCGTTCCAGCCCTGAATTTTGTGGTTCATGCTCCAGCCGTTGTTGGGACTCCAATGCCAATAGAGGGTGTTTTGGTTTTGGGTATACCAGTTCCATTCGCAGTCGCTCCAGAGCCAGGTAATGCGATTTCTTAGCTCTGTTTCTTGGGGCGATGGGTTATTAAAGTAGGCGCGCACGCAGAGCAATCCTTGGAAGAGGTAGGCCGATTCTACAATATCGCCGCCATCGTCTTTTCGGGAAAAGGGGATGGTTTTGCCGGTTTCGCCGTTGAGCCAGTGGGGGAAAATGCCATGGTAGTGGTCGGCTTTGGCCAAGAATTTTACACTTTTGAGCAGGTGTGCAACAACATCTTCACGCTTGAGCCAACCGCGATCAACACCCACGATGAGTGCCATAAAGCCCATGCCCGAGCCACCGGTGGTGACCACTTCGTTGCCGTAATCGTAGGCGACGTTGCTGCGTTCGCGGGCCAAGCCAGAGGTGGGGTGTGCGAAATCCCAAAAGTATTTGATGGTTTGTTTTTGAACAGAATCCATGAGGATGCGATCTTGTTCAGGGGTGGGCTGATCGGATGAAATCGTTTGTGCATGGCCGAGTGCTGCGCCAAACAACAATATCAAGGCCATCGCCCGGAACAATTTGGGTGTCAACCTCTTCGCCATTCGCTTGGGGGTATTGGGGTAGTTTATGTGTTTATTGAAGGTTTGGGCCATGGTGAAATTACAGATAGGGGGCGGTGAATTGGAGCTTTTTGAGTCCAGCTTTCACTTCGGGGTCTGATGTAAAGGTTTTCCAAAGCAGTTGAGAGCGGTGGTTTTCGATCATGACCACGATCGGACCTTGGTCGATGGCCAGGAAGGAGGTGGCGAACCAGCCCACGTTGAGGTTGAAGGCATCGGTGAAACCTTGGTTTCTCCAAATTTTATCGCCCAGTTTGTAATAGAAAAAGCGGGCGGCTTTCATGGATTCGGTGGGGGTGTAGGGCATGGAACTGAGTGCCGCTGTGGGCGATATTACTCCGAGATCGTTGTTGGGCGAATGCGCGCTATAACCGGAGTTGTTGTCGGAAGCGGTGAGTCCCCAGCATTCATCGGAATAGCCGTAATGCTGTCGCGGATTGGCTTTGCAGTAGGCGTGGTTGATTTTGCTGTGGTTGGTGGTTTGTGTTTCGTAGTTGGCATAGGCGTCGCTGAGTCCGCGAGGGTCTAATCCAAGGAAACTGTAGTGCGAGAAGAACAGCGGTCCGCCGAGGTTTTCGCCCAGTGGCAATTGAAATCCGTAGAAGCTGTTGCCGTTTTTGATGCTGCCGTTGTTGGCCCATCCTTTTTGGTAGGTGGATAGGTTGATGGGGTGGGTGGGACTGCTTGCTGCGAGTACGTAGGTGATGAGGCATTCGTTCCAGCCGCGGATGGTCATGTTCATTTTCCAACCCAGAGAGGGGCTCCAATGCCAGTAGAGCGAGCCGCTGTTGCTTTTGGTATACCAATCCCATTCTACGTTTTCCCAGATGGTGGTGATGTTGCTGCGCAGTTGGGTTTCATCTGTGCTAGACTGATCGAAATATGCCCTTGCGGTGAGCAATCCTTGGATGAGGTAGGAGGTTTCAACGAGGTCGCCACCGTTATCATTGCTGGAAAAGGGGATGACTTTGCCGTTGTTTCCATCGAGCCAATGGGGGTAGGCACCGTGGAAAGTTTGGGCGGTATTTTTGAGGAAAGTGGTCATTTTTTGGATGCGGGCAAGTCCTTGTGCGCGGGTGATAAACCCTCGGTTGATGCCGGCGATGATGGCCATGATACCCATACCCGAGCCGCCAGAGGTAACCAGATCTCCAGAGGTATTGCGTTCACGGGCGAGTCCGCTATTGGGGTGGGCGTAGTTCCAGAAGTATTGGAAGGTGTTGTATTGGATGCTATCGAGCAGGGTTTCGTCTGAGATGCGGGGAAATTTGTCTGAGGTATCCATCATGGTGCCCACGGAGATGCCTACGTAATAGGCGGGGTTGGTGCTCACTTTGGATTTGAGGGTGGTGTTGATGGCAACCACATATCCGGTGCCAGTTTTGAGTTTGGTTTTGGGTGTGAGTTTCACTGCGCTATCGCCTTTGAAGAATTGGTAATTCAGGGCGATGGGGTCGTAGCCTTTTTCTTTCACGGCGATGTTTTCTTTGGCCGATAGGGTATCGAGGGCGTTCGAGAAATAGAGGGTAAAGGTTGAGTTGAGGGGGATTCCATTCGATTTTCCGCTGGTGGGTGCGTCGTTGATGTGGAATACTGTGAGCATGATGCCGTTGGGCTTTGCCGCCGGTGGTGGCGGGGTTTCCTCTTCGCAGGATGCGGTGAAAAGCGCGCAAATGAGTGCGAAAAGCAGGGGGGTGGAGCGACGGGAAAATGCCATGTTTTTTAAAGACTCTAAATTACGAAAACTCCCGTGTTTTATGGTATTGGGCGTCGATTTTTTTACAAAAAAAGGCGGCCCCATTCAAGGATTGAATGGGGCCGCGCAGTAAAAGGGATTCGGAAGGATTATTTTCCAGCTTTTTCCAAATCGTACAAAGCTTTTACATCGGCATCAGCCAATGCTTTGCTGTAGATACGGAATTCATCCAAACCACCATCGTAATTTTTCATCCAAGGATCGGGCGCACCGCCTGGCAAGTTTTGTTTGTAGCAACCAAAAACGAATTTGGTGGCGTTTTTGAATGCCAAGTTACCCAATGGAGCACCACCTTTTGCGGGGTCGTCTTGGTATTTGTCTGTTACGTTGGCAGGCAAATTGCGCTTGTCGCCATCCACGTATACGGCCAACTTAGAGGTGGCTGCATCGTAAGAGCAAACCACGTGGTGCCATTCGTCGTTACCGATTTTGATGCGGTTTTCACCACCCAATTCAGTCCACTGCTCTTTCCAAGCTGTTGCATTCCAGTTGTTCATTGTGAACTTGATGCGGGTAGAATCGTTACCTGCAGCACCTGATTCTTGCAAAATGAACAAGTTGCCGATCCAGTTAGAATCGTTCAACAATTGGAACCAAGATTCAGCACCATCTGTGTGGGCAGATGTTTTTACCCAAGATGAGATGGTAACAGATTGCAAGCCGCTGATGGCAGAGCTCACACCGGTATACAATACGTAACCGTTGCTAGCGCCTTTCCAAGCTTGTCCTTTAGCACCTGCAATGAAGCTAGTCCCAGAAGCTGTTCCACCTGTGATGTTGCCTTTGGCGTCATCTACGTTGTTTTCAAATGAAAACTTGGCCACCAAGTTGGCAGAAGCCACTTCGTCTGAAGCTTTGTAGCCAGTGGTGGTGTTGTCTTCATCGTCATTGTCATCGCCACAAGAAGTAACGCTGAATGTGAGGGCAGAGGCTACAAAAAGTACTGCCAATGGGAATAATTTGATTTTTTTCATAGATATAAATGGGTTTTAATTGTTTTTAATAACCTGGGTTTTGTGTCATTTTGCCACCGCTGAGATCGATTTGTCGCTGAGGGATGGGATACAAATCATGTACACCATCGATATAGCTTTTGCCATGGGCTCTCATTACCTCACCGGCTCTGCCTTGGCGACGCAAATCAAACACGCGATCGTGTTCCATGGCAAATTCCACAAATCTTTCTTTATAGATGGCATCACGAACTTCTGCTTGAGTGGCGGCGTTGGTATTGGGGAGACCTGCGCGCGAACGAATCAAATTGAGTGATTTGATGGCATCGGCGGTTTTGCCATTTTCGTTGGCTGCTTCGGCATGAATCAAAAGTACATCGGCGTATCTCAGAATTCTCAGATTTTTGTTGGCGAACCAATCGTCTTTTCCCCAACTTTCCATGGTTTTCGATACATAGCTTTTATAGTTGTAGTAAGCATTGGGTGCTGCGTTGTTGCAAACATATCCGTCCCAAAGCACATCGCCCCGAGAGAAGAATGTAGACGTTTTTCTTACATCGCCGGGTTCAAAAGCGTTGATGAGCGTTGATGTTGGGGTATTGAATCCCCAGCCCAAACCACCAGTTCCGCGGGGTGCTTGTACCACGAAATAGCCTTCGATGGCCTTTGCAGGTGCGGTACCTTTGCAGTTGATTTCCCAGATGGATTCGCTGCAGAATTCGCCCACTTCGCGGAAGAGTTTGGAGTAATCGGAGAACAGAGAATAGGTGTTTGACGACATGATTTCGGCACACAGAGATTCTGCTTTGCCATAGCGTTTGCGGTAGAGCGAAGATTTTGCCAATAGGGCTTTCGCTGCTCCTGATGTTACGCGGCCCGTTTGAGTGGATAGCTGTGAGGCTGGCAAAGTAGCTGCGGCAAATTCGAGGTCGGCATCAATGAAATCATACACTTGGTCTGCAGTGGCTCTGTAATTGAGTGCTTCAATTTCTTCGGCTGATTTGGGGACTTTAGGGATCAGGGGCACACCGCCGAAACATCTTACCAAGTTCCAATAAAAATAGGCCCGCAGAAAGCGAGATTCACCCATGAGTTGGTCTCTTTGGGCTGTGCTGATATCAATCGTGGGTAGCAAATCGATGGCTTTGTTGGCTCTGGCGACGCCTTCGAAATTGGATTCCCACAATTCTCCAAAACTGATGGAGGTAGGTGACCAACTGAGCTTGTCCATTTGGTCTTTGTCTGAACCGGTATCGCCCGGATCGCTGCCTTTTTCCCCTTCGTCTGATGCGATAGATGTAACGCCTATCCACGAAAATCCGTGTTGTTGCCAATCGTACAATTTGGAGTAAATGGCGGTAACCAATTCTTGTGCGGCGTTGGTATTGGAATTGAAATAATCGTCTGGGGTTTGTACCCGTGGTGTTTCATTGAGGAAGTCTTTCCTGCATCCAATCATGGTAATGCTGAGGGTGCAGATGGCCATTGCGCCCAAGGTAAAGGTTTTCGCCGTGTTGAAATGTGTTTTCATACGATGTGATTGCTTGGGTTAAAATTGGATAGACAAACCGGTGAGGAAGGTGGAAGATGTTGGGTAAATATCGAGTTCGATTCCTGCATCGGCAGGGTTACCGGGCAGTTCTGCGCTGAATCCGCTGAATTTTTTCCAAGTGAATGCGTTTTGGGCTGTGATGAAGAATCTGTAGCCTTGCACTTTGGATTTTTTGGCGATTTTGGCGGGTAGGTTATACCCGATGGTTAAGTTGTTGAGTCGCACGAAGCTGCCGCTTTCCACGAAATAATCTGTGGGCTTGGGCACGCCATTGAAGGCGCGGGGCGCGGTGTTGGTATTGTTTGTGGGCGACCAACGGGCATCTGCCACGGCTTTTTCTATGTTGTAATTGCCGCCGTATCTCACGGTTTTCTTTCCGTTGAACACTTTGTTGCCAAAGTTCCCAAGCAAATCGATGTTTAGATCCCAATTGGCGTATTTGAAACTTCCGTTCATGCCCATGAAGCATTTGGGTTGGTAAGAGCCTACGTAAATTCTGTCTAAATCGTTGATTTTGCCATCGTTGTTTTGGTCGATGACTTTGAAATCGCCAGGACGAGCACCCAAGAAGTGTGGCACTGCATCTACTTCTGCTTGGGTTTGGAAAACGCCCTGGGTTTCATACACCCAGAAACTACCAATGGCTTGTCCGGCAGCCACGCGCGTTGCAAATTCGCCATTTCGCAAGCTGCCAAAATTGGTGGGTAGGCCGTTGCCAAGTCCAAGTACTTCGTTATGGTTGAATGTGGCATTCACGCCCAAGCTATAATTGAATTTGCCTTTGCTGTTTTTGTTGTATCGAAGCGAAACCTCCAAGCCGCGGTTAAGGATATCGGCGGCATTGGTAAGCATGGAGTTGTTGTTATCGCCCAATCCACCGGGGAGTGGGATGTTGAACAATGCGCCAATGGTTTTCTTGTTGTAAACGTCGATTACGCCAGCAATGTGCCCGTTCATCGCTTCGAAATCGATACCCAAATCGATCTCATCGGTGGTTTCCCACTTGAGGTTGGGGTCTTTGATTTCTGCGATGGTAGATCCAAAAACCACTTGATCGCCGAAAACTGCGCTAAGGCCGGTGCTCAAAAGAGTCACAAATTCTGAAGGATTGATGCGGTCGTTGCCCACTCTGCCCCAGCTGCCTCTCACTTTGAGCGAGGTGATGCTGCGAACATTTTTCATGAAATTCTCGTTGCTTACCATCCATCCCAAACCCACGGATGGGAAATTGCCCCAGCGATTTTGGATGGGGAATTTGGATGAACCGTCTCTTCTGAAAGACGCATTGAGCATGTATTTGCTTTGGTAGTTGTAGCTCACGCGCCCCAAATATGATTCTCTTCGGCCATAATCGGCGATCGGACGTTGGTAATTGATGAAGCCTTGGATGGGGTCTCTACCGGTATTGAGGTATCGGTATTGCTTGGCTGAAGGTACGCCATCGAGGCGGAAAGATTGCTCGAAACCATCGTATCGCTCTGCGGTATGACCGGCCAAAATTTGCATGCCGTGTCCTTTTTTGAGTGCGGGAGTATAGGTAAGGGTGTTGTCCCAGATCCAGCGGTATCGCTCCGTTTCACTCTGAGTAAGGGTGGTGGTATCGTACTTTTGGGTGGGAGAAACGCGAAATCTTTGTTGGTAGTT
>Ga0114982_1001782_pt1 | contig 9931 bp, 10 predicted proteins | sample Shrwel_input2_FT_FD_87183 | JGI IMG/M metagenome (GOLD analysis project Ga0114982, IMG submission 87183) | Subsurface microbial communities from deep shales in Ohio, USA - Utica-3 well 1 S input2 FT | ecosystem: Environmental > Aquatic > Deep subsurface > Shale gas/oil reservoir > Produced... | reverse complement strand
TACGGTATTGCCCGAAGTGATGCTCGAAAAACGTTTTAAGCCCTTTGTTGAAGATCGTTTGCCGAGTTTAAGTGCCAATAGCTTGCGTTTAGTTGCCCATCCCATTGCTGAACAATCTTGTCCGCGTGCCGTCAATCAAGCGGTGACGTTGGCGATTGGGTGCGAAGGGGGGTTTATTCCTTATGAAGTGGATTTGCTCGCGCAGCAGGGATTTATGGCGGTTGAATTGGGCGAACGGATTTTACGGGTCGAAACGGCGGTAACGGCCTTGATTGCAAGGTTGTTTTAGGCTTTGTTGAGAGTTGGATTTTTCGGCTAATCAGTCTAAGCTCAATGATCTCAACATTAGGCTTGGCTTCGACTACGCTCAGCCACCATGACTCCGCTCAGTCAACGCTTAAACGCTCCTTGAGCAGAGCCGAAGGTTAAACATCTAAATAAATCACATGGAGATAACAATGACCAATAGCATCAAAAGCCAAGTGTCCCCCGAAGAATGGCAAGCACGAGTGGATTTAGCAGCAGCCTATCGACTGGTGGCTCTTTATGGTTGGGATGATCTGATTTTTACCCATATCACGGTAAAAATTCCGAATACTGAGCACTTTCTGATTAACCCTTACGGCATGATGTTTGAAGAAATCACGGCATCATCCTTAGTGAAAATTAATTTAGCAGGGGAGAAAGTGATTGACTCTCCGTACCCGATCAATCCCGCAGGTTTTCTGATTCATAGTTGTATTCACGCGGCTCGTCATGATGCAATTTGTGTTATGCACACGCATTCGGTGAATGGTGTTGCGGTGTCAGCACAAAAAAATGGCGTGTTACCGTTATCGCAACAATCTTTTTTCGTCTTGTCATCATTGGCGTATCATGATTATGAAGGTGTTGCGTTATTGGAAGGTGAAAAGCCGAGATTGCTCAAAGACTTTGGCGATAAAACCTTTTTGATGTTGCGTAATCACGGAATGTTGACCGTCGGTTCTTCTGTCGCCGAAGCCTTTTTAGCGATGTATATTTTTGAAGCCGCTTGTATGGTGCAGGTACGCGCTCAATCAGGTGGTGGCGAGTTGATTCATATTCCTGATAATATTTTGGCGATGGCAACTACTCAAGTGGCGCAAGTGACGTTAGGTATGGGTGGTGCGTTGGCGTGGCCAGCGTTGTTAAGAAAGCTAGATCGAAAAAATCCCGGTTATCAGGATTGAGCGAGTAAGCTCTCTTGATTCCCTTCGACTCCGCTCAGGGAGCGTTTAAGCGTTGACTGAGTAGAGTCGTGGTGGCTGAGCGGAGTCGAAGCCAAGCCCCTACGCTAAACGCGCTTGTAACCACTGAGAAATATCCGCCACTTCTTCCATGCACACTTCATGTTCCATTAAATAACTTTTATAAACAGGGCTAAATCCTTGGCGACGTAATACCTGTAAGGCTTGGCCGCCGAGTGTTTCACTGACGACACTGTCATAAACGCCATGAAAAATAGCAATTGCTAATGTTGCGTTGGCGGCATGAGGCACTAAGGTTTTATGGGTGGCAAAATAGCTGGATAACGCCATTAACCCCCCTAAAGGTTTCGGGTAACTTAATGCTGCGTGATAAGCCACCGCTCCACCTTGTGAAAATCCTGCGAGAATAATGCGCCGACTATCAATACCTCGCTCAATTTCACGATCAATCAAGGCACTAATCGCATGACTAGAGGCGAGTAGTTGTGTTTCGTCAATTTCACGCTCAAGATTCATCGCTAAAATGTCATACCATGCAGGCATGATATAACCGCCATTAATGGTGACAGGAATAGCTGGCGCATGAGGAAAAATAAAGCGCACCGCCATTGAGCTAGGGAGCTTTAGCTCAGGAACAAGTGGCGCAAAATCATGACCGTCTGCACCTAAGCCATGTAACCAAATCACGCTGGCGGTGGCGGGAGTTTTGGAGTTGATTTCAATGTGAGGAAGTAAGTGTGGCATGGCTTAAAACGTCGTCTTGGTATTTAATTCCGACAGTTTAATCGCATCGTCAGCAACCACTAAACCCACTTCCATCGTGTGTTCCTGTGAGGATTTTTCGCCTAAAATCTCTTTGCTTTCAATCATTTTAAGAGAAAGTGTGCCTGACAGACCTTCTTGAGTGGTGGTGTAATTGATGTCTTTTAGCTCAAAGTTTTCTTGGGTGGCAAAGTGCCAATTGGCTTTGATTTGTTGCAAATAGTCCGCTTTACTGAGCGTAAATGTTTGTTCCATTTTCAATAAGTGCAATTTAATTTTTGCATTATCGGCCACCATCAAGTCCAGTTTTTTATAGTCATGCTTTTTAATGGCACTATAAAAATCTTGAATAAATTTGTTGGCGGAACTTTTATTTAAGATGGAGTCAGCATAGCTTATGTTGCTCAATAGTAGCGATAACCCCAATACGATGAATGATTTCTTCATGATTTACTCCTTGCCATCCGTGCATTCAGCGCGATTAGATTGATTTTTACAACGTACTTTTTTTAGCAAACTCATCATTTTCGCGTCATAAATGCCTTCTTTGGTCATACTGATGCGGGCATCGCGTAATAACGCTTGGTAGTTATCATATTCACCATCGGGTGCAGGAAAGAAATAGAGTATTTCCTGTTCGGCCTGACGAGTTGGTTTTAATAAGCTATCAAACATACTGGTAAAATAAGTACGTGATTTTTGGCCATAATTGGCAGGGAATTTATCGCTGCGTAATAATACTTGTAGGCTTAAATAGCTAATTGGCATTTTTAGCACCAAGCCTTTATTGCCAACCCCTTTGAACAGTTCTAAGGGCATATAAGCAATCGCAGGCGCAGGTAAAATATCCGCATTACCTTGGTTGAATTTAAGAACAAAGTCATCAATGTCAGCGGCTAAGGCTTGAAAGCCTAAGCGTTCGGCTAGGCGTAATTGCACGAGGTCATGCGCAAGAATGGCAATTTTTTTGCCTTTGATTTTTTCAACAGAGTTAATCGCACGGTCATTAAAAAACAAATACACGCCACCAATCGGCAATACCCCCGCGACTTCATAACCGTCTTGCGCCATCAATTTGGCAGCTTCGGGGCGAGAAATCGTTTCAATGACGCTTTTCATTTGCGCGTCATTGTTAATGCCACCAATCGCCTCGATGCTACTCGAAAATAGGTTGAAATCACGCGCACGAATTCCTGTAATGGAAATTAAATCGCACACGCCAGAATTAAAATCTTCTACCGCTTTTTCTTCGTTGGTATAAGGTTTTAGTTCAAGTTTGACCCCCCATTTACGGGCAATGGTTGAGTATTCGAGCATTGTGCCATAAAACGGCCCTTGTACGCCAAGCACATCAAAGACGCAAAATGTTTGCGCTTGTGCCGTGTTTGCCAAGAGCATGAATGTATAAGCCATGATGGCGAGGTAGCGTCGCTTGGCGTGGCCAAGTACCGTATTGAAAAGGCTGTTCATGAGGTGAATGATTCCCTATTCATTAAAAAAGATGGGCAAGTGAGTTGGATAGGCTGGCATTTTACCCGAATGTCGGTAATCAACCCAAGCATCCTGTTTTATTGTTCTATTGTTTCTACTCGTTTGGTCGCTTGTCGATGTTTTTTACGCACCACATCGGGCGTTTCGCCACACCACTTTTGAAATGCGCGGGTAAAACTGGCTTGGTCACTATAACCGACTACGCCCGAAATACGAGCAATACTTAAATTCGAGGCTTTTAGATAGCGTGTTGCTGCGTCCATGCGGACTTGGAGTCGAATATCGTTGAAGCTCATGCCTATGTCGGCCAAACGACGGCGTAGTGTTCTGACGCTCATGTGAAAGTGTTGCGCGGCATCTTCAGCACTAACAGGTTGATCGACTTGGGTTAAGAGATAAGCGCGCATTCTGACCGCTAAACCATGATCTTCAAAATCATCTTCTTTTTCATGTATGACAGGTGATGCAGTATGACGATGCAAGTCTGAACGAATCTCATTAAAGCTTGTGCCATTGCTGGTTAAACGATGATGTAGCGTTGTCACACTCATTTTAAAGTGCGCGGCGGTATCTTCAGCACTTATCGGCATATTGGCATGGCTTAACAGATAGGTTCGTATTCTGACGATTAAGTCGTGGTCGTTAAGCGCCTCTGTTTTTTCGATGCTTGAAGAAGCGGTGTGATGCGTCTGCTTGGCAGCATAAATACGAATTTCATTGCAATGATGGCCGATTTCAACAGGGACATTGATGATTTTTTCGATACCACGCGTATCAGACAAAACCCGACTTTCAAAGTGCAAGGTACAATGTTTCGTGACCATAGCGACTAAGGTGTACATGCTACTCAAAAAAACTTGCGTCACAAACGATTCTGTTTCTTGTAGGTGATGGCGATAGCTGACACCAATGGCAATGTAGTTACTCTCATGGCGAATACTCAACACCATCAAGGGGATACGTACCTGCATATAGTACAAAATATGGGTCATTAACTCACGAAAGGGCACTCGCGCACTAAAAACATAAGCAAATAAGCCATGCGTCATCAGGTCTAATCGTTGGCCAAAACGCAAACCTGCGAATGGCTGCTGAGTTAACGCTAAATAGTGATTAATCACGGCACGAGCTTGATAAACCGATAAAAAAGCTTCGGGCTTGGTCATGACCGAGCTGTTAATGCCACACTCCCGCAAAATTTGTTCAGTGTGAATGTTTTCTTCGGTCATCTCTTCGACCAGCTTATTGAGATAAATCACAGGCAAAAAAGGCAGGTCATTGATGTCCATATTTATTCATCGTTTCATTATTTAATTTTTTATTAGTGACAAGTGTAGCGCGAGCAAATCACCTGTGGCTATGAAATATTATCGCATTGGCCGTTTAAGCATAAATTATGGCCGATTAGGCGGATGACTGGTAGTAAAATTCCGACGAAAATGACCCTGTAAAATAAATCAAAGAAGAAAAACAACATGAAAACTAACGCTGCCAAGCACTCTCTGACTGCAATCTACAAACCTGTTGCCAAAATCGATGTCCATGACATTCGCCAAATGTATGGTATTTACTGTCAGTATTACGAGAATACGACATGGGATATTTTTCTCCGTGACCTGAGTAATAAAACAGGCGCATTTGTGCTTTATGATCCAAAGGAAGACCGAGTCGTTGGTTTTTCGACAGTGATGACCTGTGACATTGTTGTCCAACGCAAAGCCGCCCGTGCGGTCTTTAGTGGCGATACCGTGATTGAAAAAGCCTACTGGGGTTCAAGAGCCTTACAGATGGCTTTCTATAAATTTATGATCACGGAAAAAGTACGTTATCCCCGTCAAGCCATTCATTGGTTATTGATTTCTAAAGGCTTTAAAACCTATTTATTATTGGCTAATAATTTCTTTAATTATTATCCCAACCCTGAAAACAAAGATGGTCATTTGGCCGAAGTCATTGATAGTTATTGCAAACAAATGTTTGCCGAGTATTACGATGCCGAAAAACGCATTTTAGACTTTGGTAGTGATTATCAGTGTTTGAAGGGTGATGTTGCCGATATTACCGATGCCATGCGCCGTGAAAATCACAAAATTGATTTCTTTGAGCAACGTAATCCTGAATGGCGACGTGGTACAGAGTTACCCTGTGTTGGCGTATTTGATTGGAATGCTTTGGCAAAATATGCGTTACGTTTTGCCACCAAACCAATGAGCAAAGGGCGCAAAGAGGCATTAAAAGCGAAGGCGCGCCAAGATGCCCGCCCTGTTATGGCGGAAGTGCGTCCACTTCATGCCTTAGATGAAGTTGTTACGCCAATCAAACGTCGCGCTTAATGGCGTTAGGAGTTGCTATGTTAAATCGCCTAACCCATCAAGCCTTACAATTGGCGTGTCGTCGTTCTGATAACGCTTTTCGCGGTCAAAACCAAGATCTACAAGCCGTACAACAGCAGAAGTTGGCTAAAATTTTAGCGCAAGTGGCTGTTGCTAAAGGACAAGTAAAGTCGCCCTTTTCTTCATGGGAAGAGTTTGCAGCGTTTCAGCCAGTCACGCGTTATGGGCAATGGCAAGAGGCGATTAATGCGCAACGTCGAGGCGAGTCCACATTAACGACCAGTCCGTTAGTGCGTTATCAACCCACCAGTGGTTCATCGGAAAAACTCAAACTGATTCCTTATACCAAAGCGTTTATCGATGAATTGGACTCTGCGATTGCACCGTGGTTGGCGAGTATGTACCGTCAACATCGTGGCTTAAACGGCGGCACACATTATTGGTCGGTGTCGTGGTTGCCACAAAGTCAATTTGCCGAGCTAAGTGGCAATTTGAACGACGATAGTGAATTATTAGGTTCAGTAAAACGCGTCTTAGCAGGACAGTCACAAGCAGTGCCTGCCGATGTGGCGTTGGCTGCCAGTGCTGATGATGCGTTATTTGCCACCTTATGTTTTTTAGTGGCGAATCAAGATTTGCGTATGTTGTCGGTGTGGAGTCCAACCTTTGCCTTGCAATTGTTAGAAGCAATTCCAGTCTGGGCAGAACAAATTATTGATGTCTTGTCCTCTGGTCATTGGCGGCATCGTACGTCGTCTTTGCAAAACTTAAAAGCACCACACGCACCTAAACGGGCGAAAGAATTAGCGCGTGTCTTACGCTTGCATCCGTCGGTGTTAGGCGCAGAATTATGGCCGAATTTGGCGTTGGTTTCCGCGTGGGATACAGCGGATGCCGCTCCGTGGGCGCAACAACTGAAAGCCTGTTTTCCGCAAGCAGAATTTGAAGGTAAAGGTTTGTGGGCAACCGAAGGTGTTGTCACTGTGCCGATTGATGGTCAGTATCCATTAGCGTATCGCAGCCATGTGTATGAATTTGAAGACCTGCAAAATGGTGGCATTCTTGCCCCGTGGGAATTAAAAGAAGGCGATATTGTTAGCCCGATTATTACCAGTGGTAATGGTTTATTACGTTATCAATTAGATGACCGTATTGCTGTTGATGGTTTTTGGGGTGATGTGCCGTGCTTTAAGTTTATGGGGCGACGGTTTGGTGTCGATTTAGTCGGCGAAAAAATGTCTCCTGAAGCAGCGCGTCAAGTATTAGCCAGTGCAGCCAATCGTTTTGGTTTAGAACCTGTCACGTTAATGGCGATCAATGGTGAAAATCAAAGTCGTCCGCGTTATATGGCATTGTTTAGTAGTGGCAAAGAACAAGCGTCGTATCGTGTGTGTGCTGAAGCATCGGCATGGGTTGAGCGTGAGTTGCGTGGCCATTTTCACTATGAATTAGCGCGTGATTTACGGCAACTAGAGCCAGCAATGGCGGTGATTGCCCAAGATGGCTGGCGTATTTGCCAAGATGTCGCGATTGCTGGCGGTATGATTGAAGGCAATATTAAGCCTGAGCCTGTACGTCGGGTGCAACGTCAAGCGGTGCAAAAAATGCTGCCTGAGTTAGCCTATAACTTGGTGACGGATATCATGTTGGAGCGTGCATCATGAGTACACCTTTTGCCATTCGCCCTGCTACCTCCGCCGATAACTCGGCAATTTTGTCGTTGATTGGTTCGCCGCAACCATCAAATGGGGTGCAGTTTGCCTTTGAACGGACGCCTGATTATTTTCAATCGGCGTTAGTGTCACACCAAAAGCCACATACCTTAGTCGTTGAACGTCGCAGTGATAATGCTGTGGTGGCGATGTTAAATTTGGGTGTGCGAGATGTCTTTGTTGACGGTACAGCACAAACCATTCGTTATGGTTCGGACTTACGGATTGCCCCTGAATATCAAGGCAGTCGGGTACTGATTTATATCAATCGTGCGGTAAAAGAGTGTATTCAAGATACATGGTATCAATCGGTGATTTTAGAAGAAAATGAAAAGTCGCGTGGTGCTTTAGAAGGTGGTCGCGCTGGCTTGCCGATTTTCAAACCGATGGGTGGAATCGTCACGCACACGATTACAGGTTGTAAACAGGCGAGTTCAGCCTCATCAAAGCGTGTCCGTAAAGCATTAGTGACCGATATTCCTGCGATGAACCGCTTTATTCAGGATATGGCCGCTCATTACCAGTTTTTACCTGCTTATAATTTTTGGGATATTGAAGCAGGTTTGCCGTATTTTAATGGCCTAAGAATCAGTGATTTTTTAGTATTAATCGACAGTGACAACGATGTTTGTGGCTTGGTTGGATTATGGAACCAAAAGTCCTTTAAACAAACACGGGTCGTTGACTACAGCCGATCGGTGGCGATGTTTCGTCCTTTTTATAATGCATGGAGTAGTTTTCGCGGCGGTTTTATTCTACCTGCAAAAGGTAAAACCTTCGATTACTACGCCTTACATTCACCGTTAACACATCCCAGAGACAGTGATGCGTTTCGCGATTTATTGCATAGCGCGTGGCAACATGTTATTGAACGGGGCAGTCGAGCGATGACCTTAACACTGTCCAATGAAGACCCTCGTTGTGCAGTGTTAGATGAGTTTCGCACCATCCCCCTCAAAGCAACACAATACACCGTTGCCTTTAAGGATGAATTTCAGCCAGTATTAGACAGTCATCGTATTCCTTATTTTGAAAGTGGCAGGCTTTAATATGAAGTCATCAGCTTCCTCCATATCAGCATCCACCGCGCAAAAGCGCGGTTTTGCCTTTACAGCACTAATGTGGGCGATTATTTTGACGGTATGGTGGTGGCCAGATGAGTCACGCAGCAAAATGGGCGCAGAAGAAAAGTTTTTAGAACTAAGCCCTGCTGATATTGTCACTGTGCAATCCGCGCGTTTTTCTAATGATATTCATGTCACAGGGACGATTGTTCCTGTTCGACAAACGATTCTAAATGCCCGTGTTGCGGGTGAAATCAAAGCGATTGGTGTGCGCGAAGGGCAGAGTGTGCGTGCAGGCCAAGTATTAGTAACGCAGGATGACCGTGACTTAAACGCACGTTTGCAGCAAGCAGAAGCTTCGTTGTTAACCGCACGTGCAGAAGCTGCACTCACGCAGCAAAATTTAGAGCGCATCAAACCGCTTCAACAAAAAGAATATGCCTCCGCCACTGAATTAGCCAATGCTGAAAAGCAAGTCGATATTCGTAATGCGCAAGTCAAATCAGCAGAAGTGTCTGTATCACAAGCGCGTCAACAATTGGCAGATATGGTGGTACGTGCGCCTTTTGCTGGCGTGATTTCCGAACGTCTGGTGGATACAGGGCAAAGTGTTGCGTCGAATACCCCTGTATTAAAAATTGTCGATTTGTCGCAAGTTGAGTTAGTGGCTCAAGTAGCCGCAACCGAAGTGACGGCCATCCGTGTTGGTCAATTATTGTATTTTACTGCCGATGGATATGCCGATAAAACCTTTGTCGGTCGTATCACCCGTATCAATCCTGTCGCTCGTGGCGGTAGTCGTCGAGTAGATGTTTATGCACTGGTCAACAATAACTTAGGTTTATTGCGTGCAGGATTATTTGCTAAAGGTGATATTCGGGATGATAACGCGGTAGCAGGCGTTTCCGTGCCATTCTCCGCAGTGCAAGATAATAAAGGCAAAAGCCAAGTTCATGTCATTCGCGCTAATCGTTTAGCCGCACAAGAAGTGGTATTAGGTCGTCGTGATGAAGCCAAAGGCATGGTCTTAGTCAAAGGCTTGCAACAAGGAGAGCGCGTGTTATTACTGCCGCCATTGCCAAACAATGAAGGGCGAGTAGTGCATATTAAAGGAGGTCGTTAATCATGTGGTTAACCCGTATCTCTATTAAAAATCCTGTTTTTGCTTCAATGATGATGTTAGCTCTAATGGTATTAGGGCTTTTTCGTGGCGTGCGCTCAGTGTCGAGGAGTTTCCCGACATTGAGTTTCCTTATGTCATGATTACCACCGATTACGCAGGCGCATCACCCGAAGCTGTTGAAAGTGATGTCACTCGTAAACTCGAAGACAGTATCAAT
>Ga0114982_1001780_pt1 | contig 9937 bp, 10 predicted proteins | sample Shrwel_input2_FT_FD_87183 | JGI IMG/M metagenome (GOLD analysis project Ga0114982, IMG submission 87183) | Subsurface microbial communities from deep shales in Ohio, USA - Utica-3 well 1 S input2 FT | ecosystem: Environmental > Aquatic > Deep subsurface > Shale gas/oil reservoir > Produced... | reverse complement strand
GGCGGTGGTGGTGGCATAGGCTCACCGACAGGAGCGGGCGGCGAAGGCGGATTTCGACAAATTGGCGAAGGTGGTAGCGTTGGCGGCAAAGGAGGAGTAGGACTGGGCGCAAGTAGCCTTGCAAAATCTGGCGCAGGCGGCGGCGGTGCATCTGGATATGCGGGTGCTGGAGGTGCTGGCGCAGATTCTGTTGCTCAAGGTTCTAGTGCATTCGGTGGCGCAGGGACGCATGGTGGCGGTGCGGGCGGCAGCAGTTCGAGTTCTGGTGACGCTACAACATCGGGAGGCTACGGAGGTGGTGTAGGAATTTACGGCCAGCGGTTAGATGGAGTTCCGGGTACAAACGCAACTCCTGGTAGTTCTTTTCTAACTGGTAGTATTGTTGATGTACCTAGGACTGTATCTCCTCTTACATATGCTCCGTATGGAATATCCGGGTTGAGTTCAACAACTGCCCTTTCCTCGGGTAGTAACGATGATGGGTTTTTTACAGTTAACCTTCCTTGGGTTTTTAGTTTCTTCGGTGTATCTTATTCGCAAGCGTTTGTAGGAACAAATAGTTACTTGACATTTGGTAGTGGATCAAATTTGTTTTCTGCCATGTCTTCTAGTAATCCTGCACTGCCAAAAATAATGGTTGACGCTACAGATAATTCTGGGCAAAGAGTCTATTTTGGAACTGTAGGAACATCTCCTAATAGAAGATTTATAATTAGATACGAAGGTACTGCATCGACTAGTGGAACTGTAGGCTCTCCTAATATGGTTGTCGAATATCAATTGTATGAAGTTTCAAACCAAGTAGATATCCACATCATTACTAACCTACGCAACGGCGGCGGATTTTCTGGAATATACAATGCAACTGGGTCAGAGGCATACGGATTTGTCAATGGTGTTAGTGCCGGCCGGGCATATAGGTTTACAGCCGGCGGCCTTGTGGATTCAATTGTAGCGGATACCCAATATATATATGCAGGCGGTGGCGCTGGCGCCCTTAGTCGCGGAGCAGCCACAGGGCCACAGGCCGGTAATGCAAATCAGGGAATCAGTGGAGCAGTTCGTATAATATGGCCGGGATCTTTAAGGAGATTCCCTGACATTAATGTTAGTTCTGATTATCGTGGTTCGGGTCCACCCGTTGGTACACTAAGCGTAACAATTGGCGGCTCCACAACTCTAATAGCAAATTGGACAAATCCCATAAATGAAACTGGCTTTTCAATTTTATCCTGGACCGTTAGATTTTTAGTATTGGCTGCAGGCACGCCACCCGGTACATCCTCTACGACTGCGTCTACTGTAGAAGTTACTTTACCTAATACAGGAACTCCGATAACTTCTTATACTGCGTCAACTCTTGTCAAGGGAAGAAGTTATAATGTAGAAGTTCGAGCTACAAGTTCTTTTGCATCGGGAGATTGGAGCAATAGTGTTGTAATTGCACCAGCAGTAGCACCGTCTGCTCCTACTATTGGAGCAGCTACGAATGTAAATTCAACCACAGCAAATGTAAGTTACACAGCACCTATAGATGACGGCGGCAGCATAATTACATCCTATACTGCTGTCAGTAGTCCTGGAGGGATTACTAGCACAGTATCAGGTGCGGCATCGGGCTCTATTACTGTAACCGGATTGACTAATCTACAAACATACACGTTTACTGTGTATGCAACTAATGCCTTAGGAAATAGTGTATCTTCTAGTGCTAGTAATTCAGTATTAGTAGAAACTCCACCTGAATTATATGCATTTACTAATGCAACTTTTACCCCTGGTGGCACAACAACACAATTTGGGCCATCACTGGTTACTGCAAGAGCAGGTTTAAGTGGGCCTGAGGTAGCTACATGGAGAGATAATACAGAATATTTCAATACAACTAACGGAATACAAATTTGGACTGTACCAAAAACTGCTAACTATACTATTGAAACGGCCGGTGCAAACGGTGCTGGCACAGGAGGTGCCGGAGCCAAAGTTAGGGCAACTTTTGCTCTGACAGAAGGAGAAAAACTCTATATTCTAGTCGGACAAACTGGCGCCGCTACCTCTGGTGTTTGCGGCGGCGGAGGCGGCGGTGGAACGTATGTTGCAAGAACAGGTGCAGGTTTCGGAGCCAATGCGGTAGCCTGGGCCGGGGGAATTACGATGTATCCGCTGTTAGTAGGTGGCGGTGGTGGTGGCCAAAGAGACACCGGAACAGATGGCCCACAACCCGGATCAATGGGCACGTACGGGACCTATGAGATTGGAACAATAGCGTCAAATGGCGGTGCTGGCGGACCAGGCGGTGCATCCCCCGGTGCAGGCGGCTGGAGCACTAGTGGAGGAAATGGAAATTCGGGTGTTCAACTTTCGACTGACACTGGCAGATCATTTGTCGCCGGTGGTCAAGGCGGAAATAATAATAGAGATTTAGGAAGGTTTGGTGGAGGAAGCGGGGGAACATGCGAAATTTGTAATACCGCTGCAAATGCAGGTAGTGGCGGCGGCTACTCCGGTGGCGCAGCTCGAACATCAGTATCGGCATGTTATGTAGGCGGTGGTGGCGGTGGAAGCTTCATTCATAGTACCGCAATCGGTACTCCTGCTACTTCTAATGGAACTTGGGGTTCACTAGGTAATTCTTCACCCCATAGTGTTTATAGTGGTGCTGTATCAAGCATCGGAAGTTACAACGCAGCAACTGGTTACGTAACAATTACTCGATTATAATATGAGATACATTAAATTAGAAAATAATATTCCAGTAGAATATACACTTGAACAGTTGTATAAAGATAATCCCGATGCTGTAATTTATAAAAATTCACAGATGCCAAATGAACAACTATTGTCAAATTATAATGTTTATCCACTAATTACTACTGATCCGACTCAGGCAGATGTAGTTACAGAGGGTACTCCAATTTTAGTAGGTCGAGAATGGCATCAAACTTGGATTTCTAGATCATTTACAACAGAAGAACTTTCACAAAAACAAAAAGAATTAGACGAACAAGCATCTCGATGGTTCGCTGACAACGAAGTTGGTAAAGAACGTTATAATATTTGTCAATCGTGCGATAAATTTATTAAATTAACTACCCAATGTACTGAGTGTAATTGTATCATGCTACTTAAAACCAAGCTTCAGTCGTCTACATGTCCCATAAATAAATGGTAAATTAAGATCAATGATAACAGGGACTCTAAAAAAAACTCTGCTATCAACTAGAACAATCAACAAATAATAAACTGTTAAATATAGAGTTAATAATATTCAAACATGCCTGTTAATTTTCCAATCACTCCAACATTAAATCAGACCTATACTTTTGGCAATAGAACTTGGCAGTATAATGGAAAAGCATGGGTCGTGGTAGGCAATACTCAAGGTTACACTGGTAGTACAGGAGCATTTGCTGCATTAGGCTATACTGGTAGTCAAGGATATACAGGATCATTTGGTTATACTGGTTCATTTGGAATTACCGGATTTGTAGGAAGTTCCGGAGCATTTGCCGCATTGGGATATACTGGTAGCGGAAATGGATATACTGGTAGTAGAAGTTATGTAGGCAGTCAAGGTTACTTCGGAAGTGAAGGTTATACTGGTAGCAGAGCATTTACCGGTAGTCAGGGATTTATAGGTAGCTTTGGTTATACTGGTTCATTTGGTTACAGCGGTAGCTTTGGCTATAGTGGTAGTACAGGTGAAAGAGGGGGGTTAAGATATTATTACGATGCCTCAACGACTGCGGGCGGCATTACTGCTAATGGTAGTCTGAGATTCAACAGCGCCACTGTCGGCGTAGTTAATCAAATTCATATTAATGATATTACCTCTAATGGCACAAATATACAAACATTTATTTCCACATGGGATGACAGCACTAGTCCTGTAAAAGGTTACTTGCTTATAAAATGTGTTAACTCGTTGCTTGCACAAGAATCTGTATGGCAAATAAGTGCAATAACAGATGTTACTACCTATTACACCTTAACAGTAATTTACATTGCAGGATCACTTCCGCCTGCTAACGAAGCTATTGCAGTTGATTTTTCCAGAACAGGTGAGAGGGGATATTCAGGTAGCCAGGGGTTATTAGGTTACAGTGGTAGTTTTGGATATACTGGTAGCACAGGAGAAAGAGGAGGTCTAAGATACACCTATGATCAAACCACAACAGCCGGCGTTGGTACAAACGGTAGTTTAAGATTTAACAGTACTACTATAGGTTCTGTTACTCAGTCATATATTAATGTTGCCGATTCAAACGGTTCGAGTCTTGCAGGATTTATCAGTACATGGGGCGACAGTACTAATGCTCCTATAAAAGGTCATCTTTATGTAAGACCTGTAAGTTCTATAAACTCCGCCAATGCTGTTTTTCAAATAACAGCCATTACAAATAATACAACTTATTACACATTAACTTTAACACCCACGGCTGGCAGTAGTTTACCTGTAGCCAACGGTGAAGCGATGGCAATATTCTTTGTTAGGGCAGGAGATGCAGGATATTGGGGCAGTAGAGGTTATGCAGGTAGCTTCGGGTTCACTGGTAGCTTCGGTTATAGTGGAAGTTTTGGTTATAGTGGTAGTTTCGGTTATACTGGCAGTATGGGAACAACCAGTACGACCACTGATGCTACCACTACCAACAGTGGTGCAACAGGTGTTACAACTTTCGATTATGCTCTCGGTGGAGTATTTTATCTAACTGCTCCTGCGGCAAATTTTACAGCAAACTTTAATAACGTACCTACAACAAACGGATTCTCAAACGTAGTTGTATTATATGTTGTTCAAGGAGCTACTCCTCGTATTCCTAGTGCTGTTCAAATAAATGGCTCGGCTATTACTGTAAAATGGGCACAAGGCACAACGGTTGTAGGCGTTGCTAACCAAATAGATATGATTTCTTATTCTTTAGTTAGACTAGCGGGCAGCTGGACCGTATTTGGACAATTCACTACTTATCTATAATAAATAGGGTTATTATGCCAAGAGCAGCTTCGTCAGCAGGATTTGATTATTATTTACAACCATTTACAATGCCAGAACCAGAATACTACGGTTCTGTCATGTTATTTTATCAGGCCACGGCTCCGTTAGGTTGGACACAAATTACCTCAGAAGATAATATAGGCTTAAGAATAGTATCAGGAGCTACAGGGGGGACTGTATCGGGTACCCAACCATTTACAACAGTTTATCCTGCGAGTCCGATTAGTAGTGTTTCGGTTGCTACGGCCCCTCTTGCTGGAGCCACTTCTGCTCCAACTACTATATCTACGACTCAAATGCCCATACATACACATAGTCCTAATGTAACATATAATGTAGTCGGCGGCAATCAAACAACATGGGGTCCGACAATTTCGGGCGGCATCAACGCATTAGCTTATGGATTTTCCTGGACAGGATCTTCTTCTGGAGTTACCTTAAATCCTCAGCCTGCCGCGTATACCGCTGGCTCACATGCTCACACCTGGGCAGGCGCGGCCGGAGGCGGGTTCTTCACCACAATAACTCCTACTGGATTTTCAATCAAGTACATGGATTTTATAAGAGCGAGTAAAAACAGTTAAAATGGCTATTCCATCTATTCCATCTGGCAGTATCAGTATCTTTGTTCAACCCACAGCACCTGTTGGCTGGACAAAGCTGACCACAGACGACGACGCAGCCTTGAGAATAGTCAGCGGAACAGTAACCACAGGAGGAGTCTCTAACTTTAGTACAGTTTTTGTATCTAAATCTCTTACAAGTCCAACTTCTGGAACTAGCACAATTCCTATGGCGGCAACTTTGAGTGCTACCACGTTGACTACGACTAGCATGGCAAGTCATCGACATCTTAGTTGGGGATTATCTGCATCAGGCGGATCAAACACCAGAACTGCATTTAGCGCACCAGGGCCAGGCAGAACTGCATTGGCAATGTTCGTGGGGCCGGGCAGTGTCAGCGCCGGCCCTGCTGGCAGTGGTGGAAGTCATAGTCATACACTTTCTGCCTCTGGAGGAGTCGATCTGTCTCCTACTGTTTTTCCATTGGCGTTGAGATATGTCGACGCAATAGTGGCACAAAGGAACTGATTATGGGAACACAAACATTTCCTTCTGGTACTGTAACTGCATTTAGACAAACTACTGCACCCAGCGGCTGGGTTAAACTCGTATCATTTACTGATTATGCTCTTAGAATTGTTAGCGGAGCGGGGGGTAGTACATCGGCGGGTGGTAGTAACTTTTCAACTATGCATCCAACTTCGGCTGATCAAGTTTGGTCTGTACCTTCTACGGGATATACTCCGTCAGTTTCGGATGGAGCTCTAGCCGATCTTCCTAACCACGCACATTCAAGGAACTTAGGTGCTCCTAACAGTGGTCTTAACTTTACAACTTTAGGTAACACTGTTAACCCCCCAACGGCCAATTACTTTGCTGCTCCGGCTGATGCTGGACTCCCTGATGGCGGAAGCCAGCCAAACGGTGGTGGTGGCCTTCATACCCATTCGGTTGTAGTTGGAGTAAACGGAACAGTAACATTACCTAATTGGGGACTCAAATACGTAGACATAATAGTTGCCTATAAGGTTTAATTTTTTTCCTCTGCATACTTTACAACTATAAATATTTTTATAATATAGGAGTTTAATATGGAATTAAAAAGAGAAAATTGGTGTCCTCTTATCAAAAAAGAATGTGTCGGTCTCAAGTGTGCATGGTTTATAAAAATAGAAGGCTATGATACGAACACAGGAAAACGAGTAGACGAATGGAATTGTTCAATGGCATTCTTACCCATGTTATTAATTGAAAATTCTGGGCAGCAGAGACAAACAGGTGCCGCAGTAGAAAGTTTTAGAAATGAAATGGTAAAAACCAATGAAAGTAATATCCAGGTATTAGCAGCAGCAATTGGTGCAGGTTTGCCGGCAAGCAATAGTATTCCTGTGATTAATATCCATAAAGGTATCAACAATTAAAATGATTGATACTGATAGAATTACCATTATCGTAGATGATTGCACAGTAGTCACTGATATCTGTAGTTATCAAGATCTTAATTTTTCAAATTGTAGCATTCCGGAAGATGTTCATGCATTGCAATGGTTGCATGGCACCGGAGAGATCGAATATCGTCTTATAGATAATCACAAAAAAATGAATGAAGAAATCTCAGTGTTGCCTGCTTGGGCGGTAAAATGTTTAGTAGAATGGCAGATGGCGCACGATGCTAATCCTCCACCTTTATATTATGTAACAATGTAAACTAATTAAAATGAATAACCTTTTAGAAAAATCAAATTATATATACATAAAAAATTTTATAAGCTCCGAAAGATCTTATGAATTGGCTAAAGAATTTATTAGATTTACCAAAGAAAATAATATCAATAATGATACTCAAGTACAAAATTCACCAGCACATTATAATCATATCGATTTTTTAGAATTATTATGTGAAAAAACCCCCGAGGTAAGTAAGTTTTTAGGTGAAACTGTTTTACCTACATACTCTTATGCACGAGTCTATAAAAAAGGGGCAATTTTAGAAAAACATACAGATAGAAATGCCTGCGAAGTTAGTCTTACTATTAATTTATCTGGGGATGAAAGTTGGCCTATATGGATTAAAACTCCTGATGGTAAGGAAGTTTCTTTAGATTTAGAATCTGGAGATGCCATGCTTTATCTCGGGTGTCAAGCAGAACATTGGCGAGAACAATATGAAGGTAAAGAATATGTTCAGGTATTTTTACATTATGTAAAAAGTAGAGGAGAAAATAGTTGGGCGGTATTTGATAAAATTAAAAATCCGCCGGCTGACCCATTAACGAAACTTCCCAGTATAACAAACAACGTTGCAGCCTCTAAACAAGAAACATCTAACACAATTATTACTCAACAAGATGATAAGCACGTCGACGTTCTAAAAGAGTATATATGTATTTTTGATAACATTGTATCTGACGAATTGTGTGATCTAATTTTAACAGAATACCACGATCAGTGTGGAGATTGGGCTAGCTCGTCTGTAGGCGGCGGACAGATTGACCGATCTATTAGAAATGCAGATGTAATAGGAATCTCACATAATGTGATTATGCAAAAAAATTCAAATGTTAGACAATTAATAGATAAAAAATTGTGGGAGTGTGCAAGCAGATCAATCTCTTTATACAATGAAAAATATCCAAGGGCATCTATAATTGAGGACAGCGGGTATGATCTTTTAAGATATAATACGGGATATTTTTATAAAGAGCATACAGATAGCTTCAGCCTACAGCCCCGAGCCGTTTCTTGCTCTTTTGCTCTAAATGATGATTTTGAAGGCGGTGAATTTTCGTTTTTTGGTAGAAAATTGAAAATTCAGTTGAAAAAAGGGTCTGTAATAATGTTCCCTAGTAACTTTATGTATCCTCATGAGATTATGGAAGTTACTAAAGGCACACGCTATTCGATAGTCACATGGTTTGTTTAATGTAGCATAACGAATAAATATTGCTACATTAGGAACCTACATGAGAGCTGCTGACATTATTAGAGATTTATTAGATATTATAGAACGTATCGATGGGGAAGAATCTCCTGCGGCAGTAGAACAACAACCTGCTAGTGCAACTGCCGCAGTTACTACTGGAGTAGATCAGAATAGATTTAAGCAAATTCTAGATTTATTAACTGTACAGCCTAAATTATACGATAACAGCCCTGCAGAAGTAGTGGCCAGTTTAGACAGTGTTACAATACACGCCGGTGGCGGCGTTAATGGTCCAAAAAATCCTGCTGATATTAGAGCCGACAGTGTCGCTATGTATCCATCTATGCAAAAGCCATCGGAGTAAACATGGCTATCCTAGTTCAAAGTTTTCTTAACAGTGCTACACGGTTATCTACAACTGCAACTACAGCGACCACTGTAGTACAGTTAAAAACATTGGTAAATGCCATAGAAGGTGCAAATACATCAACTATGCAATTTTACATTGTAAATCCTTCTACTACTGCTACTGTACTAGTCAGTGGTACATTGGGGTCGTATGGTATTACAACTTCTACTATAATTTACAGTAGTAATACAATATCAACTGCTACTAACAAAGTAGATAGACAACTAGCTAAGTTATCACTAGCACAGTTGCGCAGACAAGCAGGCGGTAACACATCTACTAATTATTATAGAACATATAACATCTATGATGTAAATTTATTAGCAGACAAATATACTAGCAATACTAGCACAGTTGGTACTACTAGTACATTGGCTGTACATAGACCCTGGACAACATAATGGCCGTTGATCGTTATCTAAATACTACCAACTATGTGCATTCGCAAGAGAGTAATCTACTCAATGTACATAAAGCTATGGACTACAGTGCGTCGGGCGAGCCACTGCTTAGAGTAAACAACGTTGGCGGAGTAAGTTATAACGATGCTGGAAATATTTCTGCCAGTATAGATGCGTTTGGTCGTATGCGTGTAAGCAATCCCTATACACTATTTGATGGCGGCCTACGCTATGGAGATAACACATACAAGTGGGATCAGCAAGATATAGGTGCTGCCGCTTCTTCATTCTTGCCTAATGAAAGTTCCATACTAATGGCTACTACAGGAGCAGGATCGGCCATCCGACAAAGCAAGCAGGTGTTTTCCTATCAGCCAGGTAAGAGTCTATTGACTATGATGACCTTTGTTATGAACGCTCCTACTACGGGTGTTACACAGCGAGCGGGCTATTTTGGAGCACAGAACGGCGTATACTTTGAAATAGATGGCACAGATATTAACTTAGTTATTAGAAAATATACATCGGGGTCTGTTGACTCTACCAGTGAAAAGATTCCGCGAGCAAGTTGGAATGGTGATCGTTTAGATGGGCAAGGTGGACAAAGTAACATTAGTGGAGTTACACTAGATGTTACTAAG
>Ga0114982_1001774_pt1 | contig 9952 bp, 7 predicted proteins | sample Shrwel_input2_FT_FD_87183 | JGI IMG/M metagenome (GOLD analysis project Ga0114982, IMG submission 87183) | Subsurface microbial communities from deep shales in Ohio, USA - Utica-3 well 1 S input2 FT | ecosystem: Environmental > Aquatic > Deep subsurface > Shale gas/oil reservoir > Produced... | reverse complement strand
GTAAGATATCGAGTAATATTTTGCATTTATAATAATACATTTGTTTTGAAAGTAGCTGGCCGAAAATTTACATTTCTCGAATTAGAAATCAGAAGTTTTATTCTGACAGACTATTTCTATCTTATTACTTTTGCTTTAGCAATAATTTTCTGTCGTTTTCCAATGTTTTTTGACTTGAATAATCAATTAGGGTTTCTGAATGTTTGTATCTCATTGATAGTTACCTTCTTTATGGCCGGACCTTTTGTTCTTCGGCTCAGAAATGTATTTTTCTCAATCCTATGGTTGATGTCCTGTTTGCTGTTTACAATAGATGGATATTTCATTACATTTGTGCCTCTGGCATTATTTATAATTTATCATATTGTTAGAGTAAGTTTTTGGCATTTTCATAAAAAAGAATTAATACCGTTTTCAATTGCTAAGGGAGCCATGTTCCGGCACAGAAGTTATTTTGAACAACGCTCGGGCACGTCAATAGATAAGCATTATACTAAAATTTTAGTCGTTCTGTTTTTTTTGATTTTTATGCTGCTTTTTTATTTGGATATAGTTTTATCGCACATCCCTAAGCCGTAACTGCAAGCTTACCTGTCCGTTCCATTCGTTTTCGTCTATGCTGTAAGCGGCATCAAAAGCCTCTCCGTTACAGGCCAGGTCTTTCTTTTTGGCCAAGCCAAAACCCACTGCCCCAAAGCCATCGCTGTTGCCTTGCTTTACAAACAGTTTAAGGTGGTCGCTGTCGGCGCCAATCGCTCGGCCAAAGCCTGTGTCGTGCAGGCCTTTGGTTAAAAACACCGGGGTCATATTACCCGGCCCAAAGGGTTCGAACTGCTTTAAAATGCGGAAAAATTTTGGGGTAATATCTGCCAGGTCCAGTTCGGCATCTATTTTTATTTCCGGAATTAGTAATTCGGGCGTGATAGTGTCTTGCACCACCTCCTCAAATTTCTCCCTGAACGCTTCGTATTGATCTTCTTTTAGTGTAAGCCCTGCCGCATACATGTGTCCGCCAAACTGCTCCAGGCAGTCGGCGCAAGCCTCCAGCGCATTATAAATATCAAAATCCCTCACAGAACGCGCCGAAGCCGCCAGCTTATCGCCGCTTTTGGTAAACACCAGTGTAGGACGGTAGTAGGTCTCTATAAGCCGGGAAGCTACTATGCCTATTACTCCCTTATGCCAGTCTTCCTGATATACAACGGTAGAGTAGCGTTCGTGGTCTTTATTGTCGTCTATCTGCCTCAGGGCTTCAAGGGTAATCTGTTTGTCCAGGTTTTTACGGTCGGCATTAAAAGTTTCAATCTGCGCGGCAAACTCCTCCGCCTGGGGCAAGTCAAATTCGGTAAGCAATGCCACCGCGTGGTTACCATGGCTTATACGTCCGGCAGCGTTGATGCGGGGCGCTATGGTAAACACTACATCGCTTATGGTAAATATTTTCTTTTTAGAATTTTGAATCAATGCCTTAATACCGGGGCGGGGGGATGTGTTAATTACATCCAGCCCAAATTTTGCAAGGATGCGGTTTTCACCGGTTATGGGTACAATGTCGGCAGCAATGGCGGTAGCTACCAAATCCAGCCATGGCAGCAAATCCATAATGGTTTGGTTGCGGTTGGCAGCCAGTGCCTGAACCAGCTTAAAACCCACGCCACACCCGCAAAGTTCGTCATAAGGGTAGGAACAGTCCTCGCGTTTCGGGTCGAGTACTGCAACGGCGTCGGGTAGGGTATTGCCGGGGCGGTGGTGGTCGCATATAATAAAGTCGATGCCTTTTTCTTTGGCATAAGCCACCTTATCAGGGCTTTTTATACCGCAGTCCAGTGCTATGATTAGGGTACAGCCGTTGTCATCGGCATAGTCTATACCGGCAAATGATACGCCATAGCCCTCGCCGTAGCGGTCGGGGATATACGTGTCTACATTCGGGTAAATGCTGCGCAGGTAACCACTCATAAGTGAAACGGCGGTGGTGCCGTCTACATCGTAATCTCCAAATACTAATATGCGCTCGCCGTTGGCTAATGCTTTCTCTACCCGTGCTACGGCTTTATCCATATCTTTCATAAGATACGGGTCGTGTAACTCTGCCAGCGACGGGCGGAAAAACTGCCGTGCCTCCTCAAACGTGCTGATACCACGCTGTACCAATAGTGTAGCTATACGGCGGTCTACCCCCAGCACATGGGTCAGGTGGTTTATAATCAGCGGGTCGGGTTCCGGGGCAAAAGTCCAGCGCATTTAAAATGTATTTCTGTAAAAATACTGCATATGCCGGCATAATGCAAGTACACGCTGAGGTATAAAAATAATTTGCAGCCAAACGCAGTTTCTTTAAAGTTAGTATACGCCGCATGAAATTTTTGTATCTTTGCAAATACTTAACACTACAATGAAGATGGAGGCCGATGCATACATAAAGGGTCCGCTTGTACCCCGACTGTCGTTCCATAAAGTGCTTGAAGCACTGGAGAATATCTCCGAAAATGAAAGCGGTTACCGTGCCGAATACGCCAGGGCGCTACTGAGCCATGCCGCGCCGTTCCCGGAAATACGTGAGGGTATGGACAGCCTTGAACAGCTTACAACCCATGAAGAACTGATTCGTAACCTGCTTGCCGACCTCTTTCCTACAGCACTGACCAATAATGAGATTAAGGCGGTAACCCTGCCATTTTTCAACTTTACCTTTAATCATACCGCACGTTTTAAAAAGATACTGAGCAATGCCGGTACTGATTTCGATATGGCTATACGTGATTTTGAAGAGCACCAGTTTTATGTATTTTGCTGTTGCCTGGTACTGAACGCGTATTATGGTTATAATTTTGATTTCAGCAAACCGCTGTTTTATGATATCCCTGATGATCAGGGTATAATGCACCACTATCGCATTACCTACAATGCCGATTTTATGGATATTATCCCTACCGATAAAGCCCTGCCCATAACGCCTGATGAGGTTACCCAACTTATGGACAGCTTTGATAACCTGGAACTTTGGAAAGAGAAATTTCCGGAAGGCAGCTGGATGGTAAAGGGATTTGGTATTGTATCGTTATTTGATGCCACTACAGAAAGCGCCATTAGCAACCTTAAGGGAAACCTGCTGATAAGCGATGAGTTTAATGATATTACCAAAGAAAGCTTTGAGAATATTTTTCGCTCCATTTTCCGCATCTCGGAATTAAGGGTGGGCTTTACCGAGGTAAATACAGAAGATAATCTCTTTAAGTTGGCTCCTTTCCTTGGGATTAACAGCCATATACTAAACGGTAGTAACGAAATGAATTGCGATGCCGTGTTTTGCAGTGATTCGCTCGACGAAATTTTGCAGGACAGGAAGTATATGGTGATTAGTGATGTAGAACAATATATAAAAGCCAATCCTGAAGAAGAAAGTTTTGGTAAACATTTGCTGTCGCAGGATATCAGGAGCCTTATACTGGCACCCGTTATAAAAAACGAACGCTTTTATGGTTTCATAGAGCTGGTGTCATCGCATGCGCGCGACCTGAACAGTATTAATGCTAATAAGCTTGAGTTTATTACCCCGTTTATTACCGATACGATAGAACGTTATTATAGCGAGCTGCAAAACGAGGTGGACGCTATTATTCAGAACGAATACACTGCCATACACCACAGTGTATACTGGAAGTTTAGGGAAGAAGCCATGGAGCACCTGCACAGCCGTAATAACCGTGAGGCGTTTAAGGATATAGTGTTCCGCGAAGTGTATCCGCTCTATGGACAGCTTGATGTAAGAGGCAGTAGTACCGCCCGTAACGAAAGTACCGAGAAAGACCTGCTGTTACAGGTACAAAACCTGCTTTCGCTGTTCCGCTACATTCATGAGCAGGAAAAACTACCGCTTATAGAACAGCATATATATGAGCTGGAAAATCTGGAGGATAAGCTGCGCGACCCTATTAAGGCCGATACAGAATCGACCATTCAATCATACATAATGAACGAGGTGCACCCGGTGCTTAAGCATTTCGACCAAAGTGTTCCTGCTGTACGCTCGCGTATTAAAACCTATTTCGATTCGCTCGATGCCAAGCTGAATATGGTATACCTTAGGCGTAAGGATTTTGACCGTACCCTTTCGGCGATCAATAAACAAATGGCAGAACTGCTGGATAAAAAGCAGGAGGAAGCACAGGTCTATTTTCCGCACTACTATGAGCGTTTTAAGACTGATGGGGTAGAGCATAACCTGTACATTGGCGCCAGCATATCGCCTAAGCATCCTTACAATCCTTTATATCTTAATAATCTAAGGTTATGGCAGCTACAGGTAATGTGCGAAATGGAAAACGAATATTATCGCTTAAGGCCTAGCTTGCCGTATGAGCTTGATGTTACGTCACTTATCCTGGTGTTTAGTTCGGCGATAAGCATTCGTTTCCGTATGGATGAAAAACGTTTTGATGTAGACGGTACGTATAACGCCCGCTATGAGGTGGTTAAAAAACGTATAGATAAGAGTAACATAAAAGGTACTAAAGAGCGTATTACCCAAAAGGGTAAGATAACCATAGTGTATACCCAGAAGAAGGAAGAAACAGAATACAGGCGTTACATACAGTTTTTGCAGCATAAAGGGCTGCTGGGCAATGTTATTGAAACCTTTGATGTGGAAGACCTTCAGGGTGTTACAGGGCTCAAGGCCCTGCGTGTAGCTATAAACTACGGTACACCTGCCACAGGTACGTATACCTATGAAGACCTGCTGAAAGAATTACAGCATAAAAAATAAAAGTATGAAGTAATAGTACACAATTACAAACCCGGCCATAAGCCGGGTTTGTCTTGTTTTTAGTGTAGGTTATATAAGAGTAGTATATTACGAAATAAGTTCGTTATTGCTCCAGTACTCAATAAGCTTTGTAGTGCTGGACAGGTAATCGTCGTGCTTAAGCGGTTTTACCACATAGCCTGCTATACCCATATTGTAGCACTCCTTAACATCGGTATGGTTTGTAGATGTAGTAAGGATAATGGTAGGGATGCACCTGCGGCTGTCGTCTTGTTTTATAAGTCTAAGAAACTCCAGTCCGTTTACTTTAGGCATGTTCAGGTCCAGTACTATAATGTCCGGGTTAACTTCCCTGTCCTTAAGTATATCAAGTGCTTCCTCGCCATTGTTAGCTTCCATGATTTTATGACGTGTTTCCATGTTTTTTACAACACGGTTAAACTTCATTACTTCAATTGCATCATCTTCTACTAATAATATATTTAATGGCCTCGACATCTCTTGTAAATTTTATACAGCAAATGTACGATGCTTATATAGCAGAATTTTCTTAAAATAGTTAGCTGGTTTACCTCTGTCGTTGAACGGTAGTTTAATACCGTTGAATTGAAATTTAGGTAATTATTTAAAATTTAAATTATTCAGAAATGCCGCATTAAAGCATGTTAAGACGCTTCATCAGTTCAGGCCTGTTTGCCCTGCTTACAGGGATTACGTCCTTACCTATAAGCACACTGTTATCCTCTATATCCACAATTTTCTTCGTATTGATTATGTAGGTGCGGTGTACCTTAAGGAACAGGTTTGTAGGTAGCTTTTCCTCAATTTTTTTAAGGGTGCTGTGCACTATATAGTTCTTGCTTTCGGTTTTTATATGGATATAATCACCTTTAGCCTCAACAACATTTACTGATTGTATATCTATTTTTATAAGACGGCGGTCTATATTTACATAGAACTCGGTAGGGGTATCGGCAGGTATGGCTAACGGAGAGGCTGTCTCACGTGGTTCTGCAGGCGCAGATGGGGTGGTGCCTACAGGTGTTACCGCCGGTGCCGGTGTGGCTGCCTTGAGTGCCTTGGCCTTACGCACTGCTCTTTGAAAGCGTTCTTCGTTAATAGGCTTTACCATATAGTCTACAATACAGTCGTACTCAAAGGCCTCTGTAGCAAAGTTTTTATCTGAAGTAACCAATACCACAGCCGGCGGATTTTTTATGGTCTGTATAAAGTCAAAACCTGTGAAATCGGGCATGTGGATGTCCAGAAAGATAAGGTCGGTATCTTCTCCTGTGGTGTTCAGGTGTTTCATGGCCTGCATGGCGTTGCCAAATTCACCTGTAACGGTAAGTTCAGGGTCTTTGGCTATCATGCCTTCCAGTATGGCACGCGATAGTGCTTCGTCGTCTACAATAATGCAATTCATAGTTGGATATAAAAAATGCTATAAGCTCGCTGCAAAGTCTTTTATGGTGTGGAGTACCCTTTCAAAATCTGTAGCAAGCGAGTTTTGATTATTCTTTAGTTCATCTTCAAAATCAGCAGCAAGATAATAACTTTTTTCTAATCCGAAAATGCTGATTTTGTGCTTTAATTTGTGCACATGACCTGCTGCAGCCTTATAATCGGCGCTGTTATAACTTGTTTCGTAGGCTTCAATTTCGCCGGGCAATTCGGCTTTAATAGTGGCTACGAGTTTCGCTCTGAATGCCTCATCATCTCCGGCAAGGTCATTAATATAATCCAGGTTTGGCTGCTCCATTATTTAGGTAAGGTAAAATAAAAGGTTGTACCCTCGTGCTCTTTACTTTCGGGCCAGATGCGGCCCTGGTAGCGTTCCATAATTTTCTTTACTATAGAAAGGCCTATGCCGGAGGACTGGGTGTTGTTATCCAGCTTTGTAAATATATTGAAAATTTTTTCAAAATACGCTTCAGGAATTCCTCTGCCGTTATCTTTTATGTGAAAAACATATTCTTTTTCCTGCTCCTCAAAGCCTATATCTATAGTTCCTTCGGCCTTATCATTATACTTAACGGCATTTTCTATAAGATTTTGAAACAGCTGGCGGAACCGGTAATAGTTACCCAATATATTTGGCAGGTTTGGCGCTATTGTAACTTTTATATGCTGAGGTACGCTTATTGTTATCATAAGTTCTTCCAGCATGCTGTTAAAATCTACCGGGCGGTCATCGGCACTATCCCGGTCTATAGATGAATAATCCAGAATTCCCTTAATGAGCAAATCCATCTTTTCGGTATTAAACAACACTAGGTTTAACGACTTTATTGTGCCCTCATCAAGCTTGCCTGCAGTATCTTCCATTACCCACTCTATAAGTGTATTTATGGTGCGCAATGGGGCTTTAAGGTCATGGCTTACCATATGGGCATAATCATTAAGCTCCTGGTTTTGTTTGGCTAAATCTTTAAGAAGCTCCTCACGCTGCGCATTTGCCTTTACAATTTCTTCGGTTTGCTTGCGTATGTATTCTGCCGGATTAAAGTTTTCGTTATCAGGGTCCTCTGCCGCCAGCTTCATGGAAAAGAGAACCGAGTTTAAGTCGGTATTCAGGTCTTTAAGCATATTGGTTTCACTGCGCAGTTTTTCATTGGCTTCAAAAAGCTCGTCAGAGCTCAGCTTCATGGCATTCTGAAGAATTTCTATCTGATCCCTGTAATGGTCGTAAGAACGGCTTACCACGTCCAGCAGCGGGTCTAATACCGGTGAATTAATACCGGGTAGGTGTTTTGCAAGTTGGCGTTTCAGCAGCGGATTCATATATTATTCGCTTATAAGGGTTAATGTTAAGGTTTGGTTGTGCAGTTCACAAACACTGCTACCATAAAATGGCGCTATTTCGGCATAGGAATAAAATCCGGCCATAGCCGTTTCAGGGCCCAGTAGCTCGCGTACTATTTCCAGTTCTTCCTCTATACGCATACCCATAATGGCCTTACGGCCCATACAGCTAACAAGGAGGGCGAATTCCGGTTTTGCCTTTCGCGTAGCCGACGCCTGTCTTGCGGCTTCGGTAGCACCATCAATGATACCGTTAACTGATGCCATGAGTAGTTGTACCTGGCTGCCTTCAGGGCAGTTACCGGCAAGTACTATGCTGCCATCTTCAGTGTCAATTTGCAATACCGTACGCACGGCATGGAATTTTTTTCCGGGTGCAGCCACCTGTAACGGAAAAGCCAGCAACGATTCCATTTTTTGCATTACCCGGTCGCCCAGGTATGCCTTGTATAAATCAAGGGCAGGCTTCCCGTCTATTTCGTAAACCACATTTTTGTCGGCTTTGGTTACCAATCGGTTTGGTCCCAGCGGCTGGAAGCCTCCCAGGCTGGCATAGGTTATTTCCGGATTGCCGCCATAAAGGCCTACAATTACCGCTATACCCTCTTGTGGGGGAGTGTTGTAGCCCGCCACCGTTTTTTCAAAACGGCTGTCGTCACCACTTAGCCCGCCGGTTATTGGTAAATTCATTTCGGCAAGTTCTTCAAAGCCTTCCACCAGGGCACTACCATTAAGGAAGTTTCCTGATGCAAATACCAGCAGATGCTTAAGGTCTCCGGCAGGAAGGGCATTGCATAACGATTTTGCCATTTCGGTAGCATTATCGTTAAAGTCAGAAATATGAGCGGTAGTTACACGGAATGATATTTTTTCAAATTCAATAGCAGTTACCGTTACTGAATTTTCGTATAGATTTTCGTCCAGTATTTCACCGGCCGTAGATACGTATACAATATCGTTATACGGAAATTCAGTTGTTATCTCTTTAAGTACAGACTGGTCGTCTAACAGCAGTCGTGAAGCAAATACCAGTAACAGCGGTTTTTTTAATTCCTGCCTGGTGTTAAGGTAGTGCCATGAGTTTTGCGGGGTATAATGTGCCTGTATAACTCTCATTTATTTGTCTGTTTTAGGAAAACGTGCAAAAAATGTTGTGCCTTGGCCCACGGTACTCTCTATCCATACTTTGCCTTTATAGTGGTCTACCACTTTTTTTACAATGGAAAGCCCAAGCCCTGTAGAGCGTTCGTTCTTAACCAGCGACTGGAATATCTTAAATACTTTTTCGTGGTTTTCCGGTGCTATACCTGGCCCATTGTCCTTTACGTAAAACGTATAATCTACGGGAGTTTCATTGTAGCCTATGTTTACATAGCCTTCAGGCTTATCTACATACGTAACGGCGTTGCCTATAAGATTCTGAAACAATTGCTGCATCCTGAAACGATCTGCCAGCACTGTAGGTAGCGGGTTATCTATACTAACCTGGGTATTGGCAGGAATGTCTATAATATTAATGATGTTGGAAACAATTTCCTGCAAGTCTATGCGCTCTTTGTTTACATCGGTGCGGTCTATGCGCGAGTAGGTAAGCACCCCTTGTATAAGGCTCTCCATTTTTTCCAGCTTGTTTTCTATCATGCCGAAATACATGGAGGTTTGCTCGCTCATATCCTCATTGTCTTCTTTTATCCAGGCAATGAGTGAGTTGATGCTGCGTAATGGCGACTTAAGGTCATGCGATACAATCTGGGCATAATCCTCCAGTTCGCGGTTACTTTTTTCCAGGCTCTCAAGAAGCTCTTCTTTTTGCTGCTCAAACTTTTTACGCTGGGTAATGTCTTCAAGTATGGCAAAGTAGCCGTTAACGTCATCCCATTCGTTATGCAATGCCTGCCCTTGTATAAACGTCCAGAATTTTTCGCCATTTTTATTGTAATTCAGTACCTCGCAGCTAAACGCTTCGCCACCGTCTATCTGTTGGGTCAGGTAAGCTGTAGTTACTGGGTCTGTATCTGTGCCCGATAGTAAGTTGCCTGGTTTTTCACCTCTTAGTTCATCAAGGGTAAAGCCCGTCATGGCAGTATACTTTTCATTAGCCCATTCTATGAGCCCGTCTTTATTGCAAATTACTATAGCATTTATATTTTTTTCTGAAATAAGCGATAACAGCTTTACCTGGCCTTCTTTAACCTTAATTTCGGTCATATCTTCTATCATGGCAAAGAACTGCAGTATGTTGCCGTTTTCGTCATGTATGGGTTGGCCCTGTGTACGCGTCCAGTAATAGCTGCCGTCTTTGCGGCCGTGGGTTATTTCCACATCAAAAGGTTCGCCTTTGTAAAAAAGGCCTATCATTTTATCCAGGGCGCCTTTTTC
>Ga0114982_1001771_pt1 | contig 9964 bp, 10 predicted proteins | sample Shrwel_input2_FT_FD_87183 | JGI IMG/M metagenome (GOLD analysis project Ga0114982, IMG submission 87183) | Subsurface microbial communities from deep shales in Ohio, USA - Utica-3 well 1 S input2 FT | ecosystem: Environmental > Aquatic > Deep subsurface > Shale gas/oil reservoir > Produced... | reverse complement strand
GGTCTATTTTATCCCAATTGTATTGATCATCATCAATGCAATTTTTAAATGTAATTATGCTTTCAAATGAAACAAAGTGACTTCTGATCTGGCGCCAAAACGAATGGGTAATTTAGTAGTACCAATGCCCCTTGAAACATAGATTCTGGTATTGTTTTGGTGGTACATGCCCTTTAAATATTTACCACTTCCCCAGGGTTTGAATGGGGCATAGCCCATAATATTCAACTGCCCACCGTGTGTATGACCTGATAAAATTAAATCGGCTTTTGTATCACCGCCTTGCATTTTTGCAATGGTGTCACTATAAACTGGGCAATGGTTTAAAACAATATGATAGTCACTGGGTTGGTGGTCTTTTACCGCGCTTTCAAAATCAGGTTTGCCCCCAATAAAATCATCAATACCGGTGATGGAAACGGTTTTTCCTTTTAATTCAAAACGCTTATTCTGATTTACCAACAACTGACAATTGTGTTTTTGGTAAATATCCGTAAGGTCACTAAAACTCAATCCAGCCCAGTATTCCCAGTTGCCCAAGATGGCCACTTTTGGAATATTTTTATCTATGAGTTGTAAGAATTCATCTAAGACATAATGGTTTTTACCTGCATCAATAGAATCGCCTGTAATGGCAATTAAATCTGGTTGCTCTCTGTTGATATCCTTGGCCAATTGTTCTAGTTGATAATTAACCGATTGTAAGTGTAAATCTGATAACTGCAACAGCTTCAAATGCTTATCAGATAAAGGGTCAGTGTCTAGATAGACAAGCTTCTGTTCAATGAAAAATTGTTCGCCCCAAAATGCATCTAATAAAAGAGCTCCTGCCGTGACTATAAAGCCGCCAAGTAGGAATTTTCTTCTGCTAATAGACATTGAATAGAATAGATTTTTCTCAATCTACAAAAAAGATTTATAAAAAAGGGTTGCTCCATTTTTTGTCTGCATAAATGCTATTGCCAGAGAGGGTTTTTAGAAAAGCAATCAGGTCATTTACTTCTTGGGCAGTTAAGATTAAATGTTGCCCTGCTCCATTGGGAGAAACTTTTCTATCAAGGTTATTATTGCCAGGTGCTTGGTTAATATTGCCATAGTGCCCAATCACCGTTTGAATCCCTACTAAGTTTCCGGTATGCATAAAGGGTCCATTTTCTGCTCCTGCTAAATTCATTAAATCGCGCAAGCTAGGAGACCTTGTAACGCTAACATCTATACTAGTTCCCGCAATAGTTCCAATAATGCCATTATTTCTACTATTTGGGTCAATATCAAATTCAGGAGCTTTATGACATTGGTTGCAACCTAACCCGCCGCTGATGCGATTACTATTGGCGTCAAAAACAGGATTACTTAGATATAAATCTTTCCCTGCATTTTCCCTAGCTGAAAAATTGGGAAATGCGGCCCTGTCATTGTTTACCAAGGCTCTACCTGCATCAAACTTGCTATCAAAAGATTGAATGCTTCTAATAAATTGAGCAAGACATTCTTGAAGTCTAGTTTCTGAAACCTGTTGGTCTCCGTAAACAGATTGAAACAATTCTTTGTAATAACCAATGCCAGCCAACTTAGTTAAAAGTGTAGTAATGCTTGGTCTGCCTTCTAAGCCACTAAAACCCATTTCTGCGTGATCTTGTATGGGTTTGGTGGTTTGTATTTCCAGACTAGCCGCTCTTTCATCCCAAAAAAACTTAGGGTCATCAGAAAATCGGGTATTTACCAAACGCATTGAATGCCTTGCCGTTTTTCCTGTTACAACACCACTACTAGCACGTGCCGTATCACCAAATGCAAAAGCTTGTTTGTGACATGAACCGCAAGAAATGCTATTGTCAATGCTGAGCTGTTTATCATAAAACAACACCCTGCCCAATGTGGCTTTGGCATCGGTAATGGGATTCCCCGTACCGTTGTCTTTTAGTATATAGGCGGGAATGGACTGCTTACTATAATTGTTTAAACTGGTCAGGTCTATATTGCTGCCAAAAGCCGCTTTAATGGCCGCATAGGGCTCAGCAACAGCTGTTGGTTCAGTTTTGGAACAACCCAAAATCAAAGCAGCAATCAATAAGAAACTGTAGGTGACAATCTGGGTCTTTCTCATGGTAAGCGTTTTTCTTCTGATGTCAATGGCAAGAACTGGTTTAATGTTCAAAAAGCATTTACCAAATTCTTAACTAAAGGCCTTTTATATCAGAGACCTTGCAAACCATTTTTGCTGTATCAGCTAGCAAATAAAAGAGAGAGAAATACACCCATCAAGTAAAATAGTCTAGTGCTTCTATTTATAAATCATCCCAAGATTTTTTCAAAACACAAACTATTTTCAATGCCAATATATTGACCATAATTGGGTGTTCGTAAATATCCGGCTTTAAAATAAAGGGTAATGGCCTCTGGTTGTTTTTGTCCAGTTTCTAAAACGGTTTTAGACATGCCCAATTCCTTTGCCCAGGTTTCCAGTTCAGTGAGTATTTGCAAAGCAATGGATTTGCCCCTAGATGCTGGTGACACATACATTCTTTTTACTTCCATAGCATCAGAGCCAAAAGCCTTGATAGCACCACATCCTACGGGTTCTTCCAAATCATAAGCAATCACACAATGTTGTATGGCATCAATTTTATTGAACTGGGCATAAAACCCATGATCAGCTCCATCCCGAATAGCAAGGTCTTGATCTAATAATTGAACCATTGCTCTAAAATCTGGATGACTGCTGTCTGATCTAACTAAACTTGCCATGTTTTTGCTTTGTATCTGAAATTACTGATCTTGTAAATAGCATCCCTCATGTTAGACTTAAAAAACAAACCCTTCCGAAGAAGGGTTTGCATATTAACTAATGTTGCAAATGATTAGTTAGTACCACTACTAGTCTCAAACAAATTTTTCAGGAAGGTTTGTAGTGCTTCTCCTCGAAGATTTTTTCCAATGATTTTTCCTTCTGCATCTAGCAAGTAGTTCTGAGGAATGGCTTGAATGCCATAGGCTTTTGACACTTCGTTGTCCCAGTATTTTAAATCTGAAACATGGTTCCAAGCCAAGCCATCATCATGAATGGCTTTCATCCAGCGTTCCTTTGCTCCTGGTTGATCCAATGAAACACCTAATACAGTAAATCCTTTATCCTTGTATTTATTAAAAGCAATCACCACATTAGGATTTTCTGCTCTACAGGGTCCACACCAACTGGCCCAAAAATCAACCAAAACCACTTTGCCTTTTAAAGAAGCCAAACTGAACATTTTGCCTGCTGTATCTGCTTGGGAAAAAGGAATGGCATATTGACCAACTTCTAATTTTTTGGCAAGGGCAATTCTTTCTTCAAAGATTTTACCACTTGGCAGGTTTCTTGGAACTGCACCTAATTGTTTGAAAGCTGGTTCAGCTGTAACTGGGTTTATGGCATATCCTGCATATTGCGTCAAAGCATAGATGGCTACCGGCGAATTTTTGGTAGCAGGAGCTTTTATAAAACTCAAATAAACCTTTTCTTTAACAATTTTGTCTAATGAATCAATGGATTTTTCAATTAATTCAGTTGAGGCTTTGGCTTTTCTTGCTTCACTATATTTGGCATAGAGTGCTGTAAAAGAAGGGTCATAAGCTGCCGCTTTAGTTTTTAAAGCTGCATAGGCATCATGAGATTTAGAGCCAGTGACAGCACTAGCACTCAAAGAATCTTTGGCAATAACAGCAATTTTTCCTGCCTCTAAGTATACACTCAAAAAATCTCTTGATGATGCTTGTCTGGCTTTTTTACTAGTGTCTGCAGACCTATCAGGAACAACACGCAATTGTGCCAAAATGGGTTCTGACAAATTCAATTGAAAATTGGCGGTCTTAGTATTGCGCAAATCAACGCTGTCATTAAACCTGAACTTGGTGCTGGTATTGTAATAAGATAAATAAATCTTTATTAGGGGTTGTTGAATGCTAGTTAGGTCTGCTGTTAAGCTAAGATTGGGTTTGGAAGCTGGACTAGTTGTTTGTGCAGCAACCAGGAACACAGCGCTTGCAAAAAACAGGCTAATAAATAATTTTCTTTTCATGAATGTGAATTTGTTGGCCAAGTTAATAAAAGTCTACTAAAATAGTAGGAATAAATACAAATTTTTATTTTTCTTATCGGCAACAAAACTGATAGGGATGTTTAAGCCGCTGTTTTTTGTAACTTATGGTAGTAGGTATAAGAAACCATTAAAATAGCTAACACCACCAATGGAAAAAATCCTTCAAAACCTAAACCGTCTACAGCAAAATGACTGATTGAAGCGAATATAAAATCAAAGATAAATCCCGCATAAGCCAATTCTTTTAATTTTTTTGGGATAGCCGGAATAATCAACAATAGGGTTCCTAATACTTTAAAGACTACAAGCGCATTGCCAAAATAAAGTGGATAGCCCAAATGACTAATGCCTTGTTTGGCTAGTTCAGTTTGTGAAGTAAGAGCGGGCATGACACCTTCAAATAAGAATATGAGAATAGTGGTAGACCAATAAATGATTTTGTCTTTTTTCATGATGCAGTTTGTGGGGAGTGATTTAGAAAAAGAAAATTAAACCCTTTTTCCCAAAAAACAAACTGCTATTTGTAATCTTTGATATTGATGACTTCTTTGCAGAAATCATATTCCTGCAAATCATTACTACTAACAATGATTAGTTTTTCTTTGGCGTAGTCTTCTATCAATTGATGATACAAAGCATAGCCTGTTTGGTCTAGATTGGTACATGGCTCATCTAGTAGAATTACGGGAACATCTGCAAAAATGGCTTGTGCCAATTTCACCCTTTGTCGCATACCACTACTATAAAAACGAATCTGTTTGGTAGCAGCTTTTTCTAAGCCAATAATTTGAAGTATTTCATCAATACTGATGCCAGCAATCAAGGGCTTGAATTGTGCATGAAAGTGTAAGAACTCTCTTGCAGACATTTCTTCTATCAATTCTAAATAGGGTGCTACAATGGCTAAGTGTAGGAAAACTTGCTCAGGGTCAATGATGCCTTCATTTTTCCATTCCAAACTACCCTCACTCAATTGTAAACTTCCTGCAATAGCTTGTAATAAGGTACTTTTTCCAGAACCATTGGGGCCTGTAATGGCATAATGGGTACCGGGTTGAAATTGGTAGCTAAATCCTTTAAAAATCCATTCCCTGTTAAAGCGTTTGCCAGCGCCAGTTAATTCAATGCCACTTAATTGATGTGTTTTTGCTTTTACTGTGTGCGTTCTTTTAGCCATGTTGGGCAAAGTAAGCAAAGAAAACTGGCAAAAAAAATTCTCAAATAGGGCTACAGCATTTTGGGTTAGCCATAGATCCCTTAACTTTAACTATTCCACCGAACAATGAATGGCACAATCTAAAAGCATGGAGACCAATTATTTTAAGGATGTTACTTTAATGATTACTCATTACAACAGAAGTAAATCTTTAGAAAGACTGTTATTGTCCTTTGAAGCATTGAACATGCGTTTTGAATCTATTGTTGTAAGTGATGATTGCAGCAAACCGGAACACCAAACTTATCTTAAAAGCTTACAAGAAAAACACCCATTTGAATTGGTGACAGGTCCGGTAAATAAGGGCTTGGGAAATAATTTAAATAAGGGGCAGGACGCGGTTACAACTGGGTTAACCCTGTATATACAGGAAGATTTTGTACCAGCAGCTGATTTTGCAACGCATTTGGCACATGCTTTAGAAATAATGCAAGAAAGAGCGGACATAGATATGGTTAGGTTCTATGCTTATTTCAATTATCCTTATCTGAAAGATTATAAATATGGGTTTTCAGAAATGCTCTTTGGATTCTGGAAGCTGGGTTACAAGAAATTCTATTACTACAGTGACCATCCGCATTTGAGAAGGTCTAATTTTCTGGAAAAATTTGGTAGATACAGAGAGGGGGTAAAAGGCGATGTAACAGAATACAGTATGATGATGTCCTTTTTGCAGAAAAAGGGCAAGGGCATGTTCTATCGGTCATTCAAGTCTTTGTTAGACCAAGAGAACAGTTCTGCAGAACCCAGTACCATGAAAAGGAATATCTGGAGAGAAAGTGGTAATCCACTCATCAGCCTGATGCGCGAATTGTATCGGCACCTGAAATTCAATTTTGACTATCTGTTTGGGAAATACTAGTCCTCGTCGTTGGCTCCTTTGGTAAAACGCTTGATAATACCCCTACCGCTTTCGCGAATAAAAGTAACAATCTCGTCTCTTTCATCGGTTGCAGGAAGTTCTTCTTCAATGTATTCCAATGCCTGTGAAGTATTAAAACCTTTGTTATAGATGGTTCTATAAACGTCTAGGATATGGTTGATCTGTTGCAATGGGAATCCCCTTCTTTTTAAACCAACACTGTTCACACCACCATAACTCAATGGGTTGCGAACAGCTTTAATATAAGGAGGTACGTCTTTACTTACCAAGGATCCTCCCGCCACAAATGCGTGTTGGCCAATTTGTACAAATTGGTGAACGGCACTTACGCCTCCAACAACAGCATAATCACCCATGGTCACGTGACCAGCTACTTGAACGCTATTGCTTAAAATGCAATTATTGCCAATAATACAATCATGCGCCAAGTGGCTATACGCCATGATCAAACAGTTATTTCCCACAGTAGTCTTACCCCTGTCTTCAGTACCACGGTTAATGGTTACAAATTCACGGATAGTGGTATTGTCTCCAACTTCCACGGTAGTTTTCTCCCCGCTAAATTTCAAATCCTGAGGAATGGCACCCAATACTGCTCCAGGAAAAATGCGGCAGTTTTTACCAATCCTAGTTCCATCCATGATGGTCACATTAGAACCAATCCAAGTGCCTTCACCAATGCGAACATCACCATGAATCACAGTAAAAGGGTCGATTTTTACGTTAGGTGCTATCCTTGCGTTTGGATCAATGTAAGTGTAGGGATGTGTCATCCTATCAGTTGGTTTTGCGTTGATCAGTGCATTCATAATGCACTAAGAGTATAAAAAGGATGCCAAAGTTGCTCCTCCTATCACAAAAATAGGGGTATTGGCTTTTTTTTAAGATTTAAGTTCTTTTTACTACTTGGGCAACCAAATCTGCCTCAGTAGCAACTTTACCTCCCACATACACAGTTCCCCTCATTTCACATATGCCCCTGCGGATGGGTGAAATCAACTCCATTTTCAGGATCATGGTATCACCCGGCACTACTTTCTGCTTGAATTTACAATTGTCAATCTTCAGGAAATAAGTGTCATAATTTCCTTCTGGCATGGAATTGATACAAAGAATCCCGCCGGTTTGGGCCAGGGCTTCAATTTGTAACACTCCAGGCATTACCGGATTGCCCGGAAAATGGCCTTGGAAGAAATACTCGCTGAAAGTAACATTTTTAACACCAACAATATAGGTATCAGTTAGTTCAATAATCTTGTCTACAAATAAGAAAGGATGTCTGTGCGGTAAGGTCTTTTCAATCTTTTCTAAGGTATAAACGGGCGGAATGGTAGGGTCATAAACCGGCACGTTTTTCACGTGTTTGTTCCGCTTAATATATTGTTTGATTTTTTTAGCAAAATCCACATTGGTGCTATGTCCAGGCCTATTGGCAATGATTCTAGCTTTGATGGGATAACCAATCAGGGCCAAGTCACCAACCACATCCAAGAGCTTGTGTCTGGCTGGTTCATTGGGAAAGCGGAGTTCTAGATTATTCAAATAACCCTCGCTTTTTACTTCAATTTTCTCGCGCTTGAACACTTTGGCCAAACGGGTCATTTCTGCATCAGTAACGGGTTTGTCTACTACTACAATGGCATTATTGATGTCACCACCCTTGATCAGGTCATGATCCAATAAAGCTTCTAGTTCATGCAAGAAGCAGAAAGTACGGCAGGGTGCAATTTCTGATTTGAATTCACGAATGGTTTTCAGACCTGCGTGTTGGGTACCCAATACAGGGCTATTAAAGTCTATCAGCGTAGTAATTTGATAGTCCATGGCAGGCAGGGCTACCATTTCAACGCGTTTTTCCTCGTCGTAGTGATAAATATTTTCGTCAATGCTGTACCAAGCTTTGGCGGCTTCTTGCTCCAAAACACCAGTCTCTTCAATTAATTCAATAAAGGGCATGGAACTTCCGTCCATGATGGGAATCTCAGGACCGTTTAACTCTATCAACACATTGTCTACACCCATACCCACTAGGGCCGCTAATACGTGTTCTACCGTACTTACTTTGGCATCTCCCACTTGAAGGGTAGTACCACGGCTGGTATCGGTAACCAAATCACAATCGGCTTTGATAATGGGTTGGTTGGGCATATCAATTCTTTGGAACTGAATTCCAAATCCAGGGTTGGCTGGTTTAAGGGTCATGTCTACCAACACACCTGTATGCAAACCAGTGCCACTTATACTAATGGAACTATTGAGGGTATGTTGTTTGTCTGGGTTAAAATTGATGTCCATATCTTGAATAGGTTATTGGTAGTATTAATCTAGGTTTGGGGCTGCAAAAATACGGATAAAGGATTAATCCGTTTTTTGAGCGCTTTCCAGCTGTTTTTGAAGCAGTGCTGCTACGGTTTTCTCTAGTTCCACAAGCCTTTTTTCCATTTCTGGCAGGTTTCTGGTATGGGCCTGAATCCGTAAAGAATGGGTAAATTCCATGGCAGGCGTACCATTATGGGTTTTGTTGGGAACCTTAATGCTCTTGGTCACCCCAGTTTGACCTGCAATCTTACTGCCATCAGCAATAACAATATGGCCAGCTGTACCTACTTGTCCTCCAATCATCACGCTATTACCCACTTTGGCGCTACCGCTAATGCCCGCTTGAGCGGCAATGACCGTATTGCTACCAATTTCTACATTGTGCGCCACCTGAATCAGGTTGTCTAGTTTGGTGCCTTTTCTAATAATGGTAGAACCCATGGTGGCACGGTCAATGGCCGTATTGCTACCAATTTCTACATCGTCTTCTATAATCACATTCCCAATCTGGGGAATCTTATGGTAGGAGCCATCGCTCTGTGGAGCAAAACCAAAACCGTCTCCACCAACAACCGTATTGCTATGAATAATCACCCTATTGCCAATGATGCAGTCATGATAAATTTTCACGCCTGCGTGCAGGATTACATTGTCTCCAATTTGAGAACCATTGCCAATAACCACACCTGGATAGAGTTTCACGCCATTACCCAACACAACATTTTCTCCAATATGACAAAAAGCGGCAACAAAAACCTGCTCTCCCAGTTTTGCGCTGGGCGATATATAACTTGGTTGCTGTATGCCTACCAATTGCTGTGTCATGATTTCTTGGTATTTAGACAGCAGGATGGCAAAGGCAGAATAAGCATCTGCAACCCTAATCAAAGTGGCCGATGTAGGTTGTTTGAGTTCCAAAGATTCGTTACAAATAATCACAGAAGCCTTGGTCAGATAGAGATACTCCTCGTATTTGGGGTTAGATAAAAAGGATAATTCTCCTTCTTTTGCCTCCTCAATTTTACCAAATGCACCAACGGCAACTGCAGGGTTGCCCTCTACCTTTCCTTGTATCATTAAAGCAATTTGCGCTGCGGTAAATGTCATGGGCATTTTTTAAAAAGTGGGCTGTCTAATTTAAGAAAGCATACAAATGTAAAATTTTTTGACAGGAGCAGAAAGGTTTTGCTGTATTAAAGCATTGTCAATCTTTGAGATATCCTTGACCATGCCGTCTTTGAAGAGAATATTGATCCTTTCGTCAAGGGTTTGGTACATGGTATTGGATGCTTCTCCCGTAAAACAGAGATAGTGGGCGTCTGCGGGGTTGATCCCAAATTTATTGGCAGCAGCATCTTGTTTTTCCTTGAGAAATAGGGGTTCAAAATCTTCTGATTGTATTCTGGATTTGTACAATTGTCTATTGAGAAAACGCTTGCAGAGCAAGGATAGTACGCGGTCTGGGTG
>Ga0114982_1001770_pt1 | contig 9978 bp, 10 predicted proteins | sample Shrwel_input2_FT_FD_87183 | JGI IMG/M metagenome (GOLD analysis project Ga0114982, IMG submission 87183) | Subsurface microbial communities from deep shales in Ohio, USA - Utica-3 well 1 S input2 FT | ecosystem: Environmental > Aquatic > Deep subsurface > Shale gas/oil reservoir > Produced... | reverse complement strand
TTTTTGAATACGTACAGTCATTGTCTTTCCTGATGGTGCTAACTTTTTATAACAAGAATCCTAGTATACTGATTTATACTAGCCTGAATAGTAATATCACATTCCTAAATAGTAAGCATTTTCTCAATTAGAAGTATTGACAACTACGAGTTTTAGTAAATCAAAACTTTAAATTAAAATTTTACTTATTCTATGAGGATGTAATGATCTCACAGTCTTAAAAACACATTTAGTTATAACAAAAATCAACCAAGAATAAAGCTTTCTCAGTATCAAAATATAAAAAAAAGCATTCCGAAGAATGCCTTTATAAATTATGAAGTTTTAGCCATGTCAATTTGGCGATGTTCAGAGTGTAGATATGCATCTGATTGCATTTCTAACAATCTTGAACGTGTACGTTCAATTTCAAATGCTAATTTAGATCCTTCATATAACTCAATAATCGAATCTTCTGAAGTAATCAATAATTTAACGCCTCTGTCATAGAATTCATCGACCAAATAAATAAAGCGACGAGTTCCTTCCGAAAGGAAATCTGTTAAATGTGGAACATTACTAACTAACACAGTGTTGTAGATATTTGCGATTTCAATAAAATCAGCAGGGCTTCTCGGTTTAAAGCATAATTCTGAGAATTCACACCATAAAACATCTTCTGTATGCCCGAGTGTTTCAACTACACGATTATTAATCATAATCGGTGAGTTTGACTTCACTTGAGTCTGAGTTAATGCATTGAAACGTTCTAACATCCATACTTGGGCATCAGCACTCAATGGATATTTAAACAATTGAGCTTGCTTCAATACACGTAGTCTGTAATCAATTCCTGCATCAACATTTAATACTGTGCAATTTTTTTGTACACATTCAATCGTTGGCATGAAACGGTCACGATGAATACCATTTTTATATAAGCCTTCGGGTGCAATGTTTGAAGTTGCAACCAGTGTGATACCACGTTCAAATAGTTTTTGAAACAAATCACTCAGGATCATGGCATCCGTAACATTCGATACAAAAAACTCATCAAAACAAATTACAACAGCATCTTTATAAATCTGATCTGCAACCATATCCAAAGGATTGCGCTGACCAGAAAGTTTATTTAACTCTTTATGCACGTGCTGCATAAAGTGATGAAAATGCAGACGTATCTTGCGGCGGAAAGGCACAGATTCATAGAATTGATCCATCAACCATGTCTTACCACGACCAACACCTCCCCACATATAAACACCTTTTGGGTATGTTTGTCTGCGGAAACGTCGAAATGCTTTTTTTGAAGCTTTATAGCGAGTGAGTAACTCTTTCCATACTCGATCTAACTCTTGCACTGCCTGCGCTTGAGCTTCATCAGGCATAAATTGCCCTGACTCAAGAGCTTGAGCATAGCGCTCAGCAGGCGATGTTGGTGTATATGCAGTGCTATGTGAGTCTGGTTTAGAATTTAACATAAGGCGTTATTGCAATTTTAATTGGTGAAAATTATATCGAACATTGAGTTCAAAGACATTAGATTTTAGGCTTAATTATCATAGAGTTTAAACATCATAATGTACCATTTTTAAGCATTTACATTTTTCTATTATATTGTCTTGGACTACGACCAAACCACCGTTTAAATGCATGATTAAATGCCGCAGGTTCAGAATAGCCCAACATTTCGGCAACTTGCTCTATTGAATATGAACTATTTTCAATAAACTTTATTGCTTTTTGCTTGATCAATCTTTCACGAATTTCTTTATAGCTGGTCTGCATTTGCTGCAACTGATGTCTTAAAGTTCGTTCAGGAATATTTAATGCACATGCTGTTTCAGACATCGTTGGAATGACACCTTTTTGCATTTCTAAATAATCTTGTACATATTCAACAATGGTAGATTTAAAATTAGCGCTCTTCTCAAAGCGTTTGATATCCTCTAGGCATTTTTCTTCATAGATACGATAGGTCAATGCATCTGCGGATGGAATTTTCATATCAAGAATTCGAGTGTTTTCTAAAATAAATGCCGCTTGATGACATCCAAACTTTACATCTACCCCATAGTAATCTTGGTAGGCAAAAAGCAATTCTGAATCTTTGGGTTTTTTAAAAGGTAATTCAATTTGAATACTGGGAATATCTAAACCCATCATTTTAAAAATATCTTGTAAAAATTTATACGTGCCCGATATTTCACACTGTGCTCGAAACTGCCCTACGTGAGTATCTAAATCAATTGGTTGATATAATAGATGAATAAAATCTTGCTGAACATTTAATTCTAATGATCCAAATAAATGTGTAAGCTTCTGAAATTGAACTCCATTTAATAAAGCAGTATTTAAATTTTTACTGGTAACTAATAACATTAAAAAAGGACCATATCCTGCTAGAGCATAATGTTGTCCTATAAATAATCCTTGTTCAGATGATATGTCTTGACTAATATGCTGAAGAATATCCCATTCTATTTGATCAGGAATGATTGAGCTTGGATCTAAAGCATCGGCATGAATTCCCATATTTATCAAACGCTCGTCCACATCAATACCGACATGACGCATGCCTTGAATCAAATACATCAATCCGAGGATAGATCTCTTCATAATTCCAATTATAATTCTCAAAACCTTAATGTTTTACTATAAAAGCCTCTGCAATTGAATTGCCGAAATGATCAAGTTTTGCGTCTATACAATCATATTTAATCTTCACAAAACCGTTAAACTTGCACAAAATTTAGATGTGTAGGACGTCGACTATGCGTGAAGTAAGCAAAAATGCTATTCAAACAACAAAAGTTGCAATTATTGGTGCAGGTTTTGGTGGTTTAGCAATGGCTATTCGCCTATTACAAAGTCAAATTAATGATTTTGTAATTTTAGAAAAAACCAACGATGTTGGTGGAACTTGGCGTGAAAACCAATATCCTGGTGCTGCTTGCGACGTTCAATCACATATGTATTCATTGTCATTCGCTCCTAAGACAGATTGGTCGAAGCGTTATGCAGAAGCAGATGAAATCTTTGATTATATTCAAGATATTACTGAACAATATAAATTAAAAGACTATTGTAAATTCAATCACGAAGTGACAAACGCTCAATTTGATGAAAATCGTAATGTTTGGACTTTAGATTTCAAAGACCAATCCACACTTGAGGCTCAATTTGTTATCTTTGCTTCAGGCCCTCTACACGTTCCGCAAATTCCGCATTTAAAAGGAATTGAAAAGTTCAAAGGTAAAGTTTTCCATTCTTCGCAATGGGATCATAATTACAGCTTAGATGGAAAATCAGTTGCTTCTATCGGTACCGGCGGAAGTGCAATTCAATATATTCCAGAAATTGCTCCAGAAGTTAAGCAACTCTATGTATTCCAACGTACAGCTGCTTGGGTTATTCCACGCGACGAACGTAAGTACTCTCAATTGAGTAAGTCTTTGTTTAAGTCCTCAAATATTTATCGTCAAATTCATCGTACTCGTTTGTACTGGACGAATGAATCACGCGTTGTACCCATTGTACAACCACAGATTATGAAATATGGACAGAAACTTGCTGAAGCATTTATTCGTTTCCAAGTAAAAGATAAAGAAATTGCAAAAAAACTTACACCTGATTTTGTGATGGGCTGTAAGCGTATTTTGATTTCGAATAAGTACTTCCCAACTTTCAATCGTAAAAATGTTGAACTTATTACCGATGGCGTTCAAGAAATAACAGAAAATGGCATCATTACTAAAGATGGTAAAGAACGTCAAATTGATTGTTTAATTTACGGTACAGGCTTCATTACCGATCCACGCATCTATTTAAAACACTTTAATTGTGTAGGTCGTAATGGAATTGAATTGAAACAAGCTTGGAAAGATGGTGCAGAAAGCTATTATGGTGTAAGCACTAAAAACTTCCCTAACTTATTTCAATTGTTAGGTCCAAATACAATTTTAGGTCACAACTCAGTGATCTTTATGATTGAATCTCAAGTGAATTATATTTTGCAATTGATTCAAACCGTGGATAAAACTGGTACTCAAGCTGTTGAAATCAAGCATGAGGTTCAAGATCAGTTCAATGAGCGTGTTCAGGAACAACTTAAAGGCACAGTGTGGCAAGCCGGTGGTTGCAGTAGTTGGTATCAAGCAGCCGATGGTAAAAACTTCTCTTTGTGGCCTACCTATACTTGGAAATATTGGTTAGAAACACGCAAAGTAAATGTTGCTGATTATAATTTTATGAGTTCCACAGTAAATACAAAAAACAATGCAGCGTAATCAATAATTCTTCATAATAAGCAGGTTATTCGTAACCTGCTTTTTTTATGCAATCATTTATTCTTATTTTTCAAATTTTCATCGCTATTAGTTTAGGTTACTTCTTAGCTCCACACCTATCAAAAGGCATCAAACAATTTATATTTAAAATTTTACCTTTTTTTTCATATATTTTATTAGTGAGTGTGGCATTTGAACTGACTCAAGCTCTAAATCATATAAAAAATCCAATCGCAATTTTACCCCCTGCATTATTAATTGCTTTTACTACCTCTATTGGTTCTTTTTTTATCTGCTTAATTACATATAAACTGATTGATCGTCAAAGTGTACAGGGCAAAATTTCCTTGCATCTCTTTTTAAATGCGTTAAAAAATATTGGCAAAGCATTTTTAGCTTTAACGGTCGGAATTGTTTTAGGTATCTTTGTTAATACCTCAGAACTTCAAATGACCTTTAATAGCTGGTACTTGTTACTGTTTTTTATCTTTTTAATTGGAGTTGAATTAGCTTTCACCCAATTTGATCGTAGCTGGTTAAGCTGGAAAGTTTTGATGGTGCCAGTAGCTGCATTTGTTGGGTCTTGTTTAGCATCAATCCTGAACTATTTGATCTTGTCGAATCAGTATAATTTAAATGAAATTTTTGCACTGGCTCAGGGATATGGATGGTATTCAATGTCAGGGATTTTATTCACCGAATTACATTCAGCTCAACTTGGCGGTATAGCACTGCTAACAGATTTATTTAGAGAAATTTTTGCAATTTTATTAATGTATTGCCTTGGTTGGCGCTTTCCGCGTTCTGCTATTTCCAGTGCGGGCGCAACTTCAATGGATGTTACACTGGCGATGGTAAAACAGTCATGTGGCACACATTATGTGCCACATGCCATGATGAGCGGATTAATATTGTCTTTACTTGCACCATTACTCATCAGTTTGTTTTTGAATATGAAATTTTAGACTGATATAAAATTTATTAGATGGAAGCTAAAATCGATTTCAACATTTCTGTTGGATTTGCAGCCTTAGTAATTGGACGACCAAGCACTAAATGAGTAGAACCATCAAGCATTGCTTGTTTTGGTGTCACAATACGTTTTTGGTCATCCGCATTAGAACCTTCTGGACGAATACCTGGGGTGATCAATCCAAAATCTTTTCCTAACAAATCACGTAAGATTTTCGCTTCTTGTGCAGAACACACCACACCATCCAAACCACTTTCTTGAGTGAGTTTTGCCAAACGCTTTACATGCTCAACAGGTTCAATATCTAAACCAAGATCACGTAAGTCTTCACGCCCCATTGAAGTCAGCACGGTTACTGCAATCAACTGAGTTTGATAATTTCCAGCTTTAAGACGCTCTACACAAGTTTCCATCATTTTACGACCACCTGACGCATGAACGTTGACCATCCAAACACCAAGATCCGCTGCTGCACACACTGCTTGAGCAGTCGTATTGGGAATATCATGAAATTTTAAATCTAGGAAAACTTCAAAACCCTTATCTTGTAAATTCTTAACAATAGATGGACCTTCATGAGTAAAAAGCTCTTTACCCACCTTGACACGGCAAAGTGACGGATCTAGTTGATCAACAATTGTTAGGGCGTCATATTGGCTTTTTGCATCTAAGGCAACAATAATACTCACGAATCTAGTTCCATCACATAAAAATCGAGTAATTATAAAGTGATTCAGTAGATGAACAAAGTAAGAAAGACATCATATTGAAAAAAAGCTTTTCCAGTCGAAAAACACTCCTATCTTTGCTCTGAGATTAAAATCGCTCGCGTATCTGATTCCAAAGCTTCAAAGATATGTGCTTGATCGGCGGGATAACAAATATAATCACCCTCATTCATTAAAATTGGTTCCAAAATCAAACCTACCTTTGCCTTGCCTTTCATAATAATAATATGTTCAAGGCTGCCGATTGGATGCGGTTGACTATTACGAGGCTCACCAGGTTGAGTCACCAAGATATATACATCACGTCTAGCGCCTGTTGGACAATTCGCTAATAGAATCGCTTGATAATGTGCTATCTCGGATGATACCGAAGGCCCTTCACCAAAACGAATCACTTGAGTTTGCGTAATATTTGATTCCATCAATTTCGCAAAAGGAATATCTAAAGCCACGCATAAGGCCCATAAAGTTTCAAGACTCGGATTACCTTGCCCCGCTTCTAATTGTGAAAGTGTGGATTTCGCAATACCTGCTCTGCGTGCAACTTCAGCCAAGGATAGTCCTGCTTTCTGTCTCTCTCTTTGTAAGCTCTTAGCAACAATTTCTATTGGTAACGCCATATCACACCATAAAAAACGAACGTTCGCTTTGACGAACAGTATAAATTTAATCTATTATATCGTACGTTCGTTTGATATATAAAATAAAGATGCAAGATAAAGAGCAATATCATCTCATTAAAGCCATTGCACTCATCTCTTTAGCAACTGGAATTGTAGGAATTTCACTGGGCTCAGTTGCAGCAAGCTTTGATATGCCATTGTGGATTCCAATCCTGCTTTCTTTATCTGTATTGGCTGGAGCCGCTGAATTTACGTTTATTGGCATGATAGCAACAGGTGCAAATCCTATTTTTGCAGCATTAACAGGCATATTGATCAACTTACGCCATCTTCCATTTGGTTTATCAGTCGCTAGCTTTATCGAAAAAAATGCTTATCGATTTATCGCATGCCACATTATGAATGATGAAAGCGTTATGTTCGGCTTAAGCCAACAAAACGATCAAGCAAGGAAATCTGCTTATTGGATGTGTGGACTTGGTATTTGCATTCTATGGCCTCTTGGTGTATTGACTGGTTATATTCTAAGTAAAAATATTCCAGATATTCATGTTTTTGGCGTTGATGCAGCCTTTCCAGCTATTCTTTTCGCTTTGATATTGCCTATGCTTAAAAATAAAACCACACGGAAACGTGTATTTATCGGCACGACACTATCTATAGCATCTATTCCATTATTACCAACAGGCTTACCCGTTCTTATTTCAATGTTTGGTCTCTTATTTAAAGGTAAATCAAAATGAAATATAGTGAGAGTTACATCTTTGTTGGAATTGTCATACTTGCTTTTGGCACTTATCTAATTCGTTATTCAGGGTTCTATTTAGCCAATCGTATGACATTCAAAGAGCATCACAAACAACTACTGGCTGATTCTGCTTGTGTCCTTTTGTTCACATTAGCCATGTTCAACACACTTTTTTCTGAAACTCATTTTAGTGGTATAAGTAAAATTATCGGCGTTTCAGTTGCTATTATTTTTGCTTGGAAAAAATACTCACTTATCGTCGTTATTCTTGTAGCGATGCTCATTACTGCTAGCTTGCGATACCTAGGCATTCCTTAAGACAAAAAAATAGCCCTTTAAATAAAAGGACTATTCTATCGTGCTATTGATCTTAAAGAACTCAATAACACTCTAAATATTATAGATTACAGTGGAGTCCGTGTATGACTCTCAGGTTGAATATCCAACACTGTTTTTTCGTGTCTTACACTGGCAGCAGCTTCTGCGGCAGCTTGTTGTGCAAGTTGAATTTGCTCTTTTCGAAGGTGATCAATATCTTTACGAAGTCGTTTAATTTCCCAACTATTTTGGAAAACACGGAAAACCTGTACGCCAAGCAACAAACCTACCAAAATACCAAGAACCAAGGTCAATAAAAGCAAAAGACCTAAACGCATAGCAGGAACTTGAGTAAATAATAAATCTACTGGAAGTTCTGTTGGATTTTGAAGAACCAAAGCAAGTGAATAACCAAAAATGGCAACGAGCAATGCAATTAGTATATAACGCATGAATACCTCGACTATTTTAATTTACTGAGCAGTTTCGTTTACCGCATCACGAAGTGCTTTACCAGGTTTAAAATGTGGTACCGCTTTCGCTGCGACATCAACAGATTTTCCTGTTTTAGGATTACGACCTAAACGAGGCTCACGGTGATGCAAAGCGAAACTGCCAAAACCACGAATTTCAATACGATCACCACTTGAAAGTGCTTCGATCATTTGATCAATCATAATCTTAACTGCATCCTCAACTAAAGGCTCAGCTAAGTGTGGGTTTTTAAGTGCAATCCGTTCAATTAAATCAGATTTATTAAGTGCTTCAGTAGTCATTGATGACCTCATTTAATTATTGCTACTTTTCAATGTTTTTAATAATAACCTGTTTAAATACAAAACGGTAGCGCAGTACATCAATACTACGCTACCGTTTACAGTATTTTTGTATAAAAAAGCACGTATCTGTTACAAGAAACGTACCTTTTAACAAATTACTTCATTTGAGCTTTAATTAAGTCACCAATAGTCTTAGGACCATTGCTGTCTGCTGGTTGAGTTGCAGCAGCTTGACGAACAGTGTTCACAGCTTCTTTCTCTTCAGCTTCGTCTTTCGCTTTGATAGACAAGTTGATAGAGCGAGATTTACGATCAACATTGATGATCTTCGCTTCAACTTCTTGACCAACTTCTAAGAACTTAGTTGCATCTTCAACGCGATCACGGTTGATTTCAGAAGCTTTAAGAGTAGCTTCGATGTCATCAGCTAATTTAACTGTAGCACCTTTAGCATCAACAGCAGTTACAGTACCTTTAACTAAAGCACCACGCTCATTCGCAGCCAAGAAGTCATTGAATGGATCGCTGTTTAATTGCTTGATACCAAGGCTGATACGGTTACCTTCAGCATCTACAGATAAGATAACTGCTTCAACTGTATCGCCTTTCTTGTAACGACGAATAGCTTCTTCGCCTTGTTCGTTCCAAGAAATATCAGACAAGTGTACTAGACCATCGATTCCACCAGACAAACCGATGAAGATACCGAAATCAGTGATTGATTTGATCGTACCAGAAACTTTTTCGCCTTTTTCATTTGCTTTAGCAAACTCTTCCCATGGGTTAGCACGAGTTTGTTTGATACCCAATGAAATACGACGACGTTCTTCATCAACTTCAAGAACCATAACATCAACTTCATCACCAATCTGTACAACTTTAGATGGGTGGATGTTTTTGTTCGTGTGGTCCATTTCTGAAACGTGTACTAAGCCTTCAACGCCTTCAGCGATTTCAGCAAAGCAACCGTAATCAGTTAAGTTAGTTACACGTGCTTTAACGATTGAACCTTTAGGGTAACGGTTCATGATCGCTAACCATGGATCTTCGCCTAATTGCTTAAGACCTAAAGATACGCGGTTACGCTCGCGGTCAAACTTAAGTACTTTAACTGTAACTTCTTGACCAACTTCAACAACTTCTGAAGGATGCTTGATACGCTTCCAAGCCATATCTGTAATATGTAGAAGACCATCAATACCGCCAAGATCAACGAACGCGCCGTAATCAGTAAGGTTTTTGATAGTACCTGTAACTGTTTGACCTTCTTCAAGTTGAGCAAGTAACGCTTCACGGTCAGCTGAAGATTCAGCTTCCATAACTGCACGACGAGATACAACAACGTTGTTACGTTTAGCATCAAGTTTGATTACTTTGAACTCTAACTCTTTACCTTCAAGGTGAGTTGTATCACGGATAGGACGAGTGTCAACTAAAGAACCTGGTAAGAATGCACGTACAGGACCGATGTCAACAGTGAAACCGCCTTTAACCTTACCAGAGATAACACCAGTAACGATTTCGCCGTCTTCAAAGATTTT
>Ga0114982_1001769_pt1 | contig 9978 bp, 9 predicted proteins | sample Shrwel_input2_FT_FD_87183 | JGI IMG/M metagenome (GOLD analysis project Ga0114982, IMG submission 87183) | Subsurface microbial communities from deep shales in Ohio, USA - Utica-3 well 1 S input2 FT | ecosystem: Environmental > Aquatic > Deep subsurface > Shale gas/oil reservoir > Produced... | reverse complement strand
TCGTCCACCAGCGTGGTGGCCAGATAAGCATCCCAGCGCGCATGAATGATCTGATAGGCCTGCTCAACATTAACCAGTCCCTGTTGCCAGTCCAGATTACCGTTGCGAACTTTGTGCGCGGTATCCACCACGTTGACCGCATACATATCCGCGATTTCTTTTAAATCTTTCAGCGGCACCACACGGTCGTTATAGACACTGGCCATCGCCTCATTGGAATTTTGCATACCGGAAATGCCCAGCACGCCAATCAACACTATTAATGCGATCATGCTGCCCGCCAGCGTCGCCAGCCGGACTGATACTTTCATGCGACTAAACATTTTCACCTCGTCCCTTTTCGGGTTTGACGTTTTCTATCAATGAAGCCAATTCTTCGATGGATAACACTTTGTCGCCGTGCAGCAACACCACAAAACTCTGTTCGACGTTGACGACCCCCTGGATAAACTGCGCTTTTAAACGCGCGCCAAAACTGGGCGGCGGTTCGACCTGTTCTTTACCTATTTCCAGCACTTCATTGACACTGTCGACCGCGGCCCCTATCACCACGCGCTGGCCCTCAAACGGGATCTCCAGAATGATGATGCAGGTGCGGTTTTTCAGTTCCAGTGCATTGCGGCCAAGCCGGATCGACAAGTCGATCACCGGCACAATATCGCCGCGTAAGTTAATGACACCTTTGACAAAATCCGGCATCAGCGGCACTGTCGTCAGCTGGCCGTATTCAATGATTTCCCGCACCGTGTCGATGCTGATGCCAAAGCATTCGTCGCGTAGCAGAAAGGTCAGGTATTGCTGTCGGTTAACCTCAAGGTCGGTATGATTCAACTGCTGTCTCCTTGTACTGATAGTCCGCTTACCGTGCCGACTCGGTGGAACATGCGTATTCAATTAACTGTGGAATATCCAGAATAAAACCGACATCGCCGCTGCCAAGAATGGTCGAGCCACTGATGCCATGCGTCGAGCGGAAGATCGGCGCCAGCGGCTTGATCACCGCCTGTAATTCACCATTGAGCGTATCAACCACCAGGCCAGCACGACTGCGGCCATATTGCACCACCACAATGTTTTCCCGGCTGGCCGGCGGCTGCGGTAGCTGAAACAGCTGACGCAGCCGGACAAACGGCAACACGTCTCCCCTTAAATTCAGGTAGTTACGGTCTTCCACCAGTTCGGCATGCTCAAACTCAAGGCATTCCTGGATCATATTGACCGGCAATACCAGATGGGTGTCGCCGACAGTGACCTCAAAGCCATCGATAATCGCCAGCGTCAATGGCAGCCGGATGCGAAAACGCGTGCCTTTGCCCAGTTCAGAATCAATCAGGATCTGGCCACGCAGCTCTTCGATATTGCGTTTGACCACATCCATGCCGACGCCGCGGCCAGACAAATTGGTCACCTGCGCCGCGGTAGAAAAACCCGGCTCAAAAATCAGCCGGTAGATATCTTCCTGACTGAGCGCCTGTTCGCTGCTGATCAGGCCCTTCTCTTCCGCCTTGGCGCGAATGCGGCTGGCATCCAGGCCAGCGCCGTCATCCTGAATTTCAATCACCACAGCGCCGGCTTCATGATAAGCCGCCAGCTTCAGCCGGCCCTGTGCCGGTTTACCGCGATAAGTGCGGATATCGACCGGTTCAATGCCGTGGTCCAGCGCGTTACGCACTATGTGCATCAAGGGGTCGGACAGCTTTTCCACCATCGATTTATCGAGTTCGGTTTCAGCACCCACCACATCCAGTTCGACGTCTTTACCCAATTCACGCGACACGTCGCGCACAATGCGCTTGAGCCGGCTGAACGACTCGCCAATCTGCACCATGCGCAGGCTCAGCGCGCCGTCGCGAATTTGTTCAATCAGGTGGGTGATGCTGGAAAAGGCTTCCTGCAGCTGTTCGTTGTTGGTCTGGCTGATCAGCACTTCATTGGCGGAGCCGGCCGTGACCATTTCACCGATGAGTTTGATCAGATGGTCGAGTTTACGCGCTTCGACTTTAAGCACCTGAAAGTCACTGGCTCTTTTGTGTTCCTGATGCGCCTGCCGGTTCACAGCTGCTTCAACCACGGCGGTGGGCACCGCACCTTGTTGCACCAGCAATTCACCGACCGAGCTGTGCGTCTGTTGTTTTTGCAGCTCCAGTACCTGTTCCAGCTCGCGCGGCGTCACGGCGCCGGCATCGACCAGCAGCTGACCAAGTTTTTCCGGTTGCAGCGGCGTATGCTCAAGCTGCTCGACCACTGTTAACGGCGGCTGGATCTGAACCTGACTGGATTCCTGAATAAATTCAAAGACATCTTCGATCTTTTGTTTACCGGCGCTGGTTTTGAGCTGCAACTGTAAATGCAGATAACAGCTTTCCGGGTCAAAATCGGCCGGGAACTGATATTGCAACCCAACCTCTTCCAGCGTGCCGATGGTACTGAGATAACTCAGTTGCGACACCGGGTCCATGCCGTCGCGAAACACATCCAGGCCATAGGCCACATCAATGCGCCAGGCATCGGCAGCTGCCGGCGGCACCGTAACAGGCGCCGGTGTCGGGTCTTTTGGCGCTTGCAGATAAGTGCCAAGCTGCTCCAGTAAAAAAGTACCTTGTGCCGCATTCACCACTTGCCCTGGGTCGCTCAGCGCAGCGATCATCTGTGCCATATGCTGCTGGCAGTCCAGCAACAATCCCACCAGAACGGCATCCATCTGCAGTTTGTTGTCACGGACTTTATCCAGCACACTTTCCACACTGTGGGTAAAGCCGACCACAGTGTTAAAACCAAATAAACCGGCAGAGCCTTTGATGGTATGGGCAGCGCGGAAAATTGCGGCAATGTGGTCGGCCGGCGTTGCATCGCCGCCTTCAATGTCCAGCAGGCAAGTTTCCATCACCTGCAGTAAATCCTGCGCCTCTTCGATAAAAATCTGTTCGGCCTGTGCCATATCCATCATCAGGCCTCCATCGCGGTTAAATCGAGGCGAAATAACGTCAGCACTTTGCTGATCACCGGATTATCCAGCCCAAGCCAGCGCAGCGGTTGTTCGCTTTGCAGCTGCTGACGCAGATACAACAATAACTGCAGGCCGGCGCTGTCAAAATCCTGCACATGACTGAGGTCAATCATCAGCTGGGATACCGCTTCCTGCGACAAGGTTTTCAGGCTGTCAAAATCATCACGCACTGAAAAAATACTCAATTCGGCGGAAAACACCAGAATGTGAAAATCCGCTTTACGTTCAATAGTGACCGCCATCGTTACTCCTCAACCGGGTTAACACTTCACGGCAGGATCAGTTTGTTGACTGCATCCAGCATTTGCTCCGCTTTAAACGGTTTGACCACCCAGGCTTTGGCGCCTGCAGCTTTGCCGGCCGCTTTTTTGTCATCGGAGCCTTCGGTAGTCAGCATAATCACCGGCGTAAAGCGGTAAGCAGCCAGCTTTTTCAGCTCGGTGACAAAAGTGATGCCGTCCATGTTTGGCATGTTGACGTCAGAGATCACCAGATGAATTTTGCGGCCATCACATTTGGTCAGCGCATCTTTGCCGTCGACCCCTTCAATCACCTCAAAACCGGCGCCGCGCAGCGCCATGCCGACCACTTGTCGGATCGAAATCGAATCATCCACAATCAGAATGGTTTTGCTCATAGCTGTCCCTAGAAAAAAGTAATGTCTGAACTGGCCGGGCCCTGCGACGCCTTTTTGCCGCCGTGTACTGCGACCTGTTCTAAAGTGGTGTAGGTTTTTTCGATATCCCGCAGCCATTGCTGCCGGTCAAGCTGACTCAGGCCATCGCTGCGCTGCAATAACTGTTGCAGTTTGTCGATATCGGCACTGACATGCGCCAAAATCTGACTGACCCGGTCCTGGAACTGCAACGACGTTAAGACTTCACTGATCTCGTGTTGCACATTCAGGCTGCTGCTTTCCAGCTGTTCAGACGATGCCAGAATGGCGCTGGCGACTTGTTTAAAGTCGCCCAGCACCTGTTGGATTGATACTTCCGAATGTTGCAGGCGCTGATCGTCCTGTTCAGTGAATTGCGCAGTGCGCGCCAGCGTACGTTTGAGCATTTCATTGACATCATCGATGCGCTTGGTGATGCGGGCGCCGGTTTCACCGGAGCGGGACGACAAGGTCCGCACTTCGTCCGCCACCACAGCAAAACCGCGGCCCTGCTCACCGGCCCGCGCGGCTTCAATCGCCGCGTTTAACGCTAATAAGTTGGTTTGTGACGCAATACCGGCCACCTCAGCACCCATCGTTTTTAACTCATCAGTGATGGCTGCCAGCGCATTGATTTCCTTCAACAATTCATCGCGATTGGCCATCGCCTCCCGCAGCAGGCTGACAATAGCAGTCAGATTGCGGTCGCTTTGTTGCACCACATCGGCAAGACCAGTATGGCCGCCAGTGGCTGAACGCGACGACTGAATGGATTGTTGCAGCTGGTCATAAATGCCATGAAACTGACCAACTAAAGCGGTGACTGCGGACTCCAGCTGATGTGACGCCATCTGTTGCTGGTCGCGCCAGACCGGTAATACCGCCTGTAAAAACTGTTGTTGTTGCAGCTGCACTTCATCCTGCTGCGCCTGCAGGTCAACGATGTTTTGCTGCTGCGCCTGCAGCTGTTGCTGTGCTTGCTGCGCCTGCTGACGCAGTTGCAGCACTGCCCAGCATGCTCCCGCCAGTAAAATCAGCGTCAGTAGCAGCCGGACACTGAGGCTGGCCGGGCTCAGCAACAATAAAGCGCTGAAGCCGAGCAGTGCGCCGGCCAGAACCACTGTTGGAAAAAATTGCTGACTATCAGGTTGTGCCATGGTCGATGTTTCCTGGTGCAAAGGTCTGAGGATTGATGATTTTTTGCGTCAGAGCACAGGCTGAACTCCAACTAACTATATGAACAGAATCAAGATTCGCTCAAGTTAAATGAAGTTTAATTATTAGCAGCAAATCAGGCACAGAAGAGAAATTTTTTCCGGTTTTGTAAAATTATCTCTGAAGCTGAAAGCGGCAAATCGTTCAGTTCCCAACAACAAAACAACAAGCCCAATTTTTAAACGTTTAAGACGATACAGCGCCGCAACATTTGTTCCCTTTAATAGAGACATGCGCCAGCGCTTCTCGCAGTTGTAATTATTTGTAATTTAGCGACCGAAATGATAACAATTCTTATTTACTAAGAGGCGTGGTAAACTGCGGGCCTTTCCGGCAAGACCGGGCTGTAGCCAACATAAAGGACGCGGCAACTGGGTCTGCACTGAACAACCAAACACACTGCTGGTATTTGTCATGATTGTCGCAATCGCTTTGATGTTGATTTTTTTGTTGCCGGGCCTGCTGCTGCTAAAGCTGGGCTGGCAAGGATGGCAACAACGCCAGCAACAGCGCTTGCATTTACCCTCATTACGGCTGCGGGTCAGCCGGCTGCGCCGCCAGCGCCAGTATCTGCAACTGACCCTGGTTGCTGCCGACGCCAGGCCGCTGCCGTTTGGCCGCGCCGGTCAGCATATTCAGCTGTTTGGCACTGATGCTGCCGGACAAGCCGTCAGCCGGGCTTATTCACTGGCACAGGACTGCCATCACAACCAGTATTACCGGCTGGTGATTAAATCTGAGCCAGGCGGGCGGCTCAGTCCGCAATTATTTCAGCGCCTGCAAGTGGGTGATGTGCTGTACACCAGCCCGCCTAAAGGCCATTTTGTGCTGAAGCGCAGCCGCAAACCGCTGGTACTGGTCGCCGGTGGTGTTGGTATTACGCCGATGCTGGCGATGGTGTATCAGGCGCTGCGCAGCCGGCGCCCGGTGACACTGGTTTATCAGGCGCGTAGCGCCGCCGATCTGTTATTCCACCGCCTGTTAAGCCGTTTACCTGGCCTGCATTATCTGCCAGTGTTATCCCAGCCAGATGCCAGCTGGCATGGTGAACGCGGCCGCATCAACGCGGCGCAGCTATTGGCGCTGGGTGGCCACCAGGCCAGTTATTATTGCTGCGCCAATGCTGCCATGACCGCGCAGCTGAGTACCGAACTGGCCGAAGCCGGCGTCACCTTACATTTTGAACTGTTCAGTGCCGCAGCCACTCAGCAAAGCTGTTTGCTGCAATATGGGGAGATCAGCGCCGATTCGGCCGGTTTCAGTTCGGTGCTGGATGCGCTGAACAGCGCCGGCGCCGGTATTCCTTCAGATTGCCGCGGCGGTTCTTGTGGTTTATGCAAAAAACGTCTGATTAAAGGCGAAGTGATCCAAATGCTGGACCCGGCTGCACCACTCGCCGCCGGTGAAGTACTGACCTGCTGTATCCAGGCCAAAACTGCGCTGCTGCTGACCGACTGAAATCTGTCGGGCGACTGGCGCCGTTGGTCGATTTGTAAAGAAGTTGTCATTTGCCTGACTTGTACCAGCGGCAAGATGCGCCCTGCGATGGTTACCACACAGCAGGAACTTATGATGACTTCAGATTTTGTCCGCAATATTCATCTGCAAACCGGTCAGCGTATGTTGGCCAAAGGCGCCAGCATGGAAGAACTGGCCAGTCATTTTGACCGGGTTGGTTTTACCGAACGCGAGATCGCCGCTTTACTCAGCGAATTTGGCGACTATCGCGCCAAACTGCCGGATCAGGAATTTGTCAGCCATCATCCGCAGCGCGGCTGACACTTTTACTACGTTCAGCCGGGCCGAAAAGCGCTCGGCAATAAACCGGTCCAGCGTTTTACCGCCCGGCGGAAATTATGTTCATCCGAATAACCCAGCCGGGCTGCTAACAGCCGGTTCGACAATTCCGGCTGCGACAACCAGCACAGTGCCAGCTGATTGCACAGCCCGTCCTGCCACTGACTGAAACTGCAGCCTTGCTCCGCCAGCAGTCTTTTTAACGCAGCCGGATGCAGTTGCAACATAGCAGCAGCTTCATCCGGGCTCAGCCAATCTGGTAACCGCCGCAGTTGCTGCCGGCTCAGCCATTCCAGCAGGCCCGGCTCACGCGGCAACAACTTCGCCTGCTGACAACAAATCTGCCGCCAGTGCCGGCACTGTGCGCTCTGATACTCTGACAGCGGCTGCGCCAGCTGTGCCGACGTCAGCTGCAGTGTCTGCATTGCAGCGGGCGCGCTACCTGTCTCACCTTGCACCTGACACGCCGTACAAAGCGCCAGCAAAAACTGTTGGCAAATGGCCAGCGCCAACGGTTGTGCCTGCCCCATGCCAACCGCCGGCAACAAAGTCAGCCGCAGTGTCGCGCCCTGCCATTGCAGCAGCGGAAAACACAGCGGCCACAGCTGCTGGCGATAAAACCACAGATAACGCAGTGCTTTGTTTAGGGTGGGAGCGGTTAAAATCAGCCGGCACAGCGGGATCTGTGGATTGAGTAATATCGCCTGTGCGATCACCGCCGGCAGTTCCGGACTCGGTACTTTGGTTAAGTTCGCCAGCAGTTGCCGTAACGCGACATAATCCATCCGACATTGCGGTTTTTGCAAATCGGCCTCAAATAAGCGGGTTCCTGCCAGCAGCTGATGCGATAACACACCACGCCGTTGCGCTGCCTGCAATAAATCAGCGACACCATGCCCGGCTAACAGCTGCTTTTGACTGTAACTGCCCGGACGCCGCATCAGTACCACACCTTCACTGCGGAAAGCGGCTGTATTTTGCGCTGCACCAGCGCCTGCTCAGCTTGCTGTAGCACTGCCGCTGCGCTGGCTACAGTGCCGGGTACGGGCAACACCAATGTCTGCAGCGCCAAAGGCTGAGAACAAATCGCCGGCAACTGGCTTTGCAGATGCTGACACAACAGCTCAGCCCGGCTCGGCGGCGTGTCTGGCAGTAACACCACAAAACAATCGCCGGCATAACGGCAAATCACTTGTTCGGGTTTTAATTGGCCGGCAAACCAAATCGCCAGCCGTTGCAATACGTCATCGCCGGCAGCAATGCCAAACTGACGGTTAAAAGCCGCAAAACCCTGAACATCCAGCAAAATCAGGCATAACGACTGGCCGGGCTGACGCAGCTTCATCTCGCGGTTCAGCACCGCATGCAAATACACCGGGCCATAGAGTTGGGTTAAAGGGTCAATCAGCTGATGGTCACGTAAAAAACCTTCGCGGCCCTGCAACTGCCGGCTAATCACTTGTTGTTCACGATGCCAGCCGTAGAGGCCAATGGTCAGCAGGACCATGCCGACCGGTGCCGGAAAAGATTCCAGCCAGCTCAATAACCGCTGCTGGGGCGGATAATCGAGAAATTCGTCGGCCAAATCTAAAGTGGCGGAAAACAACAGTAAAAAACTGCCAAAAAACAGATAGTTGGTGATACGTCCCACAGGCCGGCTGCTGATAATCAGACTGAGCCAGGCGCCACAAACCGCCAGCGTCACCGCTTCGCCCAGGCTGTCGACACTGTCGCGGACGCTATAGGCTTTTAACTCCCCTTGCTGAAATGCCAGCACCAGCACTGCCAGCAATAACAGCAGGCAGACACTGAGTTTTTGCCGGTGATATCGCCACATTGAACCTGCCCTCTGCGCCAATCTGTCTGCGCTAAACCGCCGCAGCTTAAACCTCCGATTGTCGACAGGCCCTGTGACAGTGCCGTGACAACGGGATGACAAATCAGGCGCGAGTTTGCGCTGCAAAGACCCGGGTCCGCCCGGCACAGCACATTGGTTTTTTGGCTGTGTAGCTGTCACACAGCCTTCGCACAATTGCTGTCAGAAAATTGACCTTCAGCTCTGGAAACCGTTATGACATCTCAACCTCTATTGCATCCACACCGGCTGAGCCGGGCGATTTCGCTTGGCCTCTGTTTAACTGCTGCGACAATCAGCACGGCATACGCCGATGCCGCATTAAGTGGCCGTATCACCGACAACCAGCAGCGCCTGTTACCTGGCGCTGAAGTGGTGATCCGCGAATTGAATCTAAGCCGCACCACCGCCGCCGACGGCCGTTTTGTCTTTCCCAAGTTACCCGCCGGCAGCTACACGCTGCAGGTGCGATATGTCGGCGCAGCACTGGCGGAGCAAGCGGTGATGATCGCCGCCGATCCGTTGCAGCTCGGTGATATCAAACTGCGCGCCGTCGATAACAGCCTCGAGCATGTCGAAGTGACCGGGCAATCCGGCGCGGTCAGTAAAGCACTGAGTCGTCAGCGCAATGCCGCCGGCATTGTCACAGTGGCGAGCACCGACGAAATGGGCCAGTTCCCGGACAGCAATGCCAGCGAAGCCTTGCAGCGCCTGGCCGGTGTGTCGGTCGAGCGCGACCAGGGCGAAGGCCGGTTTGTCCGCGTCCGTGGTCTGGCGCCGGATTACAATGCCGTTACCTACAACGGTACCTCATTAGCTGCGCCGGAGGCCGGCCGGCGCGCGGTGGCACTTGATGTGATCCCGTCTGATTTACTCGAATCAGTCGAAGTCAGCAAAACGCTGACGCCGGATATGCCGGCCGGCTCTTTAGGTGGAACTATTGAAATCAAGAGCTTATCGGCGTTTGACCGAAGTCATGATTTCTACAGCTTCACTGCTGAAGCCGGCCACAACAGCCTGGTCGACAAACAAAGTCCGAAACTGTCGGGCGTGGTGACCCGGCTGTTTGATGTTGGTGACAACAGCGACAGCCTCGGCATCGCCTTTGCTGCGAGCCTGGCCAAACGTAAATTTGGCTCTGACAACAGCGAAACCGGCGGCAAATGGGATTTTGCCGACGACAACGCCGCGCTGGAAGAATTTGAACAACGCGACTATCTCATCAGCCGCGAACGCTTGGGCCTGGCGCTCAACGCCGACTACAGACCCGACAGCCTGACCGAATATTATGTCCGCACTTTGTATAGCCGTTTTACCGATGACGAAAGCCGGCAGGCGCTTATTACCGAGTTCGACAGCGCGCAGCTGGCCGGTGCCACCGGCAAAGGCAAACTGGTGCGCGAGCTGAAACAACGCGAAGAACAACAGAGCATCAGCGCTGTGGTGCTC
>Ga0114982_1001766_pt1 | contig 9990 bp, 10 predicted proteins | sample Shrwel_input2_FT_FD_87183 | JGI IMG/M metagenome (GOLD analysis project Ga0114982, IMG submission 87183) | Subsurface microbial communities from deep shales in Ohio, USA - Utica-3 well 1 S input2 FT | ecosystem: Environmental > Aquatic > Deep subsurface > Shale gas/oil reservoir > Produced... | reverse complement strand
TGAAGGCCGCTGCGCCTCCGAAGCCGTCCGTCGCGCCAAGCCCGCCGACATCGCCGCCCTCAAAACCATCCACGACCAACTCGAGTCCGCTTCACGCGAAGGCAGAATTGACGCCTTCTTTGAAGCCAACCAAGAGTTTCACAAGCGGATTCAGGAATTATCCGGCAACCGTTGGCTCCTCTCCGTCATTCAGGATCTGCGCAAGGTACTCAAACTTTCCCGCCTGCATTCCCTGTCGCTTGAAGGTCGTCTGCAGCAATCCCTCGACGAACACCGCGTCATCATGGCGGCACTGGAGGCAGGCGATAGCACCAAGGCCGAAAAGTTGATGCATGACCATTTGCTTTCAGGCCGCGAGGCGCTCGCCAAAATTCAGGATCCGGTCGCCAAAACGGCCTGATTTTTTACGTTGACCGCGGCGGACTAGCGTCAACGCATCCGGTTCTCGATATTGGCAAAGAGCATGTCGTAGATTTCAATCAATGCCTCCCGGTCCTTGCAACCCTTGACCCATTTGCGCGACCGGGCAATGGCCAGAGCTTGCTGCTCGAGTTCTGACAAACTTTCGACACTCACCTTGTCGCCATGCAGGATGGCGGTGACATCGGCTCTAGCTTTCTGAGCCAGCGCAACCAGCTGCATTGATGCACCCATCTCCTGGGCGCCGCCTCCGATACTGCCGGCCAATTCACGAACTTGAGTGGCCGAGCCGGCCGCATCAGCCAGTTTCATCCCGAACTCATCAGCCGTCGTGCGCGCCCCCGAAACCGCCATTCTCAGTTCGCCAACCCGGGCGGTTGTGCTATTCAGCGAAAGCATGATCTGCTCGATGGCGGCAGAGATTTCTTCGGCGGATTTTTGCGACTGATCGGCCAACTTGCGGACCTCATCGGCGACCACGGCGAAGCCGCGTCCCGCCTCGCCGGCTCGGGCGGCCTCAATGGCAGCATTCAGTGCCAGCAGGTTGGTTTGCTTGGCGATGCCGTCGATCCGACCGGTCAAATCACGAATGGCACCCGCCTTCGCATTCAACTCGTCGAGAGCGGCCGATCCGGTATCTGCCGCTTGCTGGGCATCACCGAGCGCAAGCGACATCCGCTTGGCAGCATCGGCCATGACACTGGCCGAATCGGCGAAACTGGACGACAGCTCCGCTGAACGGGAGGAATTGCCATCGACATCGTTCAAGGCAGATCCAACATGATTGATCGCCAGCGACAGGCCTCGCTCCGAACGCAGGAAAATACGCGACAGCAAGGCCTCCCGGGCGATCGATTCCTGCGCGGCATCGAGTTGGTCAAGAACCGACTGAACCTCAAGCAGGACTTCCTTGAATGCACCACGCACACCGGTCATTTGCAGACGCCGCCATGACCGGTTTTCCGAAGATGCACTCAGGCCACCAAGAATTTCACGAAACGACGTTTCGGTCTGATCGAGCGCCGAATTCAGATTGATACGGATGGATTCGAGCGTCGGGTCCACAAACCGGTTTGGTAGACGACCGACCAAAATCCCCTGATTGGCGGCCAGCAGCAAGGCATCCAGGGCAATCAGGTCGGCAGCACCGGATTGCTTGCCAAACAAGATTAAGACCAACGCCGGCAAGATAAAGGCGAAGGATGCCCACGGTGAATAGAAACCTGCCGCCAAGCCTGCTCCCAGCAAGATGGCTAGCAAGAGCTTGGGTTTATAACGCGAAGGCCAATTCTTCATATCCCATTCCTGACTGATTCAACAGGTCGACCAGCACCTTGGTTCCTGCCGCTATCGCATCACGGGCACCGGCGGCACGCTCGGCCTGCAGCATCTCGCGGTATACCGCCTCGACCTTGACGATCGCGTCGCGACGCGGACAGCGTCGAACCGAGGTATAGCCGACAATTTGCCTGTTCAGATCGAAATCCGGCGTGATGTGCGTGAACACCCAGTAAAAACTACCATCCTTGGACATGTTCTTGACGTAACCAAAGAACTCCTTGCCCTGACAAATAGTGTCCCAGGCCAGCTTGAATACCGAACGCGGCATATCCGGATGGCGCACGATATTGTGCTGGGAACCGAGCAACTCGGCTTCGGTATAACCCGAAAACTCGATAAAGATCGGGTTTCCATAGATGATGATGCCTTTGGCATTAGTCTTGGAAACAATGAAATCGTTTTCACGCATTGTGCGTTCGACGTTATTTGGCTCGATTGCTCTTTTCACCTTCGCCTCCGAAAAAATAAATCGCCTCGGCGAACATTCCGATCAGCAGCAAACCAATCTGGAACACTATTGTAACTTTTTATAAATCTACTATATCAACAGATGGATTTGGCCTGCCGCGTATCCAGCAGGCCAAAAAAAACCCCGGCCGCCAAAGCGCCGGGGTTCCCAAGTGCCAAGAGCTTAGTGGTTGCTGGCGCCTGCGGCACCGAAACCGGTCTGAGCACGCACGTACTGATCTTCGAAACCACCCAGATCAACCGCAGCGCGAGCGCTGGAATCGGTCTTCGAGAAGATATAGGCCAGCAGGAAAGCGATCGGCATGGCGAACAACGCCGGCTGGGTGTATGGGAAGAGCGGGGCGGCATTGCCCAGCACATCGACCCATACCGACTTCGAGAAGAGTACGAAGAGCACGGCCGATACCAGACCACCGTAGCCGCCGAACAAGGCACCGCGCGTCGTCAAACCGCGCCAGTACATCGACAGAATGAGCACCGGGAAGTTGGCGGCAGCCGCCACACCGAAGGCCAGGCCGACCATGAAGGCGATGTTCTGCTTTTCGAACAGAATGCCGAGCACGATGGCAACAGCACCCAGGCAGATCGTGGCGATCTTCGAAACACGGATTTCCGTAGCTTCGGAGGCTTGGCCCTTCATGATGACGCGAGCGTAGATGTCATGCGAGATGGCCGAAGCGCCGGCCAGAGCCAGACCCGAAACCACCGCCAGGATGGTCGCGAAAGCCACGGCAGCCAGGAAGCCGAGCAGCATGTTGCCGCCGACCGCCTTGGCCAGGTGCATGGCCACCATGTTGCCGCCACCGATCAGCTTGCCACCGACCGTACCGCCTTCGAAGAATTCCGGATTCTGGCCAACGATCAGGATGCCGGCCAGGCCCATCAGGAAAATCACGTTGAAGAAGTAGGCAACGAAACCGGAGGCATAGAGCACCGACTTGCGGGCTTCCTTGGCGTCAGTCACGGTGAAGAAGCGCATCAGGATGTGCGGCAGGCCTGCCGTACCAAACATCAGACCCAGACCCAGCGAAATTGCGGTGACCGGATCCTTGAGCAGGCTGCCCGGATGCATCAGTTTGTCACCCAGCTTGTGTACCGACATAGCCTGGTCAATGAGGGTGCTGAAGGAGAAACCAAAATGGCTCATGGCCAGCACCATGACCAGCGTACCGCCGGAAAGCAGCATGCAGGCCTTGATGATCTGCACCCAGGTCGTGGCAACCATGCCACCGAAGGTGACATAAACCATCATCAGGATGCCGACCGCAAAGATCGCGATGTTGTATTCCAGACCGAAGAGCAGCTTGATCAGCTGACCGGCACCAACCATCTGGGCGATCAGGTAGAAGCAGACGACAACCAGCGAGGAAATCGCAGCCATGGTCCGTACCTTGCCCTGATCAAGGCGATAAGCCGTGATGTCGGAGAAAGTAAACTTGCCCAGGTTACGCAGGCGTTCGGCCATCAGGAACAGGATGATCGGCCAGCCGGCAAAGAAGCACAGCATGTAGATGTAGCCATCGTAGCCCTGGGTATAGACCATCGCGGTCAAACCGAGCAGCGTCGCGGCCGACATGTAGTCACCGGCGATCGCCAGGCCATTCTGGAAACCGGTAATACCGCCACCGGCGGTGTAGAAATCGGCCGTGGACTTGGTCCGGCTGGCTGCCCAGTAGGTAATGCCCATCGTCAGAACGACGAAGACGCAGAACATGATGATGGCGTGCCAGTTGGTGGCCTGCTGTTCGGTCACACCTTCAAGCGGACCACCGGCAAAAGCCGAAGCGGCTGCGGCAACGAGGCCGAGCGCGCTGATGAATTGAGTCAGACGACGCATTACTTGTTCTCCTTCCAGGCTTCCTTGACGATTTCCTGCGTCAGGGCATCAAACTCGGTGTTTGCACGACGCACATAAACGGCGGTCAGCACCCAGAAGAAAATGAACATGAAAAGTTCGACAGCGACGCCGACCGTTACCTTGGAACCTTCGCTGATCGGCTGACCAAGCGAGAGCGGGTTAAAGGCAACAACCATCACGAAACCGTAAAACATGGCCAAAACGATGAAGGCCAAGGTCCAGGCAAAACGGCCACGTCGTGCGACGAGGTCCTGGAACTTCGGGTTGGCCCGCATACGCTCATACATCGCGCTGCTCATGGCTATATCTCCATAATTAGTAATTAGTGATTTGTAATTACCGAAAAATCGGCGGCTATATTATATCTTATATAAGACATATGTGATGCAAAAATGCCATCCGACATATAATCGAACCCCTTAAAAACAACACTTTGCGAACATGGCTACGGTCGACCTCTCCACCAACGGCGAAATCGCCACCCTGACCCTGAACAACCCCGGCAAACTGAATGCCATCAATTTGTCGATGTGGCAGGCACTGGCTGAAATCATGGGACAGCTATCGGTCGACCGCGAAATTCGCTGCATCGTGATTCGCGGCGCCGGGCACGAAGCCTTTGCCGCGGGGGGCGACCTGGAAGAGTTCGTGACCGCCCGAGCCACGCTGGAACAGGCCCTGCACTACCACGAGCAAGTCGCGCTGGCGCTGAATTCGATTGCCGACTGCCCGCACCCGACGGTCGCCCTGATCCAGGGAGCCTGTGTCGGCGGCGGCCTGGAAATTGCCGGCGCCTGCGATCTGCGTATCTGCAATGAATCCGCCCGCTTCGGGGCACCGATCAACCGGCTCGGATTTTCGATGTACCCGGGCGAAATGGAAGGTCTGCTCAAGCTGGCCGGCGCTGCGGTGATGAAGGAAATCCTGCTCGAAGGGCGGATTCTCAATGCCAACGAGGCCTATGAAAAAGGACTGGTGACCCGCGTTGTCGCTGACGCACTGGCTGAAGATGAAGCCTATGCCACGGCACGCCGCATCTGCGCCGGCGCACCACTGGTGGCCGGCTGGCACAAGCAATGGATTCGCCGTTTGCAGAACGGTCGACCGCTGAACGACGAAGAAAAAGCCGCATCGTTCGCCTTCCTCGACACGGAAGACTACAAGGAAGGCCTGAGCGCCTTCCTCGAAAAACGCAAACCTGCGTTCAAGGCGCGCTGAACAGGCTCCACACCATTTTTGCCGCCAGCATAATCAGGATGGCGGCAAAAATACGCTTCAGGGTCGCCACCGGCAAACGATGCGCCAAGCGTGCGCCGTATGGCGCGGTCAACATCGTTGCCGCCACCAGAATGGCCAACGCGGGCAAATAGACGAAGCCCAGACTACCTTCCGGCAAGCCTGGCTGACCCCAGCCATTAAAGATGTAGCCAAGCGTCCCGCCGATCGCGATCGGCAGCCCGATGGCGGCCGAAGTACCGATGGCATGCTGAACGCGGACATTGCACCAAGTCAGGAAAGGCACGGTCAACGCACCGCCGCCGATGGCAACGACGGAGGACAGGGCACCGATACCGAAGCCAACCGCCGCAACACCGATCTTGCCCGGCAGCTCCCGGGCCGCCTTGGGCTTCAGGTTCAAAGCCATCTGCACAGCTACGGCACAAACAAAAAAGGTAAAAAAGATAGCCAGCGGACGAGCCGGAACGCTGGCCGCGAACAAAGTACCAATCGCTGTCCCCAGCAGGATGCCCGGCGTAATCACCTTGAATACATCCCACATGACCGCACCGTGACTGTGATGCGTGCGCAAACTGGCGAGCGCGGTGAAAATGATCGACGCCATCGACGTGCCGAGCGCAATGTGCAGGATTTCTCCCGAAGGAAACTGGGCTTGGGCAGCAAACATCAGGGTCAGCGCCGGCACCATCACCAATCCGCCACCAATGCCCAGCATGCCGGCGAAGAATCCGGTAAAAGCGCCCAGCGCAAGATAAGCAGCGACCCACATCAACAAGCTCATGCCAGTAGTTCCATCGTTATGAATTGCCATTCCGCAGCACTGACCGGTGTAATCGACAGCCGGTTGCCACGGGCCAGGAGCGGCATGTTAGCAAGCTCGGCGCAAGCACGCATTTCAGACAAGGGCAGATAGCGCGTCTTCTTGACGAACATGACATCGCGCAACAACCAGCGCGGCGATTCTGCCGTCGATTTCGGGTCGAAATACGGGTTGACCGCGTCAAACTGGGTGACATCGGGGTAGGCCAGCGATGAAATACGGCAGATCCCGGCAATCCCCGGCTCGGCACAACCCGAGTGATAGAAGAAAGCCTGGTCGCCAAGCTGCATCGCATCGCGCATGAAATTCCGCGCCTGATAATTGCGGACCCCAAACCAAGGAAAAGGGCTTTCAGGGGCAGCCGCCAGATCGTCAATCGAAACCTCGTCAGGTTCGGATTTCATCAACCAGAATTGCATGCCCGATTACCTGAAACAGATGGCGACAGAACGAGCCAGAGCCCCGAAAACGGCCACGCAGAAAGCAAAACGCACACTGGAAGATTTCATGACTCTGGCCAAAAAAAGGCCCCCGCAAGTGCCGTCAGACCGGCATCCTGAACCGGGGTCCAGAATGGTCGCTTTCCAGCTGCATCAGGAACGCCTGACTGAGAGGCACTCACAACAGCAGCGGTATGGTCCGCAACCGATGCCAATTAGCATTGGTTCAAGGAATATATGGTCTTAACAAACACCGCAGGGGACGCTCGGCGGGCGGCGCCGGGGTCAGCAGCAAATGACTACACGTCGAGTTGCTGCTGGGGCGCAAGCACGGCATCAATCCGTGCTCCCATGTCGTCGATTCTACGCTTCGCATCGGAAGTATCAACTGCTTCAGGAAGCGATTCTGAAGAAACTTCAGATTTGCCGGCCAGCAGTTCGTGCGCGATATTCAACGCCGCCATGACGGCTACGCGCTCGGCAATGGTGCTCTTGGTCCGCTGGGCGATATCACGCATTTTGTTGTCGACCAGATCAACAGCCGCCAGCAAGGCATCGCGCTCTTCAGCGCCACAGGCAACGCGATACTCGCGCCCCATGATTTTCACATCAAGGAAATTCGTTTCGGTGCTCATCTCAAAGATCCTCGGGCAGCTTGTCGACCAGGCCTTCGAGACGCTCACGTGCAGCGGTCATTGTCTGACGCAGGTGAAGACGCTCTGCCTCGGCAGCAGCCATCTGGTTTTTCAGCACCTCGTTCTCGGCACGCAACTGGAGGACCAGGGCGACGACCTGTTCAATCTTGGCTTCGAGCGCTTCGAGTTCGGTATTCATGGCGCGAACTATAGAGGGAAAAACAGTGCATGGTCAAGGACTAAGCCTTTATTCTCAAAGTGGTTTATGCAAAGCCAGAATGATTTTTATAGTGCCACACAGGAAGCGGGCATGTAGAATGCGCGCCGTTACAGGTGCTGCGCCAGGGTCATCCGAGCGTAGTTAAACGGGAAAGCGGTGCGTCTCCAAACAAGACAAATCCGCTGCTGCCCCCGCAACGGTAAGCGAGTGCGGACATGCCTCAACGCCACTGGGTCAAACCTGGGAAGGCGGTATGTCAAGACTTGCAAGCCCGGATACCGGCCTGAGACACCAGCTGAAGTGCCACGGGGGTGTGGCGCCGGTTCTTGCGGCCGACCTGACTCCCATCCTGCGCTTTCTTTTTGATGCTCTTCCGGCTCGCGGGGACGCCTGCCGGAAAAAGGAATGTGATGAATTTCAACCTCAAGCCCTTGGCTGCGCTGCTGCCTGTTGCCTTGATTTCTTCTGCTACCGCGACCGAACAAGCAGTGAGTCTTGATCAACTGGTTGTTACCGCGACACGCCAGGCTACGCGTACCTCCGAATTGCTCTCCGATGTCAGCACGATCGAAGCCGATGAACTGCGACAAGCGGGTCAGTCGCCGATCGGCCAAATCCTGGCGCGCCAGCCCGGTGTCGAATTCTCCAGCACCGGCAGCCCCGGTGGAACAAGCAGCATTTTCATGCGCGGAACAAGTCCAGGACATACGCTCGTACTCGTCGACGGCATGCGCGTCGGCTCTGCCTCGCTTGGCCAAATGGCAGCCTGGTCGCGGATTCCCGCCAACCAGATAGAACGCATCGAGATTTTGCGCGGCCCTGCATCCTCGCTTTATGGAAGCGATGCGATCGGGGGAGTGATACAAATTTTCACCCGCCAGGGCAAAGGCCCACTCAAGGTACAGGCCGAAAGCGGTGTTGGTTCGAATGATACAAACGCTACCAATGCAGGCTTTTCCGGTAGCCAAGGTAATTTACGTTACGCGTTAAATGCAGGGACTTATCGAACAGGTGGTTTCAACAGCACGAGAAACCCGGCCAACCGTGGTTATAACAGCGACCGCGACCGCTTCGACAATGTGAGCATCAGCGGCAGCATGGCCTACGAATTTGCAAAAGGCCACGAAGCAGGGACCAGCATTTTCTATAGCGACGGTGAAAGCCAGTACGACAGCGGCACGACAAAGGCTACAGCAGCGCGTGATTACCGAAATCAGCTCGCCGTTTCGAGTGCCAACACCTACCTGAAAAATACGATCAACGACCACTGGATAAGCACTGTCCGCCTTGGGCGCAGTACGGACGATGCCAAAAACACGATCTATGGCACCCAGAATTCGCTGTTTCGTACCGATCAAACCCAATACATCTGGCAGAACGACATCAAGACGAACTTTGGTAGCTTGCTGATCGGCCTGGAGCGACTTGATCAATCCGTTACCGGCACCGGCAACTACAAGAGTGACCAGCGCAGCATCGACTCCGCACTGGCCGGATGGCGAGGCGTGTACAACGCTCACAGCCTTCAAGCCAATGCTCGCCATGACCAGAACTCCCAATTCGGCGACCGGACGACCGGCTCTGTTGCTTACGGCTACCGATTGAACAGCAACTGGCGAGCCAATGCCAGTTATGGCACCGCTTTCAAGGCGCCCTCATTCAATGACTTGTATTACCCGCTGACAGGCAACATGCAGGGCAACCCAAACCTGTTGCCCGAATCGTCACGAAATCGCGAGGCTTCGATCCATTACACGGCTGGCCTGCACCACGTATCACTCACCTGGTTCCTGAATCGGGTCGAAAACCTGATTTCTTGGAGCAATACGCCGATAAACATCGGCAATGCGCGAATTGAAGGTTCAACGCTGGCCTACGAAGGCCAGATCGGCAGTTTCAATCTGGCCGCCAACTATAACTATGTTGACCCGCGCGATGCCGATACCGGTCGTTACCTTTCGCGCCGCGCCAGCAATTATGGCTCAGCCTCTATCGGTCAGCAGCTTGGGCCGTGGGACTGGCGTGTCGAGTTCCAGGCCAGTGACCGTCGATTCGACAAAGACGATAACATCCGCAAATTGTCCGGCTACACGCTGACCAATCTATATGGTGCCTACCGGTTCAGTGGAGACTGGTCAGTTTTCGCCCGCGTCAATAACCTGTTCGACAGGAACTACGAAGTGGCCGCCGATTACGCGACAGCCGCAACCAGCGCCTTCATTGGCTTGCGCTACAGTCAGCAATAATCACCCATGCCTTCCAGCCGCCGCGCCGTCCTGATTCTGGCCAGCCTTTGCTTGCTCGTCGCCGCAAGCTTTGCGCTGGCGCTGACGGTCGGCAGCTTCAAGGTTTCGGTGGCTGAGGTCTGGGCGGCACTGCTCGGGCAGGAAGGTGGCGCCGGGGATGTCGTCTTGCAACTCCGTTTGCCACGCGCGATTGCCGGCTTTGCCTGCGGCGGGCTGCTGGCGCTGGCCGGCGCGCTGATGCAGGTGTTGTTGCGCAATCCGCTGGCCGATCCTTATGTGCTCGGGATTTCCGGCGGGGCCGGC
>Ga0114982_1001763_pt1 | contig 9994 bp, 10 predicted proteins | sample Shrwel_input2_FT_FD_87183 | JGI IMG/M metagenome (GOLD analysis project Ga0114982, IMG submission 87183) | Subsurface microbial communities from deep shales in Ohio, USA - Utica-3 well 1 S input2 FT | ecosystem: Environmental > Aquatic > Deep subsurface > Shale gas/oil reservoir > Produced... | reverse complement strand
GCTGTTTATAATACGCCCCACTCTACGTGCCGGGATGGCGGAACTGGTAGACGCGGTAGACTCAAAATCTATTGCCTGTGAGGGCGTGTCGGTTCGATTCCGACTCTCGGTACCAAGCACGTATACAGGGCTGTCTAAGCCCGACTAGAAAGCCTTGATTCTCTAAGAGTCAGGGCTTTTTTGTTTTCTAAACCCGTCTAAACAAAACCATTGAAAGCTAGTGTTTTTAGGGGCATATTTTGGGGCATATTAAAAAACTGCTAAAGGATATGCCCCAATATGCCCCTTACCGATATAGAAATTAAAAAAATCAAGTACAGCCGTGAAGATGGCAAGCCACAACGTCATTATGACGCACAAGGAATGTACTTAGAGATTTTGGCGACTGGTGCCAAGTATTGGCGCATGAAGTACAAGCGGCCTAATGGTAAAGAGAGCCGTTTAGCCTTTGGTGTCTATCCTAGCGTTTCACTTAAAGAAGCCCGTACAAAACGGGACGAAGCCTTAGAACAATTAAAACAAGGCATTGACCCTAGCACCCATAAAAAAGAAACCAAGCTACTTAGTGTACTTTCTCAAGCTAATACCTTTGAAGCTATAGCCCTTGAATGGATGCAAAAACAACCGCCAAAAGCTGATATTACAGCCAGTAAAAACTTGTACTTTCTTAGTTTTGCTTTTAAAGGCTTTGGCCATAAACCCATAACAGACGTAAGCGCACCCGATGTATTAGCCGTTTGTCGTGTATTAGAAGTTCAAAACAAACTAGAAACAGCGCACCGTATTAAAGCCAAATGCGGCCAAGTGTTTCGTTATGCCATTGCCACAGGCCACGCCACTTACGACCCGACTCAAGCCCTACGTGGTGCATTAAAGCCAATAGAAGTAAGCCATAGAGCTGCAATTACTGACCCCGTAGAAGTCGCCAAACTATTAACGGCCATTAACAGCTATCAAGGGCAATTTGTTACGCAATGCGCTTTAAAACTTGCGCCCTTAGTCTTTGTTCGGCCCGGCGAGCTTAGAACGGCACTTTGGCAAGAAATAGATTTAGAAGCTAAAGAATGGCGTTATAACGTGAGTAAAACCAATACTCAGCATATTGTGCCGTTATCCACTCAAGCAGTGGCCATACTCAGTGACCTACACCAACAAACAAGCCATAGTATTTACGTGTTTCCCAGTGTACGAACCAATAAGCGGCCTATGTCCGACAACACCATTAACCCAGCTTTACGGCATTTAGGCTATGGCAAAGACGAAATGTGTGGGCATGGCTTTAGAGCAATGGCAAGGACGATTTTGGAGGAGGTTTTGGAATACCCTATCGAAATCATAGAGCAACAATTAGCCCATCAAGTCAAGGATATGCACGGACGCGCTTATAACCGCACCAAGCATTTAGCAAAACGCCATAAGATGATGCAGCATTGGGCTAACTACCTAGACCAATTACAAGGCAAAAATGTGATTGTGGGCGAGTTTGGCCAACAAAAGCCTGCTTAAAAACAGCACTATTCAAAACAATTTTAAGAACGGGCAATACGCCCGTTTTTTGTTTTTACCAAGAAAAAGCAAAGAGTAATTTTTTAGGAATCAAAGCATCAAAACCACCCAAACAGCTCAAATAACATACAATCACTGATAATGGGTAGGCATCTAATTTTATGGAATATACGGGATAACTTTTAACAACCTATATAAGCCTTTAGCTTTAGTCTAGTAACCAAGAGCCTCAATTATTCGCCTCTTTACTGGTAAACCCTTTTTATATAAAACACTCACACAAAATCAAGTTCCTGATTTTTGCAACGGGATATACGGGATAAACGGGATATGAGTCGCTAAGCATTGATATATAAGGCTTTTATATATCCCGTTTTATATCCCGTTTGTATTTTTTAAAACGGGATATACGGGATATGTAGGCTAATAATTGTACAAAAACTGGCTTTTTCTTGGTAAATTTATAAAAAAAGCTATTTAAGGACAACAATTGAAGAGAAGACGATAGCGTTTTAGTGCCTATTTTTGGTGTGTTTGAGCCTGCAAAAATCAGATAAAAATCTGTTTTAAAATCTAATTTTTTAGCTAACAAAAATCTGATTACGCACTCAAAAAAAATTTGATTTTTAGCACACTTAACATCAAAAAAAAACTGTCTATCTTAATGCGTCTATCTGATAGCTAATCAGATAAGCCGCCTTGCTATTTATCACAATAAAATGTGATTTTTGGGCTAGTTATTGTGATAGCTTTAATTATTGGGACACCGTAAAAGCGGCTTTAAAAATAGCATAATGTAAAGCAACTTAATGAACGGGTAATACCCTCATATCCTTTAGGCTTTTTCTTGGTAACTCCTACAAAACCCTAAAATAGAATTTAAAAAATCACTTGATTACACTACGAGAGCTTATGCTAAATTAGGCATGAGACTTATTCTTAAGTGTTATTTATTCATTACAAAAGGACATTATCATGTTTAAACAGGCTTATTTATCACTCTTTGTTTTTAGCCTACTATTTCCAAGTATTAGCTTTGCTGCCGACCCCAAAATTGAACACAAACAAATTTCTGTTGCCGCAACTAATGATGAGTGGACACCAACAAGTATCAAGGTGGCTGTCGGTGATGTTTTGATTGTTAATGAGCTTGGTTCTAAAGTTAAGGTTGGGGCATGGTTGGGTGAAGTTGGGGCGGATGGTGCTTCAACGGGCGAAGGTGCGCTGCACCTCAAAATCGGTGTTGGTGCAGGGCAAAAGGTAGGAGCGCATGGCTATGTCATGGTAACTCAAGCTGGGGCTGTAAAACTCAAAGTAAATGACTCTCAATATGCTGATAATCTTGGTGAGTTTACGGTTAATTTGATTCGCATACCCGCCGCCCTAATTCCTACGCCTCAAGTTGTTGCGCCGCAATAAGATTGCCTATAATGTAATCTCATACATCAAAGGACTACTGATAATGGCCGATTTTCAAAAGCTGGATAATGAGCTTGTTATTGCCTCTCTTACTTCTAAAACTAGCTCTATTTTTTTAACAAACTTGCGTATTTTTCAACAAAACACCAGTAGCAGTCAACAAAGCAGCAGCATTATTCCCGTAGATAACATTGACTCTTTTGGCCTGATTAAATCGGAGAGTAAACGACTCCTTGCTTTAGCCGTTTTGTCGGCTATTTTTGGTATTTTACAGTTAATTATGCTGTCATCAGAAGAACCCGAAATAGCATCAGAACAGCCCATGATAGGTATTGGCCTATTACTTTTAGCCGCCTTTTTTCTTATTTGTTGGCAACTCTCTAAAAAAACAGGTATCGCTATTTATTCGCTATCAGGCAAAACCGAGATTTTTTTACAAGCAACAGGAAAAAACCAAAAGGAGCTACTAGACTTTGTTCAAAGTATTCAAAACTGGTTATTTCTTAAAAAATCCTCTAGCTCAAACCCTGCCCCTTAAATCGTAGTCACCCCCAACTTTGTTATAGTTTTTTATAGCGAGTGCTATAACCTGCTTATAGTAAAGGGCTATAACGTTGTTATAGTTTGTTGCTATAAGCAATGTTATAGAGGGGGGTTATAGATGCCGTTATAGTCGTTGCTATAACTCTCTAAAACCGTTTTCTATAACCACCTTATAGCAAAACTTATAAAAACAACGCTTAAATGCTTATAAATCTTTTTATAAAGCCCATGTTTACGATGCAAAAAAATGGCTTTGCCTTGATAACTATCGCTATAGCGTTTCGTATCTTCAACAACAAAATACTTTTAAAAACTTTATACAGACTCACACTCTTTTTAGCCTATACAAGAAAATCTGATACATCCCAAGAATCCTTTTATAAATTTATTGATATAGAAAACCATCTTTCTTTTGTCATCAAAACGCAAAAAAAAAGAACAAAATACACCCAAAAAATGCCAATTTGTACAATTTTCAAGCAAACAATCAGCCATTGCTATAACACGCGCTATAACACATCAAAAAGAAATCAATACAGTTAGTCCTGTCTAATCATAACCAAACAGGGCTAACCCATGACAACAGCATCAAACCCACAATCTCAAAACCCACGCATTATTCGCCTAAGCGAAGTTATTACGCGTGTTGGCTTATGCCGTGCCAGTATTTATAACTTAATTCGTGTAGGCGATTTTCCTGCACAAATACAATTAGGGTTAAATAGCGTTGGCTGGATAGAAAGCGAAGTACAAACATGGATTGATAACCGTATTGCCGCCAGTCGTGGTCAACAACACCCCGTAGCGGCGTAAGGACACACGACCATGACAACCCACCACAGCCGCCTAAACATGGGCGCAACTCGTGCCAGTTCTTTATTAACTCCAGTTATTTTGTCGTTACGGATGCAATCTCAAGGCAAAATAGCCACACATGAACATCTTGAGGCAGAAATACAGCTTATTAATGAGGCATTAAACTACGCCAAGTTAAACCCTAATGACTGTATAAAATTACGACTAAAACTTGAAAGCTATGATGCAATACTCATAGCCAATGGCCTTAACTACCAAGAAAGAAAACAAACCATTCAAGCATATGCCAATGACTTATGCACGGCCTCTCTACAGAAGCAAGCCGCATGATTAACATTAAACACTTGACCAATAATATACAGGCTGTCCATAATGGCCTCCTCTCAAAAAGCAATAGCGTCACCCCACAGCGTAATGGTGGTTTTTTTGTGCCTAAAATCCGTCCAGATTTTGGGCAAACAATGATATGTCGGGTATATATCCCAAAATACAAGACCCGTAAGGGGAACATGGGAAGCGGCACTATTGCGCCGAGAGTGAAGCCCGACACCCTAACTATCTCAAAGTTAGGGTGTTTCTCAATCAAGCAATAGGTATCTAAAATGAAAACTAGCAACCACGAAGAAAACTACAGTCGTTTATTGTTATCGTTAAATCACTCACGCAATGTACTGGCCGTACTTATGCAAGCGTGTGAAAGTCAAGAAAACGATGAATCAGCAAAAATTTATAGCACCCTACTGGCTGCCGATACGTTCTTAAACACTGCTCAAACATCTGCCGAAGCCTTAAATAGTGTTATTTACCACAGCACGGAGGCTTAACCATGACAACCACAAATACCGCCTCAATAGAGGCCGCATTAAGCTATATTCCTGCTAATGACCGTGAGATATGGCTCAAAATTGGTAATGCCCTCAAAACTGAATTCGGCACTGATGGCTTTGTTTTATTTAACGACTGGAGTACAAGCGCATCTAATTACAAAGCCAGTGATACTAAAGACGTATGGCAATCGCTACAAATTGGCAAAAACAAGCTAGGCACCGTGTTTTATTACGCGCAACAACACGGCTTTAAATACGATAAAAACATTAAGCCACAAACACTAGACCCACAACAACGTGCAGAACGTCAACAGCAACAACAGGCCGCCATTGAGCAAGCCGCACAAGATAAAGCCTTACGCTATGCTCAAACAGCCACTAAAGCACACGCAATATGGCAAGGCTGTCATTACATAGATAACAACCACCCCTACCTACAAGCCAAAGGCGTAAATACTTACGGCTTACGCTGTTATAGCGGTGATTTAATGATTAGTGGCATGGCTTGCCAAGATTGCTTAGTGATTCCTGCAAGCGATAACACAGGCCAAATACACACCTTACAATTTATTAGCCCCACAGGTGAAAAACGCTTTTTAGCCAATGGCAACAAACAAGCGCACTACCACTTAATTAGTGGCAATAATGAGCAAGTTTTAGTGTGTGAGGGCTATGCCACAGGCGCAAGTTTGCATCAAGCCACAGGTTATAGCGTAGCGGTTGCCTTTGATGCGTCTAACCTGCTACCCGTAAGCCTAGCCCTACAAACAGCCTACCCCAATACACCGTTAATGATATGTGCCGATAATGACCACGAAAAGCCCAAAAATACAGGATTAGAAGCGGCCAACAAAGCCGCTTTAGCCGTTAATGGCATAGTCAGTTATCCAGTATTTACAGGCACAGGCGAAGGCTTAAAAGATTTTAACGACTTGGCACAAGTTGAAGGATTAGAAACAGTGAAAACAGCAATCAAACAGGCGCAGCCGCCAAAAAATGAAAAGGCCGCGCTCCCCACCACAGAAAGCACAGCCCCAATACAACATAGCCAAAGTATAATAACAGAGGCGGCAAATGACCAACAAGTAGCTAATACGCCTTTTATAAAAGGTACTCGCTTTTACATTGATGAAAAAAACCAAGACCCGACTAAGCGCGGTGTCTATTTTATTGGTTTAGACCGTGAAGGTAACGAAAAAAAACCTTTGCAAATTTGCGGCATTTTACGCGTTTTGGCACGTACCCGAAATAATGACCATCGTGGGCATGGTTATTTATTGGAATGGCTAGACTGTGACAACCACAAGCATACATGGGCAATGCCAGCCGAGCTATTTAAGGGAGACTGTAGCGAAGTAAGGGGCTTTTTAATGGCCTGTGGTTTGTCTATTTCGCCAATGGCTAATAAAGCTTTACTCCCCCAGTACATACAAACGACACACACTCATAACCGTGTTTTGTGCGTAAATAAAACAGGATGGCACGAATACAAAGGCCATTTAATGTACGTTACACCACAACAAAGCTATGGCCAGTATGGGCAAGAGATTGTCTTTCAAAGCGAAAGCCATACTAATAATGGTTATGTACAAAAAGGCAATTTAACCGCATGGCAACAACAATTAAGCCGTTATTGTGTAGGTAATTCGCGTTTAGCCTTTTCGGTAAGTGCCGCCTTTGCAGGGGTGCTACTACAAATTTTAGGCGATGAGTCGGGTGGTTTTCACTTACGCGGTGACTCTAGTTTAGGTAAAAGCACCGCCCAACATATGGCTTGTTCTGTTTGGGGAAACCGTAACTTTAAAAAGACATGGCGAGCCACGATTACAGGCTTAGAAGTCACTGCCGCGATGTATAACGATGGCTTATTAGTGCTTGATGAAATAGGCCAAGCCGACCCTAAAGACATTGGCGAAACCGTGTATATGCTTGCTAATGGACAAGGCAAAAACCGTGGAGCAAAAACCCTAATACCACGTAGTTTATTAGAATGGCGGTTACTCTTTTTATCATCGGGTGAAATTAGCCTAAGTCAACATATGCTATCAGGTGGTAAAACCATCAAGGCAGGTCAAGAACTACGCCTTGTTGATATTCCTGCCGATACCGAGTCAGGACATGGACTACTAGAAACCTTACACCAATTTAGCCATGCTAAAGACCTTGTTGAGCATTTAAACCAGCAAAGTATTGTGCATTTTGGCACGGCTGGCGAAGCGTTTTTAAACAAACTGACACCAACCGCCCACCAGTTAAGCGAAAAGCTACAACAAGAGCGACAACAGCTAGTTAATGAACTAGTCCCACAAGGTGCAGGTAGCCAAGTGTTAAGGGTAGCTAGTCGTTTTGCATTAGTGGCTATGGCAGGTGAATTAGCCACTAGCTACGGGGTAACGGCTTGGCCTCAAGGTGAAGCTAAAAAAGCAGTTAAAACCTGTTTTGACGCATGGTTAAAGGCGCGTGGTAGCGTTGATAACCTAGAAAAAGAATACTTGTTAAACCAAGTTAAAGCCTTTTTAGAGCAATATGGCGAAAGTCGCTTTAGTGACTTATGCCTAAAGGCAGATACCACCGTAAGAACGGTTAATCGTGTGGGTTATCGTGAGCCTGACGGACAAGGCGAAGGCATATTGTTTTATTGTTTACCAGAAGCCTTTAAGGAGATTATCAAAGGCTTTGATAAAGAGTTTGCCATTAAAACCCTTAAAGAAAAAGGATGGCTTAAAATGGGTGACGGTAAGCACACTCAAACTCAAAAGCGATTACCAGAGGGCAAAATCAGAGTTTACACACTCTTAGGGCAACATATCTTTGACGGCACTTGAGCCAATAGATACAAATAAAGGCGCAAATTACGCGCCTTTTTTGTTGCCAAAAAGAAAACACTAAGCTGAAACATAATTTTAGCTAGGGAATTTATAAAAAGTGGTGGGTACAGTGGGTACAAGGCTATTTTTAGTAATAAAGTATATATTTATCAATTGGTTATTTTGTCCCCACCTTGTCCCCACTCTGTCCCCACTGTGGGGACAAAGTGTACAAAAAAAACCAAAGTGTACCCACCACCTAAGCGTGGTGGGTACAGGTGTGGACACTAAAAAACATAATATAAACAACGTTGTACCCACTGTACCCACTGTACCCACCAAAAAAAGGAGAATCCGAAAAAAGTTATAAAAACCCTAAATATGTTTCATATAGTGCAACAATAGGCAAAATGGCCTAAATTGTCACTTAGGCAAATAGATATGTTTTACTCTTGGTAATAATTTATTGGTTCATACCTACTACAATCGGCCATTAACTATAGTTCTAATATCGCTTTTTTAGAGCAACCGTAAATACCGTGCTAAAACATGGCGTTTCCTTTAAAATGTGCCGAGCAACAAAATAAATGGGGCATATTTTGGGGCACATACAGAGAGAATCAAAAAACAAAGTCATACATAACAATAAGTTATTTTATTTTCTTTATTCCGACTCTCGTACCAAGCACGTAATTCTAAAAAAGCCCTGACTTAATAAGTCGGGGCTTTTTTTATGGCTGTAAAAAACTCTTAATATCCAATCAAGCTTGGATAGAAAAAAGCGTTTTTGCCTACTGTTGCAATCACATCACAACACCACAAAATCCACCGCCCTCACTGCTTCTGGCAACTCTTTATCCCCCAACATTTCTTTTAAAGTCGTTTCAATCATCACGCACATTGACTCTAAGGCTAAATCATTGGGGCTTGTACCAAAGGGTTCTTCCAACTCGTCACTTAATGCTTCTAAGGCAAAAAACGTATAAGCAATAAATGCGACCATAATCGGTGTTGTCCAGCCAATTGCATCCACCAAACCAAACGGTAATAAAAAACAATATAAATAGGCGGTACGGTGCAAAATCACCACATAGGTATAAGGCAAGGGAGTAGTACTCAAACGCTCACAACCACTCACAGCTTCGGTGAGCTTAGCTAAAGGAAGCTCCATTTGTGCCGCCAAAATTGGCTCAAGTTGCTGTTGTTGACGTTGTTTTTGCAGTTGTTGGGCAAGGTGTAAAATCAATAAATTGGGGATAAATCGGGCATTTTTTAGGGTTTGATAAATATCTACGCTTAATAATCGTTGTAAATCATGGCTAGGCTCTGTACCGCGCAATTGATGGCGTAAAGCATGGCTCAAAGCCGCCAAACTATACACAAAACTTTGTTGCTGCTGATTATCATGTACTAAAGTGAGATATTGACGAGCTAAAGTTCGGCTTTCACTTAAGATGCTGCCCCATAATTTACGCCCTTCCCAATAACGGTCATAACTGGCATTATTTCTAAAGCCCAAAAACACCGCCAAAGCTACCCCAATTAAGGTAAACGGCACAAAGGTTAAAGGCACTTTTAAGGCAAATACTTGGCCATGAATCACCGTCACTAAAATAGCCAAACCTGTCACTGTGGCTAGTTGTGGCAAAATTTGCGGCAGCACCGAACCACGCCAAATAAACAACATACGCAACCAATGCTGACGCTGACGAACAATCATAAGAGACTCGATAATCAATAAAAAACGCGCTAATTATAGAATCAAAAGTCAAGCCATCACTCACTTGTCCCTTCTAAAATCAGCCGCGCAACGCCTTCGGGGTCTTTCCACATCGGCACATGACCCCAGCCTTGAGGCTCAAGCCAACGCACATGGGCTGGCAACTCATGACGCAGACGAGCATTGGGTGTAATCAGCCAGTCGTGTGTACCATAGGCAATAGTCACAGGTGCAGTAATCGCCTGTCCACCTCTAAATTGCGTAGTATGCTCAAATGTTGGGTTAAAACCCTCAGCATTAACAAAATCCATTGCCGCAGCAATCGCTTCATCGGCTGGCATATATCTGCTACCTGT
>Ga0114982_1001757_pt1 | contig 10014 bp, 9 predicted proteins | sample Shrwel_input2_FT_FD_87183 | JGI IMG/M metagenome (GOLD analysis project Ga0114982, IMG submission 87183) | Subsurface microbial communities from deep shales in Ohio, USA - Utica-3 well 1 S input2 FT | ecosystem: Environmental > Aquatic > Deep subsurface > Shale gas/oil reservoir > Produced... | reverse complement strand
CGTTTAAACAAGTGGAGGACTGATAACTGCTTGTACAACAGGTTATCAAAAACTGTAACTTCGTAGCCTCTGTTAAGCAGATGCTCGGATAGAGTTGAACCTAAGTATCCTGCTCCACCTGTTATTAAGACTTTCATTTAAACTCATCCTTGTTTGCCAAGTACCAGTCGTGAGCTTTCTTAAGTCCATCAGCTAATGATGTTTTCGGAGTCCAGCCAAGTACACGATTAATCTTGTTAGAATCGATGCGTCTTGTAGGAATCATACTGGGCTTGCCTTTGACATACTCAATAGGATTGTCATTGCCCACTAACTGTTTCATTGTAGCCAGTACATCATTTACAGAGTAAACATCATTGCAGCCTACATTGAATACATCGTAAGTTTCTTGTTTTTCAATTACCAACATTAGTGCTTCAACAAAGTCATCAATGTACAATAAATCACGTAGTTCTGTGCCGTCACCCCAAACTGGAATAGGATTCATATTGTCTGCAACCTTACGAATAGTAGCTGGTGTAACATGACATTTGGCAAAGTCGTATTTGTCGTGCGGACCAAATAAGTTAGCAGGACGGATAACGACTGTGGTCATTGGGTTAGGCAAATGCTTTGCATACAACTCGCATTGTACTTCAGCATAACGTTTCATCCAACCTACTGGAAAGTAAACAGGGTATGGATCATAAAACAAGAAGTCTGATTCAATTACAGGATCGTCACCTTTTGGAGGATAGACAGTATTACTACTAATAAAGATATACTTGCTAACTTTATTGCGGTAAGCACTGTCAATAAGAAAGTTGTTCATAGCTACGTTAGGAGTAACGTGTGCTAAGGGATCTTGTACTGTATCAACTGCGTTACTTGTACTTGCGGCTGCATGGATAACAATGCCAACATCTTTAGTAACTGCTAAACAATCTTCATAGGCCATTAAGTTACCGCTTACATATTCAACAGCGTCATGTTTAATGCGCGGTTGTCTTGTATGCAGATGTACACGGATGTTTGTATATCCAGCTTCTACTAGTTTGTTGGTTAAGTTTTGTCCAACTAGGCCAGCACCGCCTGTAATTAAAATTTTAGTATTTGTGTTCATTTGTTTTTTTGTCTCTGTTGTATATAAAATCTATATAGCAAAATCTCTTAAAATCATTTTTAACAGCTTCAACGCTATGTATGATATCATGCTTAGTGAAATCTAATATAACATAATTACCTCTAACAGGAACCACTTCAGTGTGAACTTGATTTTGTGAGATAACCAATTTGCCGCCGCCATCATTATATGTAGAAGGATCTGAAAGATAGATTAATACAACGCAGAGTCTTCCAGGGTTGGCACCATCTGTATGCTCTTTGATAAAGTCATCTTTTTCAAATATGGTAAAACTATCAATGTGATGGATGTTAGCGTCAGTTAATTCATCGTAAATTTTAAAGGCAAGGTTGGCAGCAGTTTTTCGGAAAAAATCAAAGATAGGATTAAATTCTTCTGTTATATGAGTAGTCTCATACCATTGCTGAAATATTGTAAGATTATTATCTTCTACTAGTTTTCTTCTTTCTGGAATCTGCCATATTTCTAATTTGTTTTCAAGACCAGGGAATCCTTCATTTATATTATGTCTGTAAGTATAATGCTTTGACTTATCAACTGATAAGTTTATTAGGTCATTGCTGAACTTGTCCATTTCTTCTAGATTGTCAACTAGTTCAGTGATCTTGCCGACATGAGATCCTTGTTCAATTATGTTTTGATACGACATCGTTAGTTCCTTGTCATTATATGAGTGTTTAATTATACCTATTTATATACGAGGAAATTGTCAGCTTAATGCCATCTTTCAAAGTTGTTCTAGGTAAAATATCGTACTTCTGTTGTTTACTTGCACTAAGGCATCTGAGTAGGTCACCGTTGGGCTTAGTCTCGTCCCAAACAATGTTCTTCTCTGTTCCTGTTATTTCTTTATAGACTTCAACTATTGTTTCTATAGTTTGTTTGATAGTAACAGCTTCGCCACAGCCAAAGTTAATTACATCATTGACTTCTTTCTTAACTACATCAATACTGGCCTGTGCAACATCGTCGCCAAATACAAAATCTCTACGTGCGGATCCATTACCCCAACATACCATATCGCCTTCTACATTCAATAGCTTCCATACATTGGCACTGATCACTGTTGCATCTTTGGCAAAGTTATCATTGCATCCATAGATGTTACTAGGTCGAATAACTGTCCACTTGGTCCAGTTATGTTGTATGCGTAGGGCATCTAATGCAAGTTCGCCCATGCGCTTGGTCCATCCTGGATGCCAATCGTTCTTACTAGGCATCGTAGTCCATACACTATCTTCTTCCATGACATCAGCTGGAGCATATACACCCACGGACGATAGATATACGAACCAATCTACATTAGCTTTGAACGATGTCTGTATCATGTTCATGTTAAACATGCTCATAGGAAACATATAATCTGCTGGGCTAGTTGCAGTACGAGTAGGACTGCCTTTAACTCCGGCAATATGCAAGACAATGTCAATCTTTTCATGTGCAAACAAATCTTCACATTCATGTAGATAAGTCAAGTCCTTTAATGTAATAATACATTTACCTGGATATTCAGCTTCCAATGTTCGCAGAGCATCACTGATTCTAATGTCCACAGCATATACTTTGGCAGCACCTTCTTCAAGGCATTTTCTCACAGCAGGCACGCCAACAAGGCCACTTGCTCCAGTTACTATAATTGTTTTTTGTTTAATTTCCATGATTTTTAATTTTGTTAATTGTTGTTTCAAAAGGATTGTGTTGTCTATAAGACTTACAATGATTTTGATTATGAACTAGTATGTCACGCATTGAGTAATACAATCGATGTATTTCTTCTAATGGCATTAGACTAAATCGTTCTATCTCGTTGGCAATCATTGCCATACGCTTCTGCGGATCTTCTTCACTATCGTAGCTTTCATTAATAATAGGATGAAACGTTTTAAATCCTAGATCTTGTAGAGTTTTTAAAGAATAAGGGTTACCAACATAGATAAAAGGTTGCAAGTTTACTATTGGATGGAATGTCTTCTCTGAGAAGAATGGATTTTTAGGATCGCCTTCACTGAATATACTCTCTGATGTAATGTGTATATAGGAATTTAGATAGTATTCTTTTTTATTATTGTTAGTAGGAAATCCATTAAGCTGTTCGGCAGGCAGTTCTTGAGTATCTAATTGGTAAGGAACTAGTTCATATATTTGTTGAACATAGCTCTTGTCACCTTTGTAGAAATTTAACGTATGATCAACTGCTCCTTGTCCTCCACCAGAATGCACTAGGAAACTAAAGTAACTAGTATCTAACAAGTTTAATTTAAGGGCAAGATATGCTAAGAAATATCTATGAGGTTTTAAATTTCTATTAAAACATAAAAACTTTTTAGGACGTAACTGATCAACGTCTAAGTCTGGCTCTCTAACCAGCTCGGACATGTAGCCCAACGATGTTATCATTGGATAGTTGTCTATACGTTCGCCTGCTTGTTGTAAGGGTAGGAACCCACTTGAGATGTTTAATTTACTATCTGGGAATTCTTCAAAATATTTTAGATAGTTATTTCCATATATTATGAAAATGTTACTTGAACTAATCCCCACACTGTTTAAGTACTGTTCTACAAATCTTACCTCAGTAGAAAAATATATAGGATCATGTATGCAATTGAATACTAGTTTAACCTTGCCTGTTTTAATATGATTTAATACTACTGGATCAATAGTATCAATAAAATGATAAGAGTAATCAACACCGTCTAGATGTAACGAATGTAGTTTATATACACTGTCCATGCTGGCACCGATGTCTACTGGAAAGACGTAAACAGAATCATCATCAATGATTTGATCAATTTTAATTATATTCTCACGAGGATAATGTTTGACGTAATATCCTATAAAATTACCTGCACGAAAGAACGCACTCCAGCTGTCAGTTTTATTAACGCTCTGAATACGATTTATAATTGTATCTCGCGGAACATTGGTACCAATGTAGTTGTCTTTAATATGTTTAATAACTGCAGGGTGTATCCCGTTTAGCAGATAGTCTTCGTATCCGTTTATAGGATATCGTTCATTGTAAATTAATTTTAGAACGCGATCCATTTTCCAGTTCCGTAGTGAGGATATTTTGATTTGTAGGAATAATGAACTACATCAGCGGGAATATCTCTTTTAATGTTCCATGTTGCTTCTGTAGGGGTATAAGTCGAAATGCCATTGTCTTCTACTACAAAATGTAAAGGAAGATCAAAGTTCCTAGCATACTTCCAAACTTCATAGAACGAACCACTTTCAAAGCTCATGTCACCAACAAACACCCAAACTTTATCATTAGATCCGTTTTGTTTAATTGCCTGTGCTACTCCTAGTGCAATTGGCAGCGTGCCCCCAACGATTGCTGAAGAGTAGAACTTGTTTTCTATGTTGCATAAAGTGATAGACTTACCTGCTAAAATTTCCTGTTCAATCCAATTAGGATCTATGCCTTTCAGTAACGCATGGTAGTGTGACCGCCAAGTAGAGAATACCCAGTCAGTTGTTTGTATTCTTTTAAATATTTCTATTAAAGCAGATTCATTACCGTGCGATAAATGCACCGGACCTTTGATCTTAGCTGATTCCCAATGGTCAACTATTTTGTTTTCAAAATCAATCAAATCGTTTTCTGTAAATCCTGTGTCGGGTCTTAGGATTGGATACTGTTCTAAATGTTTAATCATTATCTATCTCTTTGTTGTAAGGTTGGTGTAGTAGTAGGCCACTCAATATTAAACTGAGGATCGTTCCACTTTATAACACCTTGTTTGTTTTCATCCACGTATTCACCTTGATAGAACAATGTATAGTGAAATACGCAGTCTGTTAGGGCAAAGTGGCCGTTAGCGAATCCAGGAGGAACCAACACCTGATCTCTAGTCTTCTCAGAGATTACATATGATTCCCATTTACCAAATGTAGACGATCCTGATCTAACATCTAGTACAACCAAATATATATCGCCAACAAGAGCCTGTACTAACTTCCATGTCTTATCATCGTAGTGCAGGCCGCGTAGTACACCTGCATAGGATTTTGAAAATCTATTATGTACTACAGCATCCGCAGGTATTAAGTTATTCACTGGGTGTACTTCAGAGTGGTAGGTAGTGAATATTTCCCCACGATATTCTCTGTAGACACTGGGAGTAAAAATTGGAACTTCTTGACCAAACGTATTCAAATATGATACGTCTCCATCTTTCCAACTGCTGTTTTTATAGTTCATTGTTGATTTCCATTTGATAAACGGTCATCTAGATATTTGATTAATCCTGATGAGTGCTTTTCGTGTTTGTATATCTCTCTTAGGTGTCCGTGATTATGAACTAGAATCTCTTCCATACTCCAATACCAATTGTGTATTTCTTCTTTACTCATAGCACATAATCTTTTTATTTCTTCGTAGACCATCTTAACTCGTAAAGCAGTATCGGGCTCATCATCGTAGCTTTCATTGATAAACGGATGGAATGTCTTAAACCCTAATTCTTTAAGAAGCTTCAATGATCCTTGAAAGGCAACAAAGAAGAATGGTTGGAAGTTTGCTAATGGCGAGAATACTTTTTCTGTTAAAGATTTATGTCCAGTATGCGTGTATGTTTCTGTGCAAATATCAAAATACGAATTTTGATATGTTAGTCTGTCTTGCCACTTCCACGCACCTATTGAATCAAAATTAGCATCTGGTTCTTGTTTTAATTGATGTGGGAATGTCTTACAGAATTCTTCTATTCTTCCAGCATTTAGAGATATTCTAAAATCTCTTTCTAACTTTTCAATATCATCTCGTATGAACTGTTCAGATGATACCCAGGACCAATCTCCTTTATCTAAAAGGCCATCGGAGAACAACTGATATAAGATTGCTTTCCTGTGCTGTCTAGGTCTTCTAATTTTAAAAACAAAATAGTTGTCTCTTATACGATTCCTAGTTTCATGTAGGACATCAATGGTCATTATTCTGTTAGTATCATGATCATAACCATAGGATGCATTTACCATTAAGAATGGAAAGTTTCTAACTATCAATCTTCGTTCCTCTTCAGAGAACCAAGTTTCATAATTTTCCTGAGCATTAAAACTGTTATAAGCTAACACTATCTGCTCTTTAGGAATGCCGCTCTGTGCCAACCCTTCATGTAGTTTAACATAGGTAGACTTCTCAACAAAATTCTCTAATGCATAATCTAAAAATATAATTGCTCTACGGTTTCTAACATCTTCTAATACTTCTTTAGAAATAAATTTCCAAAAGTATTGACCATTTAATCTGCTGCCTGTTTCGCTTACTCCAGTGAAGTCATCAAAGTGTGGGGTTACTCGTATAGGATATATGTAATTGTTAAATCGCTTCTTACCAAAAAACACAGAGTTTTCGTGGCAGTCTACATACCAAGAGAAAGGGCCTGCTACTAGGTGCGGGCTTCCTCCCCAGGATGTTGTCCAATCACCAAAGCTCTTTTCAAACATATATGTTAATACATTTTGATAAGTCCCTATACGATCAGTTTGATCAAAAAAGGTATGCCCGCTCAATCTATTAGAATGTAATGAGTGTAGGTAATTGGCCATTCCTAACTCAGGAGGAATAGCATTTGGTAATACATAATTTGGAAATGTATAATCGTAGAACAGTGGTAGGGTTATTTTTGTCATTTAGGGTATCCGAACAAAGGATTTAGATAGCCTCTGTCATATTGTTTTCGAAATGTTTGATAAAATTTATTAGACTGATTCTCTAACTTAGAATAGTCAAACTCACGTTCGCACTGATCTAGCATTTCAGTTGATCGGCTAGTAACGAGTTCAGGAAAATGATCTTGTGCAAACTTAAGGTGTGCCTTCATTGAAGGATGCCCATCTGGACGCTTAGTATCTTGCCATATAGGAGAGTCACTATTTTCAATGCTATCAGTTCTCCATTCATCTAATGCTTTTTTAATATCTAACATGTCATATATATCTTGGACCTGTGTAGCTTGTACTTTATTGGATGTATTACCGTATTCTCTATTATCAATACCCATTAAGATCTTATGAGGAATATTGTTCAATGTTAATATATTTTTTATAACTTTGGCGGCAATCCAAGATTGATAGACAATCCATTCCTCTGACCACATTACATCAATAAGTTTTCCAATGTTAGGATTTTTAGTATGGGCAAAATTAGAAAGTAAGTCGCCTTCAGTTACCCAATTACCGTTGTTCATATAGGAGAACCTACCAAATCCGGTTAGCATTATTAAAACTAAATCAGTGTCTGGATTAAACTTGAATCGTTCATCGGCTTCAATTACTTGATTCATGATATAGGTATTAGATGCACCGCTTCTACCGTAGTTATAATGTTCGTCGAAGTTGATGCCTATAAAATCAGCCCATGTTGGATAACAGTAAAGTGTGTAACTACATCCAAACGCAAAAAGTCTTTTTTTCATCGTCAATATTTATGTAGGGCTATATTCACCAGTCTCCGGAGGAGTAATACCATCTTGATTCAACTGCTTAATTTCAAAAACTTTTTGTAATTCAATGTTGTTGTACCACTCTGCCAATCTTGGAAATGTTTCTACAATACTCTTTCCTCGACGTTGGTCGTATTGCGTAAAGAAACTTTTAAAATCATGAAACAACAATGACTTGTCATCTGTAACAGTAATATGGCCTTTATCCAATACTTCAATATAATCAAGTAGGCGCTGTATCTGCGATAGCTCTCCGGGAACTAGTAACGGAGATGTTTTATGTTCTTCATACCAGCCTTTGAGTTTAGCATGTAGTTCAGCTTTGATATCATCAGGTAATGTTAACGGGCTCATGAAGCTCGGCCAACGCAACATATTAACACTGATGTAAGGTGTCCCCTTTCCATACTTGCTTTTTAAAGCTAACATATCATCTAAGAATTCTGTAATACTAAACAGACATAAATTGTTTATGGTCATCATCATAGTAACAGAACGATACTTGGCATTGTCTAAGAAATAGATTAAATTATTTTTCCAAAGGTTATAATCTAAGCCATCTCGTATGTATTCAGCATGGCTACCAAAACTCTCATTGCTTGTGTAAAGATCAAATTCTTTAATAGGTAACGTATGAGTAATCTTAACAAACTTTTCAAGAGCTTTCTCACTCATACCTAAGTTAGAGTTTACAGCGAATCTAAGACTAGGAGAATCATTGCCGTGCATAATATCAACAAAGCGCCAAAAGTTTTGACTTACTGTGGCTTCACCACCAGTGATCCTAAGTTCTTGTAACGATGACGATAGTTGTGGCCACCATTGGAAGAACGCTTCCGTGTATGCATTATTGTCTAGATGTTTACCTTTGGATTCAGCCCAGGACCCGTCAGCTTCATAGGCACCACCACCGCCACCCGGTGCGATAAAGTTCTGGTAGGCTCCATTCTTTTCTAAATCTTGCAACCAAGTAGTGCTGTAGCCTGCATTGCAATAGCTACAGGCAAAGTTGCATTGTCTATCAAAACTAATTTCAAGAGTTTGTAGATCAACATCAGCATCCCAAGGTAGTTGGGCAATACTTTTTATATCATCTGGAGAGTATGGCTGACTCTTATATACTCTATCGCTGACACTGTTACGTCCGATATCTTCTATCTTCCAACAATAGCCGCACTCAGCTGGCCTAACACCTTCCAGCATCATCTTACGCATCTGCTTCTTATGATCAGTGTTATGGATAGCACTAGGATTATCTTTAACTTGATCGGCGTTAATCAAATGCGGCAAGGGCAAGTGGCAGGATCCAGTATAGCCAGATCCTAATTGAATACTTGCATTGAACCATTTGGCAGCACAGAAGCTAGTGCTAATAGAATTTAGATGCTTATCTCTCCAATGTATTAGATGTTCAGACATTTTTATCCTTGACGATGTGTTTTGACTCTGTCATTTCTCCGCACATGAGATAAAACTCTTTCATTTCAGGAAAGGTTTCTAAAAAGTTAGTTCCGTTACGTGCATCAAGTTGATTAACAAAATCATAGAACTTTGCCCTATTTAAAATTGTATCAATGTTGTCGCCTGCTTCAACAGCCTTAATCTTAGTGAGAATTTGAATAACAATGCGTTTTAACTTTTGAAGCTCATAGTCTTCAAAGCCTTGATGACTATTCCAAATATGCTGTGCAGTATTTTTAGCCATAAAATTTATAGCAGGAATTAGATATTTTTGTACAGTTGCCTTGTCGATGTACTGAGCATCCAAGAACCAAGGTTGACGCAGGTAAGGCATATCAATGCCTACCACTGATTCCTGATCAGGATTATTTGATTTTCTCTCAGTAAATGACTTACCTACTTCTCCTAGATCAATACCGTACTCAACTTCCCAAGATGCAGCCATATTACTGTTGTTGTATTTGCGCTTTAAAGTCAGTTGCCACTCTAATAGTTCTTTAATGCTAGTAACACTAAAAATATTAAATGTACACATGACCGTTGCTCTAACGTTGGGAATCTTTAATAGTTGTTCATATCGCTTTTTAAAGAGATTAAAATCTAATCCTGCTCTAACGTACTCAGCCTTCTTACCCCAACCGTCTACACTAGTAAACACTGTAAATCGTTTTACTGATCTAGATGATGTTAGTACTTTAACTTTTTTAACAAACTCATCCCATAGCTTATCAGGTACGCCCAAGTTTGTATTAATATTAAATTCTAAATCTGGGTTAGGATTATCGATAAACCAATCCATGCTTTTAAAAGTTTCCTTACTGAGTAATGGCTCACCCCCCGTGATGCGATATACTTTAAGATGCTTGTATGCTTCAGGAAACCATTTCCAAAATGCGTCTACATAAGGGTTGAACTCTCTCTTTTTATAGGCTAATGAATCTAAGTTTTTTTGATAACCTTGCGCCCATTGTACTTGAT
>Ga0114982_1001756_pt1 | contig 10014 bp, 3 predicted proteins | sample Shrwel_input2_FT_FD_87183 | JGI IMG/M metagenome (GOLD analysis project Ga0114982, IMG submission 87183) | Subsurface microbial communities from deep shales in Ohio, USA - Utica-3 well 1 S input2 FT | ecosystem: Environmental > Aquatic > Deep subsurface > Shale gas/oil reservoir > Produced... | reverse complement strand
TAACGGACCAGCCACTTCCGCCTTCTCCCGGAGGGCGGACGGAGTATCGTCCGCTGTCCTGAACCCGCCCATCCACATCAAGGGAGCCCGCACTCACAACCTCAAGGATGTGGAAGTGACCATTCCGCGTGGTCAGCTGACCGTCATCACAGGGGTCAGCGGCTCGGGCAAATCCTCCCTGGCCTTCGATACCCTGCACGCCGAGGGCAGCCGCCAATACCTCGAATCCCTGTCCGCAAAGGCCCGCGGCATGCTGGACGCCGCCCCCCGGCCCGACGTGGACTTCATCCGGGGTCTCTCCCCGGTCATCGCCATCGCCCAACGGACCGGCGGTAACACCAACCCCCGCTCGACGGTCGCCACCCTGACCGAAATCGCCGACCACGCCCGCCCCCTCTGGATCATCGCCGGCGACCGTCGCTGCCTCCAGGACGGCCATCCGGTCCGCCGCCGTTCGCTCGACGACAACCTCCGCGCCCTCGAAGCCATCCCGGACGGCACGCGCCTGATGGTCGTCGCCCCGGTCGCCAAGGATAAGCCCTCAGTCCTCCTCGAAGCCTCCGCCGACCTCGGCCGACGCGGCTTCTCGCGCGTCCGCGTCGACGGCGTCGTCGCCACTCTCGAAGAAGCCGCCGGCCTGCTATCCGGCCGCGAAGCTAAGCAGCTCGACGTCGTGGTCGACCGCATCGTCGCGGGCCCCGACCAACGCAGCCGCCTCGCCGACTCACTCGAACTCGCCTTCCGCGAAGGCCGGCACCGCGCAAGCGTGCTCGCCGAGAAAGACGGACGCTGGGAAGAACACGTGCTCTCGCTCCACCTGGCCTGCGAACACTGCGGCGAAACTTACGAGCCCATCAGTCCTCGCGCGCTGTCGCATAACCATCCCGAAGGCGCCTGCCCCGACTGCGGAGGACTCGGCCGGCAGATGCGCTTCCAGGAAAGCCTCTCCATCCGCGATGAGTCCCTGTCGATCCACGACGGCGTCGTGAAGCCCTGGAAGTGCGCCACGCGCAAGACGCTCATCCGCCGCAACGCCATCACCCGCGCGCTCGCCGAGCAGGCGCCCTTCGACCTCAAGACCCCGTGGCGCGACTTGCCCAAGGCCGTGCGCGAGCTGCTGCTGCACGGCGACCCGAAGCGGAAGTTCCTGCTCCCTCCACCTAAGGGCCGCAAACCCGTCGAGACCATCTGGACGGGCATGTTCACCGAACTCGAACACGCCTACCGTACCACCACCGGCGAATCGCTCCGCCAACGCCTGCTGCAGTTCCAGGCCGGCTCCGCCTGCGCCGGCTGCCAAGGCCGCCGCCTCTCCCCCACCGCCCTCTCCTTGCGTCTCAACGGCAAGACGATGGCGGAGTTCCTGGCGATGACGATTCCCGCGGCGCTGGAGTTCACGAAGCAGCTCGCCACGCATCCCAGCGTCATGCCCGCCGAAGAAGCCCGCCGCGGGCTCGAGCAGCGCCTCGCGTTCCTCCACGACGCCGGCCTCAACTACCTCACCCTCGACCGCGAGTGCAGTTCGCTCTCCGGCGGCGAAGCCCAGCGCGTCCGCCTAGCCACGCAGCTCGGCCTCGGGCTCGTCGGCGTGACCTACGTCCTCGACGAACCCAGCATCGGCCTGCACCCGAGCGACCACCAGCGCCTCATCGGTTCGATCCGCGGCCTACGCGACCTCGGCAACACCGTCCTCGTCGTCGAACATGACCGCGACATGATGCTCGCCGCGGACCACCTCATCGAGATGGGACCCGGCGCCGGCATCGACGGCGGCCGCATCGTCTTCGAAGGCACGCCGAAAGCGTGCGGCGCGTACGCGTCCTCGCGCACCGGCGCTTATCTTTCCGGTCAGGCCACGTTGGAGGGTATCGTGAACCGCAAGCCCATCGGCAAGGCCGCGATTACCGTCAAAGGCGCCACCGAGAACAACCTCAAGGACGTCACCGCTTCGTTCCCGATCGGTGCCCTCACCGTCGTCTGCGGGGTCTCCGGCTCGGGCAAGAGCACGCTCGCCATCGACATCCTATCCGCTGCGGCGGCGCGCAAGATCAACGGCGCCAAGGTCGTACCCGGTCGCCACACCGGCCTCGAAGGCCTCGAGCAGATCACCGCGTTCACCGCCGTCGACCAGGAGCCCATCGGCCGGACCCCGCGCTCGAATCCGGCGACCTTCACCGGCATCATGGACCTCATGCGCGACCTCTGGGCCGCGCTCCCGCTCGCCAAGGCCCGTGGTTACGGACCCGGCCGCTTCAGCTTCAACGTGCGGGGCGGTCGCTGCGAGACGTGCTCCGGAGAAGGCTCCGTCGCGCTCGATATGCAGTTCCTCGGCGAGACGTTCGTCGACTGCCCTAGCTGCGCCGGTCGACGCTTCAATCGCGAGACCCTCGAGGTCCGCTTCAAGGGCCTCAGCATCGCCGACGCGCTCGGCCTGTCGGTCAACGAAGCGGCCGAAGTCTTCCGCGCCCAGCCCAAGCTCGCCGAGAAACTCCGCACCCTCGCCGAGGTCGGCCTGGGTTACCTCAAACTCGGCCAGGCCGCCAACACGCTCTCCGGTGGCGAAGCCCAGCGCCTCAAACTCGCGTCCGAGCTCGCGCGCCGCGACCACTCCGGGCGTCTCTACGTCCTCGACGAACCGACCACCGGCCTGCACTGGGACGACATCGCCAAGCTACTCGCCCTGCTCGGCCGCCTGCGCGACGCGGGCGCCACGCTCATCGTCATCGAACACCACGCCGACGTGATCCTCGCGGCGGACCACGTGATGGAACTTGGCCCTGAAGGCGGCGAGAAAGGCGGCAAGCTCGTCTATGCCGGCCTGCCCGAAGGCCTCCTCAAGCAGAAGGGGTCGCCGACCGGACGAGCCCTAGCGGGCTCGTGAAGAATCGATGACAGAGGACAGATGACGGATGGCAGAGGGGGTCAGGCTGAAAAATCGAACTGCTTCGGTTCTGTCATCTGTCATCCGCCATCTGTCATCTACTCCGTTTACATCTTCGCTGAAATCAGCGCAGCCACCTTACCCAGGTCCGCGATCTCGGCCTCGGTGAAGTCGTAAGGCTGCATCTTGCCGATGCCGAGGACGCCAAGGACCTTACCATCGGCGCCGACGATTGGGACGGCGAGCGCGCCTTGGATGTTCGTCTTCCGGGCGTCGGGCTTGGCGACGCCGCCCAGATCTTCCTGGAGATTGCAGAGCTGCACGGCCTCCTTGCGTTGCGCGGCGCAACCGGCGATGCCCTTGCCGAACGGGATGTTGTCGATCTTCGGCAGCAACATCGGGAGCACGTGCGGCGGGATGCCATGCTGGGTCACCAACGTAAGCAGCCCCGTGGACGAATCGGTCCGATGGATCGTCCCCGTGGCGCAGGCGAAGTTCGCCAGCACTTTGACGAGGACAGCGGACCAGTCAGGCGAGCTGACAGAAAGGAGTTCAGGGATACCGGCAGCAGGTTGGGACATGGTGAGAAAATCAGATGACGCCCTTGGCCATACGTTCCGTCAGCCAGGCGAGGCCACCGGCTTCGTCACCGAAGATGCCGTCCAGCTGGGCTTCGAAGGCTTCGTCGAGGACCTGGGAGAACCAGCCGGCGGGCTTATGGCCCATGGCGATGAGGTGGCGGCCGAGGACGATCTTCTTCGGGGCGGTCGAGGCGACCTGCAGGGCGGCCGCGCGTTCGGCGAGCCATTCCCCGTGCGGGGAGGCTCCGAGCATGCTTGCGGTCCCGCGACCGCGGCGGTCGGCGATGTCGACGCGGCGAAGGCGGTCGATGCGGATGACCTTGTTGGCCAGACGGCGGACGGCGGCGTCACCGGCGCCGGCCTTGTGGAGGTAATACGGCTGACCGTGCCAGCGCACGAGCGGCAGGATGGAATCGATGAGCTTCTTCTCGTTCGTGATCTGGGCGAGGAAACGCGGGGCGAGGTTGAAGCTCTCCTCTTCGTGACCGTAGGCGTGCCAGCGGTCGTCCTTCGCCTCCTTCTTCGTCGTGGTCGCTTTGCCGATGTCATGCAACAGCACGGAAAGGCCGATGATCAGGTCTTCATCGCGGTCGCCGAGGCGCTCCTTGGCGTAAGCATCAAGGCACTCGCAGGTGTGATTCCAGACGTCTCCCTCGGGATGCCATTCCGGATCCTGGGGCACGCCGATCATCGCGTGCAGCTCCGGGTAGAATTTAGTCCAGCCGCAGTCCTTGAGGACATTCAGGCCCACGGAGGGCTTACGGCCGCGGAGCAGGAGTTTCGTCCACTCCTCCATCAGGCGTTCTGGCGGGAGATCAGCCTGGGTGAGCGTAGCGCAAAGGGCGATCGTCTCCGGGGCGACCGAGAATTCGAAGCGCGCGGCGAACTGCATCGCGCGGAGCACGCGGAGCGGGTCTTCGGCGAACTTATCCGAGACGTGCCGGAGGCGGTTCGCCTTCAGATCGGCCACGCCGCCCCACGGGTCGAGGATCTCGCCCGTGAAGGGGTCCCACATGATCGCGTTGAGCGTGAAATCGCGGCGTTCTGCGGCGTCCTTCGGCGTCATCGTCGGGTCGGCCTGCACGTCGAAATCCGTGTGCTTGGCGCCGGTGCGGTTCTCACGACGGGGCACCGAGACATCGACCGGGAAGTCCTTGAGCTTCGTCACGCCGAAGGCCGCGCCGACCGTGATGATGCCGAATTCTTTGCGCAGTGCGGCTTCGACCTGGCGCGTACCGAGGCCGTAGACCTCGATGTCCACGTCGAGGACCGGCACCTTCATCAGCGCGTCGCGTACGCAACCGCCGACCAGCAGCGGGCGGCCGCCCGCGTCACGCAGCAGCTCGACCACGCGCCGCACGGGCGCGAAGTCTCCGTCGAGGCGGATGAGACTGGGCTGCAGGTCGGGCACGCCCCCCACCCTACCCATGCGCCGGCCGGAGGCGAGTGGTTTTGCGATCAGAGGTTGGTCGTGAAACCTTCCTTCAGCAGCCAAGCCTTGGCCGTGTCGCGGCGGTCGCCTTGCAGCACGATCTCGCGGCCCTCGAGGGCCGCGAGATCGTGCTGCAAGGCGACCGCCGCGACACGGCCAAGGCTTGGCTGCTGAAGGAAGGTTTCACGACCAACCTCTGATCGCAAAACCACTCGCCTCCGGCCGGCGCATGGGTAGGGTGGGGGGCGTGCCCGACCTGCAGCCCAGTCTCATCCGCCTCGACGGAGACTTCGCGCCCGTGCGGCGCGTGGTCGAGCTGCTGCGTGACGCGGGCGGCCGCCCGCTGCTGGTCGGCGGTTGCGTACGCGACGCGCTGATGAAGGTGCCGGTCCTCGACGTGGACATCGAGGTCTACGGCCTCGGTACGCGCCAGGTCGAAGCCGCACTGCGCAAAGAATTCGGCATCATCACGGTCGGCGCGGCCTTCGGCGTGACGAAGCTCAAGGACTTCCCGGTCGATGTCTCGGTGCCCCGTCGTGAGAACCGCACCGGCGCCAAGCACACGGATTTCGACGTGCAGGCCGACCCGACGATGACGCCGAAGGACGCCGCAGAACGCCGCGATTTCACGCTCAACGCGATCATGTGGGACCCCTTCACGGGCGAGATCCTCGACCCGTGGGGCGGCGTGGCCGATCTGAAGGCGAACCGCCTCCGGCACGTCTCGGATAAGTTCGCCGAAGACCCGCTCCGCGTGCTCCGCGCGATGCAGTTCGCCGCGCGCTTCGAATTCTCGGTCGCCCCGGAGACGATCGCCCTTTGCGCTACGCTCACCCAGGCTGATCTCCCGCCAGAACGCCTGATGGAGGAGTGGACGAAACTCCTGCTCCGCGGCCGTAAGCCCTCCGTGGGCCTGAATGTCCTCAAGGACTGCGGCTGGACTAAATTCTACCCGGAGCTGCACGCGATGATCGGCGTGCCCCAGGATCCGGAATGGCATCCCGAGGGAGACGTCTGGAATCACACCTGCGAGTGCCTTGATGCTTACGCCAAGGAGCGCCTCGGCGACCGCGATGAAGACCTGATCATCGGCCTTTCCGTGCTGTTGCATGACATCGGCAAAGCGACCACGACGAAGAAGGAGGCGAAGGACGACCGCTGGCACGCCTACGGTCACGAAGAGGAGAGCTTCAACCTCGCCCCGCGTTTCCTCGCCCAGATCACGAACGAGAAGAAGCTCATCGATTCCATCCTGCCGCTCGTGCGCTGGCACGGTCAGCCGTATTACCTCCACAAGGCCGGCGCCGGTGACGCCGCCGTCCGCCGTCTGGCCAACAAGGTCATCCGCATCGACCGCCTTCGCCGCGTCGACATCGCCGACCGCCGCGGTCGCGGGACCGCAAGCATGCTCGGAGCCTCCCCGCACGGGGAATGGCTCGCCGAACGCGCGGCCGCCCTGCAGGTCGCCTCGACCGCCCCGAAGAAGATCGTCCTCGGCCGCCACCTCATCGCCATGGGCCATAAGCCCGCCGGCTGGTTCTCCCAGGTCCTCGACGAAGCCTTCGAAGCCCAGCTGGACGGCATCTTCGGTGACGAAGCCGGTGGCCTCGCCTGGCTGACGGAACGTATGGCCAAGGGCGTCATCTGATTTTCTCACCATGTCCCAACCTGCTGCCGGTATCCCTGAACTCCTTTCTGTCAGCTCGCCTGACTGGTCCGCTGTCCTCGTCAAAGTGCTGGCGAACTTCGCCTGCGCCACGGGGACGATCCATCGGACCGATTCGTCCACGGGGCTGCTTACGTTGGTGACCCAGCATGGCATCCCGCCGCACGTGCTCCCGATGTTGCTGCCGAAGATCGACAACATCCCGTTCGGCAAGGGCATCGCCGGTTGCGCCGCGCAACGCAAGGAGGCCGTGCAGCTCTGCAATCTCCAGGAAGATCTGGGCGGCGTCGCCAAGCCCGACGCCCGGAAGACGAACATCCAAGGCGCGCTCGCCGTCCCAATCGTCGGCGCCGATGGTAAGGTCCTTGGCGTCCTCGGCATCGGCAAGATGCAGCCTTACGACTTCACCGAGGCCGAGATCGCGGACCTGGGTAAGGTGGCTGCGCTGATTTCAGCGAAGATGTAAACGGAGTAGATGACAGATGGCGGATGACAGATGACAGAACCGAAGCAGTTCGATTTTTCAGCCTGACCCCCTCTGCCATCCGTCATCTGTCCTCTGTCATCGATTCTTCACGAGCCCGCTAGGGCTCGTCCGGTCGGCGACCCCTTCTGCTTGAGGAGGCCTTCGGGCAGGCCGGCATAGACGAGCTTGCCGCCTTTCTCGCCGCCTTCAGGGCCAAGTTCCATCACGTGGTCCGCCGCGAGGATCACGTCGGCGTGGTGTTCGATGACGATGAGCGTGGCGCCCGCGTCGCGCAGGCGGCCGAGCAGGGCGAGTAGCTTGGCGATGTCGTCCCAGTGCAGGCCGGTGGTCGGTTCGTCGAGGACGTAGAGACGCCCGGAGTGGTCGCGGCGCGCGAGCTCGGACGCGAGTTTGAGGCGCTGGGCTTCGCCACCGGAGAGCGTGTTGGCGGCCTGGCCGAGTTTGAGGTAACCCAGGCCGACCTCGGCGAGGGTGCGGAGTTTCTCGGCGAGCTTGGGCTGGGCGCGGAAGACTTCGGCCGCTTCGTTGACCGACAGGCCGAGCGCGTCGGCGATGCTGAGGCCCTTGAAGCGGACCTCGAGGGTCTCGCGATTGAAGCGTCGACCGGCGCAGCTAGGGCAGTCGACGAACGTCTCGCCGAGGAACTGCATATCGAGCGCGACGGAGCCTTCTCCGGAGCACGTCTCGCAGCGACCGCCCCGCACGTTGAAGCTGAAGCGGCCGGGTCCGTAACCACGGGCCTTGGCGAGCGGGAGCGCGGCCCAGAGGTCGCGCATGAGGTCCATGATGCCGGTGAAGGTCGCCGGATTCGAGCGCGGGGTCCGGCCGATGGGCTCCTGGTCGACGGCGGTGAACGCGGTGATCTGCTCGAGGCCTTCGAGGCCGGTGTGGCGACCGGGTACGACCTTGGCGCCGTTGATCTTGCGCGCCGCCGCAGCGGATAGGATGTCGATGGCGAGCGTGCTCTTGCCCGAGCCGGAGACCCCGCAGACGACGGTGAGGGCACCGATCGGGAACGAAGCGGTGACGTCCTTGAGGTTGTTCTCGGTGGCGCCTTTGACGGTAATCGCGGCCTTGCCGATGGGCTTGCGGTTCACGATACCCTCCAACGTGGCCTGACCGGAAAGATAAGCGCCGGTGCGCGAGGACGCGTACGCGCCGCACGCTTTCGGCGTGCCTTCGAAGACGATGCGGCCGCCGTCGATGCCGGCGCCGGGTCCCATCTCGATGAGGTGGTCCGCGGCGAGCATCATGTCGCGGTCATGTTCGACGACGAGGACGGTGTTGCCGAGGTCGCGTAGGCCGCGGATCGAACCGATGAGGCGCTGGTGGTCGCTCGGGTGCAGGCCGATGCTGGGTTCGTCGAGGACGTAGGTCACGCCGACGAGCCCGAGGCCGAGCTGCGTGGCTAGGCGGACGCGCTGGGCTTCGCCGCCGGAGAGCGAACTGCACTCGCGGTCGAGGGTGAGGTAGTTGAGGCCGGCGTCGTGGAGGAACGCGAGGCGCTGCTCGAGCCCGCGGCGGGCTTCTTCGGCGGGCATGACGCTGGGATGCGTGGCGAGCTGCTTCGTGAACTCCAGCGCCGCGGGAATCGTCATCGCCAGGAACTCCGCCATCGTCTTGCCGTTGAGACGCAAGGAGAGGGCGGTGGGGGAGAGGCGGCGGCCTTGGCAGCCGGCGCAGGCGGAGCCGGCCTGGAACTGCAGCAGGCGTTGGCGGAGCGATTCGCCGGTGGTGGTACGGTAGGCGTGTTCGAGTTCGGTGAACATGCCCGTCCAGATGGTCTCGACGGGTTTGCGGCCCTTAGGTGGAGGGAGCAGGAACTTCCGCTTCGGGTCGCCGTGCAGCAGCAGCTCGCGCACGGCCTTGGGCAAGTCGCGCCACGGGGTCTTGAGGTCGAAGGGCGCCTGCTCGGCGAGCGCGCGGGTGATGGCGTTGCGGCGGATGAGCGTCTTGCGCGTGGCGCACTTCCAGGGCTTCACGACGCCGTCGTGGATCGACAGGGACTCATCGCGGATGGAGAGGCTTTCCTGGAAGCGCATCTGCCGGCCGAGTCCTCCGCAGTCGGGGCAGGCGCCTTCGGGATGGTTATGCGACAGCGCGCGAGGACTGATGGGCTCGTAAGTTTCGCCGCAGTGTTCGCAGGCCAGGTGGAGCGAGAGCACGTGTTCTTCCCAGCGTCCGTCTTTCTCGGCGAGCACGCTTGCGCGGTGCCGGCCTTCGCGGAAGGCGAGTTCGAGTGAGTCGGCGAGGCGGCTGCGTTGGTCGGGGCCCGCGACGATGCGGTCGACCACGACGTCGAGCTGCTTAGCTTCGCGGCCGGATAGCAGGCCGGCGGCTTCTTCGAGAGTGGCGACGACGCCGTCGACGCGGACGCGCGAGAAGCCGCGTCGGCCGAGGTCGGCGGAGGCTTCGAGGAGGACTGAGGGCTTATCCTTGGCGACCGGGGCGACGACCATCAGGCGCGTGCCGTCCGGGATGGCTTCGAGGGCGCGGAGGTTGTCGTCGAGCGAACGGCGGCGGACCGGATGGCCGTCCTGGAGGCAGCGACGGTCGCCGGCGATGATCCAGAGGGGGCGGGCGTGGTCGGCGATTTCGGTCAGGGTGGCGACCGTCGAGCGGGGGTTGGTGTTACCGCCGGTCCGTTGGGCGATGGCGATGACCGGGGAGAGACCCCGGATGAAGTCCACGTCGGGCCGGGGGGCGGCGTCCAGCATGCCGCGGGCCTTTGCGGACAGGGATTCGAGGTATTGGCGGCTGCCCTCGGCGTGCAGGGTATCGAAGGCCAGGGAGGATTTGCCCGAGCCGCTGACCCCTGTGATGACGGTCAGCTGACCACGCGGAATGGTCACTTCCACATCCTTGAGGTTGTGAGTGCGGGCTCCCTTGATGTGGATGGGCGGGTTCAGGACAGCGGACGATACTCCGTCCGCCCTCCGGGAGAAGGCGGAAGTGGCTGGTCCGTTA
>Ga0114982_1001754_pt1 | contig 10022 bp, 9 predicted proteins | sample Shrwel_input2_FT_FD_87183 | JGI IMG/M metagenome (GOLD analysis project Ga0114982, IMG submission 87183) | Subsurface microbial communities from deep shales in Ohio, USA - Utica-3 well 1 S input2 FT | ecosystem: Environmental > Aquatic > Deep subsurface > Shale gas/oil reservoir > Produced... | reverse complement strand
TTATTACAATACGCCTATGGCTCTTATGGATATTCAATGGATTGTTCTTTTTCTACCACTCGTTTGAGCTTGTTGGACAGAGGATTTATTTATGCTATTGCCCACATTCGTGGCGGGGAAGATCTGGGACGTCCTTGGTATGAAAATGGAAAATTATTACACAAGAAAAATACGTTTACCGATTTTATAGATTGCTCTAAATTCTTAATCCAAAATAAATATACTTCTGCTCAACATTTGTATGCCGAAGGAGGATCTGCCGGCGGTTTATTGATGGGAGCCGTTATCAATATGGCTCCTGAATTGTATAATGGGATCATTGCTGCAGTTCCATTCGTAGATGTAGTGACTACAATGCTTGACGATTCTATTCCGCTAACTACAGGAGAATATGATGAGTGGGGGAATCCGAACAAAAAGGAATATTATGACTACATGAAGTCCTATTCTCCCTATGATAACGTTGAAAAGAAAGAATATCCTAATATGTTAGTGACAACCGGCTTGCACGATTCACAAGTACAGTATTGGGAACCAGCTAAATGGGTGGCCAAATTGCGAATCATGAAAACAGATAAAAATTTATTACTTTTAGATACTAATATGGATACGGGGCACGGAGGTGCTTCCGGACGTTTTGAAGCGTTAAAAGAAGTGGCTAAAGAGTTTGCTTTCTTGTTAGATTTGGAAGGAATTAAGAAATAATTAAAAAATTTTTATAGATTTGCAGTGATTTGGAGACTTGTCTTCAAGGACCTTAATGGTATAAATTTTATATGGGAAAAGATATTAAAGCTTATAATAATATTCTGGAATTAATAGGGAACACTCCCCTTATAAAGCTAAATAAAGTTACCAGTGAAATAAATGGTGATTTTTATGCTAAGGTAGAAGCTTTTAATCCAGGACATTCTACAAAGGACAGAATAGCCCTTTATATTATTGAAGAAGCCGAAAGAAGAGGAATTTTAAAACCAGGAGATACTATCGTAGAAACTACTTCTGGGAATACAGGATTCAGTTTAGCTATGGTAAGTATTATCAAAGGATACGAATGTATTTTGGCGGTGAGTTCAAAATCCTCTCCAGATAAGATAGATATGTTAAAGAGCATGGGAGCCAAAGTTTATGTGTGTCCCGCTCACGTATCGGCTGATGACGAACGATCTTATTATAATGTAGCCAAGCGTTTGCACGAAGAAACGAAAGGCTCAGTGTACATCAATCAGTATTTCAATGATTTGAATATAGAGGCACATTATAAAACGACCGGACCGGAAATTTGGGAGCAAACCAACGGACAAGTAACACATGTAGTGGCTTGTACAGGTACAGGAGGAACTTTATCGGGGACTGCTAAATTTTTAAAAGAACAAAACCCAAATATCAGAATTTTAGGGGTAGATGCTTACGGTTCTGTATTAAAAAAATACCATGAAACTCGTGAGTTTGATGCTGATGAAATTTATCCATATCGTATCGAAGGATTGGGTAAAAATTTAATTCCAACGGCGACTGACTTTGATCTTATTGACAAATTTGTCAAAGTAACCGATGAAGAAAGTGCGCACATGACTCGAACTATTGCAAAATCTGAAGGATTATTTGTAGGATACACTTCTGGAGCTGTGGTTCAAGCAATCAAACAATATGCTGAAGAAGGTGAATTTGATGAAAACAGTAAAGTTATCGCTATTTTTCCAGACCATGGATCACGATACATGAGCAAAGTCTTCAATGATGAATGGATGAGTGCTCAAGGTTTTTTTGATAGCGTAAATGCCGAAGAACAAAAAATTGAATTTATAAAATAAGTTTACTACTACCAATAATAAAAAAACTCCAGTATTTACTGGAGTTTTTTTATTATTCATTAATCTATTCGTTTGGTTCTACATGTATTAAAACATGTCCTAATTCCATGATTTCACTTCGCAAAGTATCTTTTAATCGATGTGCTAAATCATGTCCTTCTTTTACACTAATGTTGGCATCTACAATGGCATGCAAATCAACATGGTATTTCATTCCTGCCTTTCTAATAAAGCATTTTTCAGTTCCAAGGATTCCTTCAACGGTTAATGATACCTCTCTAATATTTTCGACTAAATCATCATAACGATGTTCGTCCATAATTTCGCCAAGTGCTGGTCTGAAAATTAAATAACTGTTATATAAAATAAAAAAAGAAGCGAACAAGGCTGCCCAATCGTCGGCCGATTCATATCCTTTTCCAAAAAAAAGCGCAATAGAGATTCCTAAAAATGCGGCTACCGATGTAATAGCATCGCTTCGGTGGTGCCAAGCATCTGCTTTTAAAGAAGAACTATTGGTTTGTATACTTTTTTTCATAACCTTTTGAAAAGAGTATTCTTTCCAGAGTATTATTAAACCCAGAACAATTAAGGTCCAAGATTTGGGTAAATTGTGGGGAGTACCAATATTCTGAATACTTTCATAAGCAATTATGGTAGCCGAAGTAATTAGGAAACCTACCACAATAAAGGTAACCAAAGGTTCCGCTCTTCCGTGACCATAAGGATGATTGTCGTCGGCGGGTTTGTTTGAATATTTAATTCCAAATAAAACTAAAAATGACGAAAAAATATCAGTGGTAGACTCAATTGCGTCAGCTACTAATGCATAGGAGTTTCCGAAAAAACCGGCTAACCCTTTTACTAAAGCTAGACTTGCATTGCCAATAATACTAAAATAGGTTGCTTTAATAGCAGTTTGTTCGTTGGTCATTTTGTGTTTTATTTTTACAAAACTTGAATTTGATTGCTCTAAAGAAGTTTTGTTATTTAGTGAGGTTTCAAAGGTACAAAAGAAACTTAAATAATGGGTTTTTGTAGTAAATAGGAGATGACTCTAGCCGTTCAACTCTAACAAACGTTTTTGCGAAGCTGCTCTTAATTCTTCAAAAAAAAGAGTAAACTCATTTTCAAATTCTGAGTAAAATTGTTGAATTTCAACTATTGCTTCCTGCATATGGGCACGGTGCTGCGTACGGTAATCCATCTGAAATAAAATCATTTCTAAGCCAGCCAAAGAAGCATAACTCGTTAACCAATCTCTTGCAATCATATACGGCAACATTTTTTTAGTTTTTTCGGTAAGAAGTGCATAATGGTTGCGTAACGATTGATAAAAATTTTCAGCGTAAGTATTTAATGGAACCGGATGATAATTTGCCCAATTTTTAGCCAAAAAATGATCGTATACAATATCCATAATCACGCCCGAATAATGACCATATTTTTCGTGTAGTCGGTGTTTGCTTTGTCGGTAAATAGGATGTGCATCGGTAAACGTATCAATCGTACGGTGCAGTAAAACGCCTTTCTGAATCTCTTCCGGGAAATCCAAATACTGATGCCCGCGAATCCCATCGGCCATAAAGTTACCTATAGCGATCAGTTCGTTTTCTTCCGAAAGATAAATGTGGGCAAGGAAGTTCATTTTTAATGGCTTATTTCCAAAGATACAAAGTTTTAAAGGGATTTTACATTTGTTAAAAAAAGTTTCAAAGGCTGTCATTTTACAACTCCGTAACTTTTATATTTGTAATGCAAAAAAAGAAACAAATGACATTAATAAAATCAATATCAGGAATTCGAGGAACTATAGGAGGTAAAGTGGGGGATAATCTTACCCCGGTTGATGCAGTTAAATTTGCCTCGGCCTATGGAACGTTTTTGAAACAAAACATAAATAAAGACAAATTAAAAGTAGTTATAGGCCGTGATGCACGTATTTCAGGTCCTATGATTCATAATTTGGTGGTAAATACTTTGGTTGGTTTAGGAATTGACATCATCGATTTGGGTTTGTCAACGACTCCCACAGTAGAAGTAGCGGTTCCTTTAGAACAAGCAGATGGAGGAATTATACTTACGGCTTCTCATAATCCAAAACAATGGAATGCCTTAAAGTTATTAAATGCCAAGGGAGAATTTTTAAGTGGAGCAGAAGGTGCCAAAATTTTGGAAATTGCTGAAGCGGAAGCTTTTGATTTTGTGGAAGTGGATGACTTAGGAGAAGTGACTGAAAATAATGCCTACATGGACATTCACATTGATGAAGTGTTGGAACTTCCTTTGGTGGATGCCGAAATTGTGAAAACGAAAAAGTTTAAAGTGGTGGTAGACGGAGTGAATTCTTCGGGAGGAATCATCATTCCGAAGTTATTGGAAGAAATGGGGGTGGAAGTAGTGAAATTATACTGCGAACCCAACGGTCATTTTCCGCACAATCCGGAGCCTTTAAAAGAGCATTTGGGAGATATTTGCAAATTGGTTGTAGACGAGAAAGCTGATTTTGGTATTGTAGTCGATCCTGATGTAGATCGTTTGGCCTTTATATCTAACGATGGTGAAATGTTCGGAGAAGAATATACTTTGGTGGCCGTGGCCGATTATGTATTGAGTAAAACTCCCGGAAATACGGTTTCTAATATGTCTTCCTCTCGTGCTTTACGAGATATTACCGAAAAACACAACGGAAGTTATCAAGCCAGCGCCGTAGGTGAAGTAAATGTGGTAGAATTGATGAAAGCGACCAACGCAATTATTGGAGGAGAAGGAAACGGTGGAATTATTTATCCGGAACTCCATTATGGTCGTGATAGTTTGGTTGGTGTGGCCTTATTTTTAACGTATTTGGCCAATCAAGACAAAACAGTTGCCGAGTTGCGAGCTAGTTATCCGCAGTATTTTATGAGCAAAAATAAAATTGAATTAACACCACAAATTGATGTTGATAATGTGATGAAAGAAATTGGAACTAAATATGCATCCGAAAACATTTCAACTATCGATGGTGTAAAAATTGATTTTCCAACAGAATGGGTGCATTTGCGCAAATCGAACACCGAACCGATTATTCGTATTTATACCGAAGCACCTACACAAAAAGCAGCTGATGTTTTAGCCGAACGATTTGTAAATGAATTGAAACAAATAGCAGGAATTTAAATGAGGAATTGATATAAAAAAACCTGAACATTGTTCAGGTTTTTTTATTGTTATTAATGTTTACCATGTCCTTTACCATGCCCATGTCCGTGGTCACGATGACCATTATCATGTACTTCAAATACTTTTGCTTTATGAAATTTTGCCTTTTTAGGTTTTTTGTATTTCACTATATGAGTTGAATTGTAACGATAAGGACGATCACCATAAAAATCCAATTCTATTTGAGAACTTCTACCTAAATTGATTCCTAAGAAAAGTTTTGGCAAAGTAGCTCTTACCACCCAGTTAGGACCGCTTAAATAAATATAATTTCTAGCTTGTAAATCATAATACATGTTTTGGTCTGGAAAATATACATAACGAGTTTTGGCTCGATATCCATGTGCAGGCGCCCATGGTGGTGGTCCTTGTGCAAACATATTGTCAGGGACAATGAAAAGCAAAAACGTGCTAATGATAACTGTTCTAACTAAATTCTTCATAATATTTTAATAGGTTAAGGTTATAAAAACAGCTAAAAATAATATTTATTGTGGCTGTTCATCAAAATTTATCATCCAATTTATACCAAACTTATCAACAAACATGCCAAAATAGGCTCCCCAAAAAGTATCCTGTAATGGCATTGTGATTTTGCCTCCTGAGGAAAGCCCTTGAAATAACTTGTCTGCTTCGATTCTGGAATCAGTGTTGATAGAAACCGAAATATTATCTCCAAATTTAACATCACCACTTTGTTCGTTGCTATCGCTTCCCATCAAGATGGTGTTTTCGCCTATTGGAAAGGAAACATGCATAATTCGATTAGCGTCTGATTCGGATAAAGTTGCAGAACCGTCACCTGGCATTTCTCCAAATTTACCCATATAAGCAAATTCGCCTCCAAAAACAGATTTGTAAAAAGTAAAGGCCTCTTCACATTGACCATTAAAAATTAAATAAGGATGTACTGTTGCCATTATTTTGTAGTATTTAGTTGTTTTGGGTGTACTTTTTAAAATTATCTAAAATAGACTGCCAGCCGCCACGTTGCAATTCGATGGAATTCTCATTTTCGGGCTCAAAATTTTCAGTTAAAATGGTTTTACCATCCAAAACATTGAATTTAACAACCACATTGCGACGATCTCCATCTATAGTGTAGGCTATTTTTTGCTGGGGAACGATTGCTTTGTAAGTTCCTTCAAAATCGAAACTAGTAGCGCCATCTTTTGAAGCCATCGTTGATAAGAATTTTTTTCCAACTTCTAAATTATTTTCTGCTTTTGGACAATGCCAATCATCGGAAGCAAAATTCCAATTTACAACATGTTCCGGTTGGGTAAAATAGTCCCAGACTTTTTCTATCGGAGCATTTAAAGTGGTTCTTACGGTAATGGATTGCGTTTTGGGATTTTCGGCAATTTCTTTTACGTTTTGCAAAGCATTTGGAAACATACCGCTAAAAAAAGATTCATATTCTTCAATGCTTTCTACGGTTACTTTTAAAGTGGTAACGCCGTTTTGTTCAGTTAACTGATATTCTTCTTTGCAACCGCTCCAGGACTGAATTTTTTCGGATAGGGGTTGTTCTTTATAATCTATAATCTCGGTAATGTGAGCAAAAACCATTCGGTCAAAAGGCTTTTTTTCTATTATTTTGGAAGCCATCCCGGATCCTTTAGGGTCTAAAAAATAAATTTTAGCTCCTTCTTCCCAACTGGAAACGGCATAGCTACCTTCACAAAACGCACGGGTCCATGATTCATAGTTAATATCGTCCCACAGTGAAAACCAAACTTTTTCTTTGGGAGCCGTTATTTCAATTTTAAATTCTAATGTTTTCATATTTTCTAATATAACAATTTGTTTTGTATAATTATTTTGTTCATGAACTGCAAGACAGCATCGAACAGCCAATTTTTTCACGAGCCCAATCCGGTCGTTTAGCAAACCATTTTTCAAATTCGGGTTGCTCATCATACGGTTTTTGTAACAAATGAAACAATTCTTCAATTAATTCATAATTGCCTTTGTCGGCTTCCTCAATCGCCAGTTGTGCCATGTAATTACGCAACACATATTTGGGATTGACCGAATTCATTTTTATTTTTCGTTTTTCATCTGAAAGAGTTTCCAGGCTTAGTCGATTCAAATAATTGGTAAACCAAGTGGCCCAACTTGTACGGATTTCTTCTTTTATTTCTTGAGGCTGATAAAACGAAAACTCAATTTTTTTCAAACCATTTTCAACAGAATCGGTTGAAGAAACGTCACTCAATAACCTAAAAAAAATAGTCATATCTGTTTCTTTAAGAGCTAGATTGTAAGTGAGTTGATGAATTAATTCAATATCGTTAGCTAATTCTTTTTCTAAGCCTAATTTACTTCGCATCATTTGTAAATAAGCCGATTCATATTCGGTTTCAAAAGTATTTAAAATCGTTTCTAAGCCTTCCGTTTCATTGATTAACGGATACAAAGCATTGGCCAGCTGGTATAAATTCCACAAAGCAATTTGGGGCTGATTGCCAAAACGATAGCGTCTTTGACTGCTATCTGTAGTATTGGGTGTCCAATCCGGATTATAATCCTCCAGCCAACCGTAGGGACCATAATCAATCGTCATACCGTGAATGGACATATTATCCGTATTCATTACGCCATGAACAAAACCGACGCGTTGCCATTCTAAAACCATATTTCGAGTGGTGCGGCATACCTCTTTGAAAAAAGCCAAGTATTTTTCTTTTCCTTCTGATGTAATTTCAGGAAAATAGTTTTTTATCGTAAAATCGGTCAATAATAGAAGGTTTTGAATGTCATTTCTGGAAGAAAAAATCTCAAAATTTCCAAACCGAATAAAAGAAGGGGCGACACGACAAACGATGGCTCCTTTTTCATAAGCCGGATTACCGTTGTACATGACGTCTCGTAAAACCTCATCGCCACTTAAAATTAACGATAGCGAACGAGTAGTTGGTACACCCAAATGATGCATGGCTTCGGCACATAAATATTCTCTTATAGAAGAACGTAAAACCGCTAATCCGTCTGCATTCCGGGAATAAGGAGTTTTACCGGCTCCTTTGAGCTGTAACATATTAAAATTTTCTTCATTCTCGGTTTCAAAAAGTGTAATGGCTCTTCCGTCGCCCAATTGTCCAGCCCAAACTCCAAATTGATGTCCGCCGTAACACATGGCATACGGCTGTGTGTTAGGATAAATTTCTTTCCCTGAAAAGACATTCAAAAAATCTGATGAAGTTACATCGTTGCCATCAATTCCAACACTCTTAACCACATCTTCCGCCACATGAATGATTTTGGGATCACTCGGTTGGGTTGGGAATACAAAGGAATACGCTGCTTCAAAAACTTTACGAACCTCATTCGTTTGGTTAGCATCGGCGGGTAAATCTTTCGTAAATCGGTTATGAATGGGTAATTGCATAGTCGTAAAGTAATGTGATTGTGAAAATCAAAAATAATGATTTAAACCCGATGTTAACGTTATAAAATTGGTAAAAAATGTATATTTGGAGCCAAATTGCAACAACATGAGTACAACTGAAACTTCCATTTCTTTAGAGGAGTATTTTCAATCTTTTAGAAAAAACATTGTAGGTATTGATCAAGAATTTGATTCGCCTTTTGGTCGAAAAAAAATTATATATACCGATTGGACGGCATCAGGAAGGTTGTACCAGCCTATTGAAGAAAAATTGTTGCATGATTTTGGCCCTTTTGTGGCCAATACCCACACCGAAACTACTGTTTCAGGAACAGCGATGACGATGGCTTATCATAAAGCGCGTCACATCATTAAACATCATATTAATGCTAACGAAGATGATGTATTGATTACGGATGGTACGGGGATGACTGGTGTCGTGAATAAATTTCAACGAATTTTAGGTTTGCGTGTTGCTGAAAACTTAAAAGAATTTACCAATGTTCCTACGGCACTGAAACCTATCGTTTTTATTTCGCATATGGAACACCATTCCAATCAAACGTCTTGGTTGGAAACCATTGCAGATGTAGAAGTGGTTCCTGCAGATGCTGAAGGTTTGTTTAGTTTGGAAGAATTTCAAAAATGTGTTGAAAAGCACAAAGACAGAAGTTTTAAAATAGCCTCAATTACTTCTTGCTCGAATGTAACGGGAATTAAATCGCCTTATCACGAAGTGGCCAAGATAATGCACCAAAATAATGGCGTTTGCTTTGTCGATTTTGCTTGTTCTGGACCTTATGTAGAAATCAACATGCATCCTGAAGAACAAGATGCCTATTTGGATGCGATTTTCTTTTCACCACACAAGTTTTTAGGTGGGCCTGGAACATCTGGTGTTTTGGCTTTTAATAAGAATTTATACAAAAACAATGTACCCGATTGTCCTGGTGGAGGAACGGTTTCATGGACCAATCCGTGGGGAGAACACAAGTATATAGATAATATTGAAGACAGAGAAGACGGAGGAACTCCAGGTTTCTTGCAAGTGATTAAAACGGCGTTAGCGATTCAGTTGAAAGAAAAAATGGGCGTGCAAAATATCTTGGATAGAGAACACGAGATTGTAGAGTATGTTTTCAACGAGTTGTCGAAAGAGGATAATATCAACATTCTGGCGAATCAACATAGAGATCGATTGGGAGTGATTTCGTTTTATATTACCGATTTGCATTACAACTTGGGCGTAAAATTATTGAATGACCGTTTCGGGATTCAAACGCGTGGCGGATGCAGTTGTGCGGGGACTTACGGACATTATTTGCTACATGTTGATCAGGAAACTTCGAATTCTATTACTTGTAATATTGATTCGGGAATTTTAACTGAAAAACCGGGCTGGATTCGGATGTCTATTCATCCAACTACTACGAATGCAGAAATCGCGTTTGTTTGCAATGCTATTAGAGAATTGGCTCAAAACCATCAAGAATGGGCAAAAGAGTATAATACAACACCAAAACCAACGAATATTTGCATAAAAATGCCAAAGCGACCGAAAAAGAACTGATTGCGAATTGGTTCAAATTATAAAATAGAAAACTCAGTTT
>Ga0114982_1001753_pt1 | contig 10024 bp, 11 predicted proteins | sample Shrwel_input2_FT_FD_87183 | JGI IMG/M metagenome (GOLD analysis project Ga0114982, IMG submission 87183) | Subsurface microbial communities from deep shales in Ohio, USA - Utica-3 well 1 S input2 FT | ecosystem: Environmental > Aquatic > Deep subsurface > Shale gas/oil reservoir > Produced... | reverse complement strand
GTCGAGGGGGGCAAGCGGCGGCGGCGAATACGTCATCGGGGGAAATCGGGTGGCGGCGGAATGGCTGGGGCGCAATGCGGACTTGCATTCACATGGCGCCAACGGTATAACTGTAAATATACACAGTATCTTGTGTGTCGTGCACGGCTCGCGATGGTCAGCGCTCCGACGAAAGGAGCGAAGCATACGCATTCCCGGTCGGGGGTGTCCATCGCTAGCGATCACGAACCCGGTAACTGCAATTTCTATTCCATCTTTGGCCCCTGTGCCATAATTCCGTCAAATTCTAGAGGTATGCCCATGGACGACAACAAGGCAAAGGCGCTCGCCGCAGCGCTGCAACAGATCGAAAAGCAGTTCGGCAAAGGTTCCATCATGAAGATGGGCGATGCCGAAATTGACGAAGGCATTCAGGTTGTATCGACCGGTTCGCTCGGTCTAGACATCGCGCTTGGCGTCGGCGGCCTGCCGCGCGGTCGTGTGGTTGAAATCTACGGCCCGGAATCTTCCGGCAAGACGACCCTGTGTCTGCAGGTCGTTGCCGAAATGCAGAAACTGGGCGGTACCGCGGCCTTTATCGATGCTGAACATGCGCTCGATCCGCAGTACGCCCAGAAGCTTGGCGTCAATGTCGGCGACCTGCTGATTTCCCAGCCGGATACCGGCGAACAGGCGCTCGAAATCGCCGACATGCTGGTGCGTTCGGGCTCGGTCGACATCATTGTTGTCGACTCTGTCGCTGCTCTCACGCCGCGTGCCGAAATCGAAGGCGAAATGGGCGATCAGATGGTCGGCCTGCACGCCCGCCTGATGTCCCAGGCGCTGCGCAAGCTGACCGCCAACATCAAGAAGACCAACACGCTGGTCATCTTCATCAACCAGATCCGGATGAAGATTGGTGTCATGTTCGGTTCGCCCGAAACGACGACTGGCGGCAACGCGCTCAAGTTCTATGCCTCCGTACGCCTCGACATCCGCCGTATTGGCGGCATCAAGAAGGGCGACGAAGTCATCGGCAGCGAAACCAAGGTCAAGGTTGTCAAAAACAAGGTTTCCCCGCCGTTCCGCGAAGCCATCTTCGACATTCTGTACGGCGAAGGCATTTCCCGTCATGGTGAAATCGTCGAAATGGGCGTTGCTCACAAGCTGGTCGACAAGTCCGGTGCCTGGTACGCCTACAAGGGTGAAAAGATTGGTCAGGGCAAGGACAATGCACGTGAGTTTTTGCGTGCCAATCCGGAAATTGCCCAGGAGATCGAAGCCGGTATCCGTGAAGCGGCCAGTACCAACGTCATCAAGCCGGTAAAGGCTGCCAAGGCTGATGCCTGATCCGCTCGTCGCGCTGCGTGTAGCTGCTCTTAGACTCCTGACCCGGCGGGATTACTGCCGGGCGGAGCTGAAAGCCAAGCTCGCTGCGCAAGCGGAATCAGAGGAACAGCTGGATGTTGTCCTCGAAAGGCTGCAGGCCGAGCGCCTGTTGTCCGACGCTCGTTATGCCAGCCAGCGCGTGGTTGCCCGGGCCGGTCGTTACGGCAATGCCCGTTTGCGCCAGGAATTGCGTCAGACGGGCGTGAGCGATGATGAAATTGCCGCTGCCTTGCCGGAGGCTGGTGACGAGACTGAGCGTTGTCGTCAGGTCTGGGCAAAAAAATTCAGCCACTTGCCGCAATCAGCGGAAGAGCGAGGCAAGCAGATGCGGTTTTTGCAATATCGCGGTTTTTCCGGCGACGCCATACGCCGAGTCATGCGCGGAGCGGATGAATGATCGATCAGCAAGTTTCCACCCTGTCGGCCCACAACCTGAAAAAGCGCTATAAATCGCGCACCGTGGTTGAAGACGTCTCGTTTGAAGTTAAAAGTGGCGAAGTAGTCGGCCTGCTTGGACCGAATGGGGCTGGTAAAACGACGTGCTTCTACATGATTGTCGGGCTGGTGCCGGCGGATGGTGGCGAAGTGTTTATCGATAACGCCAAGCTCACCCACCTGCCGATGCATAGCAGGGCCCACCAGGGATTGTCCTACCTGCCGCAGGAAGCTTCCGTTTTTCGCAAACTGAACGTCGAGGAAAACATCAGGGCGGTACTTGAACTGCTCGACCTGCCTGAAAAGGAATTGAACGATAGACTCGAAGGTCTGTTGGGGGAGCTGCATATTGGGCATGTTCGTCACGTCAATGCCGCTGCCCTCTCCGGGGGCGAGCGCCGTCGTGTTGAAATCGCTCGGGCACTCGCCACCAGTCCGCGTTTCATCCTGCTTGACGAGCCATTTGCCGGGGTCGACCCGATTGCCGTGCTCGAAATCCAGAAAATCATCCGTTTTCTCAAGGAACGCGGAATCGGCGTACTGATTACCGACCACAATGTGCGTGAGACGCTCGGTATTTGCGATCACGCCTACATCATCAGCGCCGGGCGTGTCCTGGCGGCCGGTCGACCGGCTGAAATCGTTGATAATGAAAGTGTGCGCAAGGTTTACCTCGGCGAGCACTTCAAGCTCTGACCGATCAGCAGCGCTCCGAATCGAATCAATGAAACCGGCTCTCCAACTCAAGCTTTCCCAGCATCTGGCCTTGACGCCGCAGTTGCAGCAATCCATCAAGTTGCTGCAATTGTCGACAATCGAAATGCAGCAGGAAATCGAGCGTTACCTGCTCGAAAACCCGATGCTTGAGCGGGATGATGATGGAGGCAGCGAGTCGTATTCCTCTGCACAGCAATTCGATGCGCCGAAAAGCGACGAAGGCGAACGCGAGCAACGGGCCGAACGGGACGAACGTGATGCGCGCGAAGAGCGCGAGCAGGACATACCCACGGCTCCATCCGATGTCGATGATGACCGATGGTCGTCGGATGCCGGTACCTACAGCGGTGCCGGGCGTGATGACGATGATGACAGCGACAGTCACGATGTCCATGCCGCGACAACTAGTTTGCGTGACCATTTGGGCTGGCAACTAGGCATGACCCAGTTGTCCGACCGGGATCGCAGCCTGGTTCGTTTCCTGATTGAAGCACTCGATGATGACGGTTATCTATCCACACCGCTTGCGGAGTTGTGGGAAACCCTGCCGGCGGAATACGAAATCGAGCTGGAAGAACTGGAAATTGCGCTACGCCATATCCAGAGTTTTGATCCTACGGGGATAGGCGCCCGCGGCCCGAAAGAGTGTCTTGCCCTGCAACTGAAGGCGATGCCGGAAAGCGCCACGCGCAAACTGGCTTTGACCATCGTCGAGCAGCACCTGGAATTACTGGCCGCCCGTGACTTTGCCAAGATCCGGCGGCTGACCGATTGCGAAGATCCGGCCCTGAAGGCAGCGCACAGCCTGATCGTCGGGCTCAATCCAAGGCCCGGCGCCTGTTTTGCAGCGACCGAGGCACGCTATATCACCCCGGACGTGATGGTCCGCAAACTCAAGGGGAAGTGGACGGCTTACATCAATCCGGACGCGTATCCCCGTTTGCGTATCAATCGCCTGTACGCCGAAATTCTCGCACGCCAGCGCCGTGGTAACGGGAACATGACAGGCCAGTTGCAGGAAGCACGCTGGCTGATCAAGAACGTTCAGCAACGGTTTGAAACGATTCACCGAGTTACGCAGGCGATCGTCGATCGCCAGCGGCAATTTTTCGAGCACGGCGAAGTTGCCATGCGGCCCTTGGTGCTGCGCGAGATCGCCGATATTCTCGGTTTACACGAGTCGACCGTGTCACGGGTCACCAGCCAGAAATGGCCACACCGCGCGGCATTTTCGAATTGAAATATTTTTTTGGCAGTCACGTTGCCACCGATACCGGTGGTGCGTGCTCCGCAACGGCCATTCGGGCACTGATCAAACAACTGATTGGTGCAGAAGATGGCAAGAAGCCCTTGTCGGATAGTCAATTATCCGAAATACTAGGCCAGCAGGGAATTGTTGTGGCACGACGGACGGTCGCCAAATACCGTGAGTCGCTCAACATCCCGCCGGTCAATTTACGCAAGACCCTGTAGAGAGAGGAGAAAAGCATGAATCTGCAGATCACTGGTCACCATATCGACGTTACCCCAGCTTTGCGCGAATACGTTGAGAACAAACTTGACCCTGTCGTTCGCCACTTTGACAAAGTTACCGGCGTCAATGTGATTTTGTCTGTTGAAAAGCTCAAGCAGAAAGCTGAAGTAACGGTCCACGTGCCGGGTAAGGATATGCACGTTGAAGAGTCGGGTGACGATCTCTACGCCGCCATTGATACCATGTTCGACAAACTGGATCGTCAGGTTCAGAAGTACAAGCAAAAAGTGCAGGATCACCATCGTGGTGAAAAGCCTGTCATTCTCGCGGCTGAATAATTGCCGTTCGGCCGCAGCCTTTGCGCTGCGGCCTCTGCGCCTCAAAAATCCCTATGAACCCTTTAAGCAACATCCTGTCTGCGGCACAGGTAATGCTTGATCTCGAAGCCGGCAGTAAAAAGCGGGTTTTCGAGCAAGCAGGCATGTTGTTCGAGAACCATCTCGGACTGGCACGCTCGGTCGTCTTCGAGAGTCTATTCGCTCGTGAGAAGCTCGGATCCACCGGCCTTGGACAAGGCATAGCCATCCCACACGGCCGCATCAAGGGCCTCAAGCAGGCAGCCGGCGCATTCTTGCGGCTGTCGACCCCCGTGCCGTTTGATTCTCCGGACGGTCGTCCGGTCAACCTCCTGTTTGTTTTGCTGGTGCCCGAGCAGGCCACCGAGCAGCATTTGCAGATCCTTTCCGAACTGGCCCAGCGCTTTGCCGAAAAGCCATTCCGTGAGGCATTGCTTGCTGCTGCCGATCCGGCCGCAGTTGTCACCCTGTTTCAAAGTTAGGCTGCATTCGTGCGTCACATTAGCCTGACCCAGCTGTACGAGGACAACCGGGAAAAGCTGCTGCTGAACTGGACGATGGCCCATCAGGCCGAACGCAGCATAGAAATCAAGCTTTCCAATAACTACGGCGCAGATGTGGTTGGTCACATTAACATCATCCACCCGGAGCGCCTCCAGGTGATGGGGCAGGCCGAGTATGACTGGGCATACCGTATCGGGGAGCGTCGTTTCGCACAGATGTTCCAGGATTTGCTCGCTGCCCTGCCCCCGGCGGTCATTGTTGCCGATGGTCTGACGCCGCCGGATACCTTGCTGGAAGCTTGCAAGCAGACCAATACCCCTCTTCTTTTATCACCCAAGCCATGTTCGGCGGTGATTGATCTTCTGCGCATCTACCTTTCGGCTCGTTTGGCCGATACGGTGAATCTGCACGGCGTCTTCATGGATGTGCTGGGCATGGGCGTGTTGATCACGGGAGATTCGGGGGTAGGCAAGTCCGAATTGGCGCTTGAACTGATTTCGCGCGGTCATGGTTTGGTTGCTGATGACGTAGTTGAAATGGCCCGCATTGCTCCGACAACGATCGAGGGACGGTGCCCTGGCATGTTGAGGGATTTCCTTGAAGTACGAGGCCTTGGCTTGCTGAATATCCGGACCATCTTCGGTGAAACCGCATCGCGCCGGAAGATGAAGCTCAAGTTGATCGTGCATTTGCAAAAAACCGCCACAGCCAGCGATGCGCCGCGTCTGCCGCTGGATGCTCAGACTCAGGAAGTACTTGGCGTCCCCGTCAGAAAAGTTGTCATTCCCGTGGCGGCAGGACGAAATCTCGCGGTTTTGCTGGAGGCCGCAGTACGCAATACCATTCTTCAGTTGCGCGGCATTGATAGCATGCAGGACTTCATGGATCGACAGCAGCGCATGATGCTTGACGATGATGCGTGAATGCTCGATAGTTCCCTGGCCACAATAAACCAACTCCGAGGGACTGCCTGATGAAAAAACTGATTAGCCTTCTGCTTGTCGCATTTGCTGCATCATCTGTGTATGCCGCCGATGATTGCGCCTCACGCGCCGCCGAGAAAAAACTGGCAGGTGCCGCCAAGAACAGCTTCATGAAGAAGTGTGAAGCGGATGCTCAAGGACCGGCTGCTGCTACCTGTAATGCAACCGCCAAGGAAAAGAAGTTGGCTGGTGCTGCCAAGAATAGTTTCGTCAAGAAATGTGTCGCTGATGCGCAGGCTGGCGGCGCGAAGTAAGCTGACGGTCAAGTAATAAAAAAGCCATCTTCGGATGGCTTTTTTATTGGATTTCAAATTCGGCCTTGTCGGCTGCAGGATCGTTGCCTGAGTTGCCGAAAGCAATCCAGCCACGGCCTTCCAGTCGAAGTTCATGGTGTCTGACCATCATCTCCTGGCGTTGGTTGAAACTGACAAAACTACCGTTCGTACTGGTGTCGATGAGGAAAAAACCTTCCGGCCGAAGTTCGATACGAGCGTGCTGCCGGGACCCCTTCCTGTCCTCGATCAAGACCTTGCTGGCCAAGTCGCGTCCGAAAGTCAATGCCTCACAGTTCGCATCAACCAGGAAGGTCTTTCCGCGATAGCGAATGGTGAGCTGACTGGACGCCTGCATCGATTGCTGAACGCCAGGGGCATTTTTTTGAGCCGGATTGGCAACCAGGAAAAGACTGCAAGAGATATCTGATTCACGGATTGTCCCTAGTTCTGGCCGGGCGTGAAAGACAACGCCGGGATGGTCCGGCATGTCGGCCAGAAATTCGGAACTGGCGATGATTTGATCGCCACTGGCAATTCCTGCAACACGAGCCGTTGTCGTCACGGCCGGCCCGGCAGGCATCTTCCCGTCAAAGCTGATCGTGCCGCAATGAAGACCGATGCGGATACTTAGCTTGTGTCCGGAAACTGCCGGCAAATCGGCGATACGCTGCTGCATGTCGATGGCGGCAAGGCAGGCATCAATGGCGTTGTCGAACGTGGCAAGCAATTCATCGCCGGCAATCTCGGCGATGACTCCGCCGTAGCCGTCAATCGATCGCGACATGCGATTGATGCATCGCTCAATCGCATGAGCCGCTTCGGCCTGGCCCAGACGCTCGAATAGGCCGGCACTGCCCGAAATATCGGCAAACATGATGACTTGTCGTCGTTGCGATTGGCTCATACCGGATTGCATGCGAATGTGGCGAAAGTTAATTAGGTGCTTATGCTGATTGGAATGCTACCTGACAATGGCATTTCCGGGGAGTCGAACGCGATATCGCCCTCTTCGACCGGCGTGTCCAGTGTCAGCCCTTGAAAATCGAAAAACCGGTTGTCGCCAAGATGGGATGGCACAACGTTCTGAAGCGCGGTGAGTACCGACTCGGTACGCCCTGGGAAGCGTTTGTCCCAATCGGCCATCATCTCCTTGATCTTCTGGCGCTGCAGGTTTTCCTGAGAGCCGCAAAGATTGCAGGGGATGATCGGGAACTCCATGCCGCGGGCAAATTTGGCGATATCGCTTTCAGCGCAGTAGGCGAGCGGGCGAATGACAATGTGGGCTTTGTCGTCGGTTACCAGTTTGGGCGGCATGGCTTTGAGCTTGCCCCCGAAGAGCAGATTCAGGAAAAGTGTATGAACCATATCGTCCCGGTGGTGGCCGAGTGCGATCTTGTTGGCACCCAATTCCTTGGCCGTACGATAAATGATGCCGCGGCGCAGGCGGGAGCATAACGAGCAGGTGGTTTTGCCTTCGGGAATCTTGTCTTTGACGATTGAATAGGTGTCTGATTCGACAATGCGGTATTCGATGCCGATTGAGTCGAGATAGCGTGGCAGCACTTCGGCCGGGAAGCCGGGCTGCTTCTGATCGAGATTCATTGCGATCAGGCGAAACTTGATGGGGGCACGTTGCTGTAGTGCCATCAGCACGGAAAGCAGCGTGTAGGAATCCTTGCCACCCGACAGGCAGACCAGCACGGTGTCGCCGTCTTCAATCATGTTGTAGTCGGCGATCGCCTTGCCTGTGCGGCTTTCGAGCGATTTGCGGAGTTTTTGCAAAGTATTTGAGATCGTCATGATGAGTGTCGGCAAATTCAGCCCTTGGTGAGCTGAAAATGTTGCGGTCTACCGGAAAAAGGGGCGAGTTTACTCCGTTAGGCTGTTGGCTATGGGGACAAGATGCTGCGTAAGACTGAGAATCTCGGTTTCAAGCAAATCGATTTCGTGTGCTATCCCGTTTAGTTGCTGGTTTCTTGCCCGTATTTCGAGATTGGCTGCAACCCGAACAGCGGGCTCGGCGGCGAAGCTGGCCAGCGTGCCTCGAAAGCTGTGGGCGGTGCGCTCAATCGTTGTTGCATCATGGCTTGGTACTGCGTCACGCATGCGCTCGATATCCCGGCTCCAGGTGTTGAGAAAAACCCCGGCGATAATTTCGACCGTTTCGCGGTCGGCGTGTAGCAGTGCGGCACGATAGTCGAATCCAGCAGGCATTTCCTTGGGCAAAGAATCGTTGTTGGCCCCGAAACCGAGTAGTTTTTCGAGTAACTCCCGGGTTTTGATCGGTTTTGAAATGTAGTCATCCATGCCGGCATTGAGGCATGCATCCTTGTCGTCCTGCATGGCCGCAGCGGTCATCGCAATGATCGGCGTACGAGCCCGGTTTCCCGCAACTTCCCGTTCCCGGATGCGGAGGGTTGCCTCAAGGCCACCCATGACCGGCATTTGCATATCCATCAGGATCAGGTCGAAGGAGCGATCGGCAAGAATGTCCAGCGCCTCTTGCCCATGATTGGCCAAGGTAACTTGATGACCCCACTTTTCGAGCAGGCCGATCGCCAGTTTCTGGTTGGTCAGGTGATCTTCGACAAGCAGAATATCAAGCGAATGCTGTAGTTCGCGCAGCGCGTGGCGTGTCACTAAGTGATTTGGTGACGGCAATGTATCCGGCGAGTCATTGCCAAACAAGCGGTAGAGTGCCGCAAGCAACTCTTCGGCGGCAATCGGCTTGGCGAAAAATCCCGAGATGCCTGCCTCCTGGCAGCGCAAGCCGTCGCCGCGCATTGCACCGGATGACAACATGAGCATCGGGGCAAGTTTCGGGTGTTCCGCGCGCAGGCGGCTGGCCAGTTCATAGCCATCCATTTCCGGCATATGGGCATCCAGGATGATGCAGTCGAAACGGGACGGGTCATTGCGCATCAACGCGAGGGCAGCTGATCCGGAATCGACATCCTGCGTGCTGATGTTCCAGGCGCGCAGGATGCCGCACAGGACTCGCCGGTTGGTCGCATTGTCGTCGATGACGAGAATGTGTCGCCCGCGCAGATCAAGTTGTCGGATGTTTGCCTTGGGTGGTTGCGCATCAATCTCCAGCGGCACGGTGAAATGGAATGTACTGCCCTGGCCGAGTGCGCTCGTCAGCCCCATTTCTCCGCCCATCAGTTCGACAAGACGACGCGAAATGGAAAGGCCGAGGCCGGTACCGCCATATTTCCGGGTTGTTGAAGTGTCCTCCTGCGAGAAGGCATCGAAGATCAATTGCTGTTTGTCCGGGCTGATGCCAATCCCCGTGTCGCGCACCGCGAATCGGATGCTGGATGAGTCGCCATGTCCCGCGGTCAACGTCGTTGTAAGGCTGATTTCCCCCTGTTCGGTAAATTTGATCGCGTTGCCGATCAAATTGAGCAGAACTTGCCGGATCCGGCTTGGGTCGCCGATGACTTGGCATGGCGTATCGGGGGCAATGTCGCAGACCAGTTCAATGCTCTTTTCGTGAGCTCGCAGGGCCAGTGTTTTCAGTGTGTCGGCAATGACCCGATGCAAATCAAAGGAGATGTGCTCGACCAGCAATTTGCCGGCTTCAATCTTGGAGAAGTCCAGAATGTCGTTGATGATGGTCAGCAGTGCTTCGGAGGATGTTTTGACGATGTTCAAAAACTCGCGTTGTTCTCCGGTCAGTGCCGTGTCCAGCGTCAATTCGGTCATCCCGATGATGCCGTTCATCGGGGTGCGGATTTCGTGGCTCATATTGGCCAGAAAATCGCTCTTTGCCCGACTGGCTGCTTCGGCAGCCTCCTTGGCGAGCAGCGTGGCTGCTTCAGCCTGTTTACGTTCGGTGATGTCGATAATTGTGCCGAGCAAGCCGTAAGGGCTTCCATCGCGCCGGCTCAGTACCGCCTTGCGATAGAT
>Ga0114982_1001752_pt1 | contig 10025 bp, 7 predicted proteins | sample Shrwel_input2_FT_FD_87183 | JGI IMG/M metagenome (GOLD analysis project Ga0114982, IMG submission 87183) | Subsurface microbial communities from deep shales in Ohio, USA - Utica-3 well 1 S input2 FT | ecosystem: Environmental > Aquatic > Deep subsurface > Shale gas/oil reservoir > Produced... | reverse complement strand
GGTGAACCATTAAGCATTACGCTTAAATCAATTTATTGATACTTAAAATTCTTATTCTTTTCATTTTCTTAATGGTTGAATTTTACATAATAACTTTAAAGACTTTGAATTTTTATTAAAATTGGTTTAAAAAAATTATCTTTGTGAGAATTAATAAATACTCACCCATCATTCTTACTTCGTGGCAAATATTGTAGAAGAAATCAAGCAGCCGATCAACGAGGAAATGAAACTTTTCGAACAGAAGTTTTATGAATCTATGCAGAGCAAAGTCGCTTTACTCGATAAAGTTACACGCTTTATTGTTACTACAAAAGGGAAGCAGATGCGCCCGATGTTTGTTTTTCTATGTGCAAAACTCATTGGTAACGTCAACGAGAAAACCTATCGTGGAGCTTCAATGATCGAGCTGATCCATACAGCAACTTTGGTGCATGATGATGTGGTAGATGAGAGTTTCAAAAGGCGTAATTTTTTCTCGATCAACGCTTTGTGGAAAAATAAAATTGCCGTTTTGGTAGGAGATTTTCTGCTTTCTAAAGCAGTTTTGCTTTCTACAGATCATAAAGATTACGATTTACTTTCTGTGATTTCAAGAACTATTAGAGAAATGTCTGAAGGCGAACTTCTCCAATTGGAAAAAGCCAGAAAATTGGATATTACTGAAGATGTTTACTACGAAATCATTCGTCAGAAAACAGCAACGTTAATTGCCGCCTGTTGTGAAATCGGAGCTTTATCCAACGGAGCTGATGAAAATTTAGCTAAAAAAATGATGGAGTTTGGAACATACACAGGAATGGCTTTCCAGATTAAAGATGATTTGTTCGATTATTTAAGCTCAAACGTTATAGGAAAACCCGTAGGAATTGATATTAAAGAGCAGAAAATGACTCTTCCTTTAATTCATACTTTAAAAATTGCCGGCGAATCTGAGAGAAAATATTTTTTCAATACCATAAAACGATACAATAACGATCAGAAGCGAGTAAAAGAGCTGATTGCCTTTGTAAAAAGTTCCGGTGGTTTAGATTACGCAATTAAGGTCATGAAAGATTTTCAGCAAAAGGCAAAAAATATTCTTGATGAATTTCCAGATTCTGAAGTGAGAAAATCTTTACACATGATGTTGGATTATGTAATCGAAAGGAAATTCTAATCTATTATTGTCGTTGTTATAATAATCACAGACAAAACAATACAAAATAAAGCGATTAAAAATAAATAATCCGCAATACTCTCATATCTGTTTCCCAGACTTATATTCTTAGATCGTATCGACATAAACGAAAAGAAGCTGCTGCACGCAAAAAATAAGCATGCAATACCTGCAAACTCGTCTAAAAATGTATGATGACTCGTTTTAGTGATTTTCAATGAGGTGATTATAATCATAGAAAATCCCAGTAAATTTGTCGATGCGTTAAGGATATGAGTAGATTTTTTCTCCATATTAAAGGCTTTTATTCAAAGTAAATACAATTTTTTTCATTATCAAATTTTTAAAAAACATTATTGAAAATTAAAATTAATATAAAAAGTGTATATTAGCAAAATACTTCATTAATAAAAATATTTAATATTTGGCTATGCAGACAACCTATATTGAAACTCAGCAGATTTCTTTTCAAGATTTTAAAAATCAGATACTTGAAGATTATAAATTGGGAAGAATTTCGCGAGAAATGTCTTATCTGGGAAGAAGAGAAGTGCTTACCGGAAAAGCAAAGTTCGGAATTTTTGGAGACGGAAAAGAGCTTCCGCAGTTGGCAATGGCGAAGGTTTTCAGAAATGGTGATTTCCGTTCGGGTTATTATAGAGATCAGACTTTTGCATTAGCTGTTGATGCATTAACGGTTGAGAGTTTCTTTGCACAGCTGTACGCAGATACCAATGTAGATAGAGAGCCTGCTTCTGCCGGAAGACAGATGAATGGTCACTTTGCAACGAGAAGTTTAAACGAAGACGGAAGCTGGAAAGATCTGACGGCTCAGAAAAATATATCTTCTGATATTTCTCCTACTGCAGGACAAATGCCAAGATTATTAGGTTTAGCACAGGCTTCAAAAATATACAAATCTGTAAAATTCGATGGTTCTGAAAAGTTTTCTAAAGAAGGAAACGAAATCGCTTTCGGAACGATTGGGGATGCTTCTACTGCAGAAGGTCATTTCTGGGAAACACTGAACGCAGCTTGTGCATTACAGGTTCCTATGATTGTTTCAATCTGGGATGACGGTTATGGTATTTCTGTTCCGACCATGAAGCAGAGAGCTAAAGCCGATATTGCTGAAATGTTGAGCGGTTTCCAAAGAAAAGAAGGCGAAAACCAAGGTTGCGAAATCATTCAGGTGAAAGCTTGGGATTATCCTGCTTTATTAGATGCGTATGCAAGAGCAGAGCATTTTGCAAGAACTGAATCTGTTCCTGTTGTGGTTCATGTGATTGAGGTTACTCAGCCTCAAGGACATTCTACTTCTGGTTCTCACGAAAGATATAAAAACGAAGAGCGTTTATCTTGGGAAGCAGATTTTGACGGATTGCTAAAATTCAGAGAATGGATTTTAAATTATTCAATCGAAATTGAAGGAAAAGAGGAAATTATTGCAACGGTTGAAGAACTGGATGCAATTGATGAAGAAGCGAAGAAAAAAGTAAAGAACGGACAAAAATCTGCTTGGGAAAATTATCAGAAAACCCTTACAGAATTGGCTTTTTCTGTTTTGCCTTTAGTAGAAAATTTAAAAGGAAAGCATCCTGAAATTGAAACGTATATCAATCAATACAATAAATTGGTTTCTAAAGCTAAAAAAGACGTTTTCCATTTGATAAGAAAATCTTTACTGGCAACAAGAGGAACTCAATCTGTAGAGAGAACAGCATTGATGAACAAATACAACGAAGTTTTTGAAGTTGAGAAAGACAATTATTCTTCACATTTGTATTCTCAGTCTCAGTGGAAAGCTGAAAATGTGAAAGAAGTGAAGCCTGTATTCACAGAAACGTCTCAGGATGTGGATGGAAGAGTAGTGGTAAGAAATAATTTTGATAAAATATTTGAAAAATATCCTCAAACTTTGGTCTTTGGTGAAGATGCCGGAAATATCGGTGATGTGAACCAGGGTCTTGAAGGAATGCAGGAAAAATATGGTGAACTTCGTGTTGCCGATACAGGAATTCGTGAAGCGACGATTCTTGGTCAGGGAATCGGAATGGCGATGAGAGGTTTAAGACCGATTGCTGAAATTCAGTATTTAGATTATATCCTGTATTGTTTGCAGGGAATGAGCGACGATTTAGCAACCGTTCAGTACAGAACAAAAGGCGGACAAAAAGCTCCTGTAATCATCAGAACAAGAGGTCACAGACTGGAAGGAGTTTGGCATTCAGGTTCTCCGATGGCGGGAATTTTGAATCTTTCAAAAGGTATTTTGGTTTTAGTTCCGAGAAACTTAACCAAAGCTGCCGGATTCTACAATACAATGCTTCAAAGCGACGATCCGGCCGTAATTGTTGAATGTTTAAATGGATACAGATTAAAAGAAAAACAACCGGATAATTTAGGTGAATTCACTGTTCCTGTCGGAAAAATTGAGGTAACAAAAGAAGGAAAAGATGTTACTTTGGTGACTTACGGTTCGACTTGGAGAATTGTCATGGAAGCAGCAGAAGAACTAGAAAAATTAGGAATTTCTGCGGAAGTCATCGATGTTCAGTCATTAATTCCTTTCGATTTAACGCATGAAATTGCCGAATCTGTGAAGAAAACAAACAGATTGGTTGTAATCGATGAAGATGTTGAAGGCGGAACTTCAGCGTTCATCCTTCAGCAGATTTTAGAAAAACAAAAAGCATTTAGATTTTTAGATTCTGATCCGTTGACGATTGCTGCAAACGATCACAGACCTGCGTATGCCAGTGACGGAGATTATTTCTCTAAGCCATCTTCAGATGATATGGTAGAGAGAATTTATGCTTTATTTAATGAAACAAATCCTGAGAAATATCCAGCGATATTTTAATTGGGATTTTATACCATACGCTTTTCTAAAATAAAAAATTTCAAAACAGAAAAAATTGTTAGAAGTTTTAAAAAATCATATTATAAGTAAATTAGGAAATGACCTTGACAATCTTGACAAGGTCATTTCTTGTTTTACCTATATAAAAACCAAAAGAAATGAGCAGCTTTTACAACAAGGTGAGATTTGTAAATGTGTTTATTTTGTTGCGAAAGGATGTTTACAAGTTTATGTTTACGATAAAGATTTTAACGAGACCACCAGAGATCTTGTCATTGAAGATAATTGGTGTTCAGAATTGATAAGTTTTGAAAGCGGTAATCCAGCAAATGAAAATATAAGAACAGTAGAGTCTTGTGAACTTTTTGCCATTGACAGACAATCTTTTCAGACCATGATGGAAACCGTTCCACAGTTTGATAAAGTATATAGACAAATTCTAGAAGCATCTTATGCCAATTCTGTTTATCGTATCAACACTTTTGTGTCACTTTCAGCATTAGACAGAATAAAATGGCTCATGCAAAACAGACCTGCTTTAATGACGAGACTTTCCAGTAAACTTATTGCATCTTACCTAGGTATTAATAAAGATGTTTTTAGTAGATTGAAAGCTAAATTGTAAATATCGACTTTTGTCATCATTCAAAGAATTTTAATTGCTGAATTTTGCTTTATTATTAACAATTAAAATTCTACAAAATGAAAGAATATTTATTATTATTTCGCAATGCTAGTAATGAAAATGGTTACTTAGCAACATCTCAAGATATGGCAGAAGATATGCCTAAATGGGAATCTTGGATTGGTAACATCGCTATGCAGGGCAAATTGGTTCATACAGCACCCATCGAATATGAAGCCTCAATTATAAAAAATAATAGTATAACTACCGGTCCTCATAAGGAAACAAATAGTGTTTTGGTTTCAGGTTTTTTAATTTGTAAATCTGACAGTTTGGAAGAAGTACAAGAATGGAGTAAAGAGTGTCCGATTTTGAAATATCCAAACAGTTCGGTTGAAATAAGATCACTTATTCCTTTTCCCACAAATTGATTTTTAAATTGATGAAATATTGATAAGCATCATCTTAATTGCAATTCAAAATCAAAAACCGTTTCAAGGAACTCCTGAGACGGTTTTTTTGTGATTGATATTTGTTTTAAATAAAAGTTTGTTCTTCATATTTCATTTTTTTAAACTAAATTCAAATAAAGTTTACAATGTTTCCAACCTTTCTGAAATTTCCTGCATCTATAAGAGTATAAAGCCTGACTATGGAAAAACAATTACTGATAGAATGCCAACGGAACGATCGCAATGCACAGCGGAAAGTTTACGAGAAAATGGCGGGCAAACTGTATTCAGTCTGCAAACGCTATCTGAAAAATGATGAAGATATAGAAGAAGTATTGGCAGATACTTTTTACAAAATTTTTACAAAGCTTAATCAACTTCAAAACCACGAGATTTTTGAAACTTGGGCAAGAAAAATCGCTGTCAACGAATGTCTGCAGAAATTGAGAAGCATGAAAGCTCTTGACATTTCTTTAGAAGATGAATTGGTAGAATCGAAGGGTTTACCAACCGACAGTATTTCTTTTGAAAAAGACATTTTGAAGCTGCTCAATTTTCTTCCGGAAGGTTGCAGGGCGATTTTCAACTTATTTGCGATTGAAGGTTATCCGCACAAAGAGATTGCCACAATGCTTTCTATCAGCGAAGGAACTTCAAAATCTCAGCTCAATTTTGCTCGGAAAAAACTTCAGGAACTCTTGGTAAATCACAACATTTAAACTTTTACACAATGGAAAACAATCACGATATAGATAAAAAATTCAATAAAGCTTCTCAATCTGCGGAAGAACCTACGACTTTTCCGGGTTTTGATAAAGTTTGGGCAAAGGTTGAAGAAAAACTAGAAAAAAAAGAAGATAAAAAGAAAATCATTCCTCTTTGGTTTCCGTACGGAATCGCAGCAAGTTTGATCATTGGTTTGGGAACGTTTTATTTTATCAATAAAAAAGAAGTTGTTGATATTTCAAAACCAAATCTTGTACAAAATACAGTTTCACCAAAAGCCAATAATATTCAGAAGATTGACAGTACTGTAAAAGCTAATATTGAGAAAGAGGTTGCTGTTGTACATTCTCAAAAAGAAAATCAAGTTTTAGTTTACTCAAATACAGTTCCAGAACCTATAAAAGCTCCAGTTGTTTTTGCTCCACAACAAGGAGATTATACGGTTGCAAGTAAACCAAATTATATAGAACCAGACTATGACGGAGTTTTAGATAAAGAAGGTAAAGCTCAAGATATTGACGAAGTTGTAGTAACAGGTTACAGACTAGTTAAAAAACAGTCTTACACTTCAAGTGCAGTCAGTGTTGTAAGTTCACAAAATATTGAAACGAAACGTTCAAAAAGAAAACAGGGAAATCTTAACTCATCTCCATCAATTGCAATGGGTTATGGAAATCAAATAGGTATGAGTGGGTATGTTAATCCAACTCGTCCGAATGCAAATATAATGAATGTTGTTCAGGGTTCAGTAGCTGGAGTAAATATTACAACTGGAACTGGACAACCGGGTTTTTCACCTCAAGTTTTGATTAGGGGAATTGGAAGTTTAAATGGAAATACACAACCTCTGTATGTTATTAATGGTATTCCACAAAATAGCGATGCATTTCGCGAACTTAATCCAAATCATATCAAAAGTATGGAAGTTTTAAAAGATGCTTCTGCAACAGCTTTGTATGGAAATCGTGGCGCAAATGGAGTGGTCATTATTAAGACCAAAAGACTTTCACGAAAAGAAAAAAGGGCTCTTGAGAAAATTCAAAAAGTTCAAGACAGCATTAATCACTCAAAGCAAATTCAGCAAAATAATTCTGAAGAATATGATGCATTTGTAGAAAATCCTTTTGAATTGACGAAAAATCAGTCGGTTTCTACTTTTTCTATTGACGTAGATAATGCGGCGTATTCCAATATCAGAAGAATGATTAATAATGGTGAAAAAGTGAATAAAAACGCAGTGCGAATTGAGGAAATGATCAATTATTTTAAATACAATTATCCGCAACCTCAAAACAATCAGCCATTTTCAATTAATACAGAATACAATTCTTCACCGTGGAATCCTAAACATAAACTATTGAAAATCGGACTCCAAGGGAAAAATATTGCGATGGATAAATTACCAAGTTCAAATTTTGTTTTTTTAATTGACGTTTCCGGTTCTATGAACGAACCTAATAAATTACCGTTATTAAAATCTTCTTTTAAGGTTCTTTTAGATCAATTGAGACCGCAGGATAAAGTAGGGATTGTCGTTTATGCGGGAACTGCAGGAACGGTTTTACCACCAACTTCTTCTACCGAAAAGGATAAAATTATTGCAGCTTTGGATAATCTTTCGGCGGGAGGAAGTACGGCAGGAGGGCAAGGAATAGAATTAGCATACAAACTTGCCCAAGAAAATTTCATAAAAAATGGAAACAATCGTGTAATTCTGGCTACAGACGGCGATTTTAATGTAGGAATAAATTCTCAAACCGATCTTCAAACTTTAATTGAAGAAAAGCGCAAAACTGGGATTTTCCTTACGTGTCTTGGTTTCGGGATGGGAAATTTTAAAGACAACCGAATGGAAACTTTGGCAGATAAAGGCAACGGAAATTATGCTTATATCGACAATATGCAGGAAGCTAATAAATTCCTCGGAAAAGAATTTGCAGGAAGTATGTACGCGATTGCAAAAGATGTGAAGATTCAGATTGAGTTTAATCCGAAATTTGTGAAATCATACAGATTAATAGGTTATGAAAACAGAAAATTGAAAAACGAAGATTTTACTAACGATAAAATAGATGCAGGAGAATTGGGAAGTGGTCACACTGTAACAGCTTTGTATGAAATTATTCCGACAAATGTAAATTCTGGATTTTTACCAAAAGAAACAGATTTGAAATATACTAAAAACACAAGTGATGATTATTTCGGGGATGAATTGGCAACGGTGAAATTCCGTTATAAAGAACCAGATGGAGACACGAGTTCTGAGATTGTTCAGGTCGTGAAAAACTCAGATGAATCAATTTCCTCTGCGAGCAGCGATTTTAAATTCGCTTCTTCTGTTGCTTGGTTTGGTTTGGTCTTAAGAGATTCTAGATTAATTAATCTAAAAGATTTAACTAAAATTGAGGAGTTGGCAAAACAAGGAAAGAATAAAGATGAAGAAGGTTACAGATCCGAATTTATAAGGCTGGTTGAAAGTTATAAGGTAATTCAAAAGTAAAAACTTTTATAGAAAAAGAAATTTCTTCGGAGATTTCTTTTTTTTCTATACTTTTAGAAATATTATTAATGATGAAGAAAATCTATATATTATTTTTGCTTTTTGCAATTCAGTTATTTTTTGCACAGAGTTCTCAGCTTTATTTTTCAGGAAAGTTTTTTAACGAAAAGAAAAAACCTCAGAATTTTCTGAAGGTTTTAAATAAAAATTCTGGAGTTTATGAGCTCACTGATGAAAAAGGTTTTGCCATTATTGCAGCAAAAAATTACGACACTTTGGTATGGAATAATGGCAAAAATATTCAAGTGGTTTATGGAGTTCGAGAACTGAAATCTATTCTAGAAAATGAGATTGAAAGGGAAACTGTAGAGAATATTTATAGCAAAGATTATGACAGCCTTACAATTACTGAAGATAAAGATCAGTTTAGTATCGAAAAAAGTACTGATTTAATTACCAAAAAATCTGATCGATATTTTTCTTCGGTGAGAAAACTGAAACTTAAGGAAGGTTCATTTTATAAAATTAAAGCTCAGCCAACGAAATATCTCGCTTTTAATGGAAGTTTTACGACTTCATTTGATGTGAAAAGCAGAAACCGGATTCCTGAAACTCAAAATAAATACGTTCAGGGAAGATCAGAAAATGGTTCTTTGGTTTGGCGAGGTGCAGAAACCGATGAAATGTTTAGTTTTGGTCCGGATATTTCCAGTTTAGGTTTTGATAATCAATTGTATGAATATGATGACAACGGTAGGTTGGTTGTTTTCTTCGAGGGTTTAAATCCTGCGAAAGCTTACAACAATAATCTTTTCAAAACAACAGTAGGTTACGGGAATCATCTGTCGATAAATGCTGCAATGAAAAGATACAACGAAGATCAGTTGCGTTTGTCATTAAATTTTGGTCAGGAGAAAGATCAGACATATTTTATAGATCAGTTTAATATTGGAAATATTTTTAAAGCAAAAATAAATTCAAAAATATTAAAATTTGTAGTAAATGCAGGATTTAATTATGAAGAAAATAAAGCAACAAATACCAATAGAATAGGACTTTTCAACAGAGCCTACCAAAATTCTCTGCTCACTCCGGTCTCTTTTTCAAACCAGCAAAATGCATATCTGCAAAATGGTTTCCAGCGCAGTTACAGCCAGTTTGCAGATAATCCCAAATTTTTATTTAGTCAGAATCAGAAATACAATTATTACGACAGCAGAAGACAGCTTAATTTTGATCTCAGCAGAAAATGGAACAATTTTCAACTCAACATTAGCCAATCTTACGACAATGAAAATTTTTGGAATACTGATTATTATAAAACCTCAACATACGTTTTCACAAACGGTTTTTACAACAGAAGAAGTCAGAAAAACCAGTTTTATAATTCAAACATCGCAGTATCCTACGAATTGGAAAATTCAGATTTTCAAAATATTTTTAGTTTAAATTATATTTTGAATGATCGACAGGTCAATGTGAATCACAGTGCAGACAGAAACTATCTTTACCAAAGAACTTCTCAGGATTATATTTTTAATTATAAAATGGAAATTGAGGATTATAGAGATTTCCGATTGGGAGTAAATCTTGGAAATTCTTTTTATGTTTCCAATACATCACTGAAAAACAATTACTGGTTGCCAAAAGCCAATGCTTATTTCACTTTTTTAGATTTGTTTAATTGGTATGGCACAGAT
>Ga0114982_1001750_pt1 | contig 10028 bp, 7 predicted proteins | sample Shrwel_input2_FT_FD_87183 | JGI IMG/M metagenome (GOLD analysis project Ga0114982, IMG submission 87183) | Subsurface microbial communities from deep shales in Ohio, USA - Utica-3 well 1 S input2 FT | ecosystem: Environmental > Aquatic > Deep subsurface > Shale gas/oil reservoir > Produced... | reverse complement strand
GGGCAAGTTCGATGGTACAAGAAACCTACACCCGGCAACACGTACCTAATAGCACTGGATCCTAGTTTAGGAACAGGCGGAGACTATGCAGGTATACAAGTATTTGAATTGCCCAGCATGACACAATGCGCAGAGTGGCAGCACAACTTGACTATTGTACAAGACCAGATTAAACTATTTCGGGACCTTATTAGATACATTGCCGACGAGATAGGACAAGATTTTACCAACAATATTTACTGGAGTGTGGAAAATAATACACTAGGGGAAGCAGCATTAATTGTTATTTCTAACTTGGGAGAAGATACATTTCCAGGATTATTTCTAAGCGAACCTGTTCGAAAAGGCCATGTTCGTAAATTCCGTAAAGGGTTTAATACCACGCACGGCAGCAAGATATCTGCCTGTAGCCGCTTAAAATATTTTATTGAAGAAGATAAAATGAAAGTGTTTAGCAGGCCGCTGATAAGCGAATTAAAAGGCTTTGTTGCCAGCGGCCCAACATTTAAAGCAAAAGAAGGACAACACGATGACTTGGTTAGTGCTTTACTATTAATAGTGCGCATGACCGCAGTTTTAGCAGATTGGGATCCGCTGGTGTTTGAAAAGCTCAGTTTAGAGCCCGGATTTGAAGAAGAATGGGAAGCACCCTTGCCCATATTTGTTTCTTCGAGCATGTGATAAATATACGATGGAATCTAATTTAAACAAAATTGCAACGGACTTGTACGGAAAGATACAAACCCGTTTCCCAAGCATTCAAATTGGGGACGACGATGCCAATGTATTGAGCAAAAAGAAAGACGTGCCCCGAGCACGTTTCTTTGAGTTTGAATACGAAGAAAATGGCGAAGACATTGGTACTATTACTATGACTTTAGATGCAGACGAAGGTCTAGTTGTAGAAATTAGTGGCGACATTATTGACAAAAAACACCCAGGTGCAATTAAATTTATTCGCAGTTTTAGGCCTTTTGCAAAAGACAGATTATTAGGTTTTAAATTGCAACGTATGGGCAAAAGTAATTTAGACAAAAGAGACTATGCGTTTCGCTCACAAGTTAAGGATAATATGATTATGGAAAACAAGTTGTACGGCACATCTAAGATGAGCTATCAGGATTTAGGTGAAGCACGATTAATTATCAAGCATTCAGAACATATTAATCCAGAGTTGCCAGCTGGACGCACTATGCACATTGAAAGCATTTATATTGAAAATGCATTAGGTGAGCGTTTTAGATACCCAGCAAAGCACTTGAATGGTGCTCGTGCTTTAGCAGAACATATCAAGCATGGTGGTCATCCATACGATGGCATTGGTCAACATATTACTGGATTGAGCGAAGAGTTAGCAAGCCTGCGCAAGTTTAAGAACTACGTAAGCCGTCAAGAACAATTAAGCGAAGCAATGGGTGACATTACTGATAAAGTTATGGAACGTATTGAGTCTATTAAGAAACAAATACACGGACTACAACGCCCTGCATATTATGAACAATTTGCAGAATCATTCGAAGCACAAGAAGCTCAAATGATTCCTGAAGAATTAATGGACAATTGGATTGATCGTTTGACAATCCGTACATTCAACGAAGAATTAAAATCGGTATTCCCATACATTTATAAACTAGTCGACGAAAGCGAAATTCCAGTTAAAGAGTTATCTGCCGATGATATACTAAGTGAGCTAAGTTCTGATACACTAAAGTCATACAAGGGCAAAGCAGAGAAAGATGCAGACGAATACGAAAAAGCTGGCCATGCGTATGACAGTGATCCAGATGAAAGAGATTTTGCACCGTCAGCATTTAAGAAAGCTGAACAACGTCGAGCAGGTGCTAAGAAAGCAGAAGAAAAATCTTCTAAGAAAGAAAGTTATGATCCAGAAGATCAATTTGAAAACTTCATGAATGGTATTGTCAGCGAAGCCGAAGGTAACAACGGTGTACTAGATAAGCGTCCAGAAGTGCAGAAGCAAGCTATTGACCAACTAAATCAAATTTTCCAAACGGAATTAAAAGCAGGTGTTGATAGTCTTAACTTTGATAAAGTAAAAGAATTAATTCCTGATCCGCAGTTTGCACAACAATTAGACGGATTGAAAGATCCAGGATTAGATGCAAGATTGGCAATTAAAGCAATCTTAGATGATATTGCTAACAGCAATCCCGACATTGCTGATTTAATGCAGTCGGATGAAATTGTGTTTGGTGGCGGTGAAGATGATGTCGGCGGAACAGATATGCCAGATACACCGGCAGAACCAGCAGCGGCCGCACCAGAAGCACCTGTTGCTCCATCAGCACCTACTGCACCTACTCCTCCACAACAACCAGTAGCAGAAGGCGAAGATGACAGTCCTCCATTTGATGGCCCTTACACAAAGCGCAAGGGTGACATTACAGACAAGAGCGGGGCAAAACATACTGGGCATAGTCAAGCTAAACATTTAGCACAAAAAGGTATCAAAGCAGCAATCATGAAAGCTATTAAAGCTGGTGCAAAAGCTGATACAGAATTAGACTTTGGACACAAGAAAACAACCTTGATGAACGCTATGCAAGAATGTGGAATTGATCCAGCAAGCATGGGTGTTGCTCCACAATTAAATGTTAAAGAAGAATTGTTAAAGGCTATCTCTGGTTTTTGGAACGCAGAAGAAAAGAATTTTACTATCGGTGGTATGCGAGCCAAGAAGAAAGCAAAAGATGCAGCTGAAGAATTAATCGCATCTGGCGCACCCAGAGATGAAGTAATTCACGTGTTGAAGCATGTTATGGCTGGCATTGAAAAGATGGATCCTAGCAGTGATGTTAATCAACAAACTGATATCATGCGTCTTGCAGGTGTTAAGAAACCATTGCATGGCGATATGGAAGAAGGTGCTGCCGAAGATGACTTTGCAGAACTAATTAAAAATTTCAAAACACAACATAGCGATGTTGATGTCAATCAATTGTTCCAACAGTTGCAACAAACTGGTGACCAACCTAACCCGGCAGCAACAGCACCAACAGCAGCCGCACAACCTGCAACTAACACACAATCCAACAATCAAACTGGCACTATAGACGGCAAACCTGCTAGTTATGATGATGCTATGGCTAAGTTTAGAGACATTGCCGGTGGTATGGGATTTGACGGATCTAGTCCAGAAGCAATGCAAAAAAGCATCCAAGGCAAGTTAGGTGGCATGATGAAGGGTGCAATGGACAAAATTCCACAAGGACAAAACAAAATTGACATTCCCGGCTTCAACGGAAGTATAGATCCGCAGGCCATGATGAAAGGTATTATGAGTAAAATGCCAGGAATGCAAGAAGGTACTGACCCAGAATTAGCAGCAATGTTGAAAATCGCAGGATTAAGGAAATAAGGACATAGCATGAGCAAGCAAAAAATTACCGAACAAGAACTATTTGCTAAAATAGCAAAACTCCAAGAACAAATGGAGCAATCTGTTGAAGAAGGTTGGTGGGGCGATAACATGCCCGAGTTACTTGGCGGTGATCCTGCCAAAGCACCTATGAAGTTAGCAGTAACTCCAAAGAACTATGCTCGTGTACAAAAAATGTTACCTGCAATGTATGCCGCTGCTAAAGTAGATCCTAACGCAGATGAAATTGTTAAACAACGCTTTGGAGTTTACTTGCCACCGTTTGAACAATGGGATGGTACTGTTCCAAGTGGCCGAGGTGATTTTTTAACTCGTAATGTTTTAGGAAGAGATGCCGCAGCCGCAGGCGAAGCAGAAGGCGGCAAAGCACAACAAGCAGAAGTAGAGCGTCAGCAACGTGTTGAAACAAATAAGGAAAAATTAGTTGACTTATACAGTAAGCTAAAAGAACTAGTTCCTGCCGCATTTGCAGAAAAGGCAGCAGAACCAGCAGCCACTGCACCTGCCGCAGTAGCAACACCTGTTAAAGAATCTTTAGCAGAGTCTATGAGAAGATTGTCTTCACTACTTTCCGAAAGAATAGCTATTAATCCAGACAGCACCACTAGTGGTAGTGTTGCGCCACCGCCTGTTGCAGCTACAGAACCGGCCGCCACTGAAACAACACCTACAGCACATCCTGCCGATGCTGTAATCAAAGAAATTAATGATACTATTGCAGCCATTGAAGCAGACGATCCAGACGATGAAGATATGCAAATAATTGCCGCTATAAAAGAAAAAGTTGTACAGGCCCAGACTGCAATACAGAAAGAAGCTGAAGCTGCAAAGACACAATCTGTCAATGCTCCGCCTGCCGATGCTCCGCCTGCCGATGCTCCGCCTGCCGATGCTCCGCCTGCCGATGCTGCTCAAGTACAGGATCCAGCTGCACAAAATGCTGAAGCCGGTGCAAATACAGCCAGTGCTCCGCAAGTAGCCACTGCTCAAAAAATGATTAACAGCACTTGGAAACAAATTTATGATTTGAACAAGAGCATTATTGGTAATAATCCTAACTTGATTAAGCCAGGTCAGAAATTTGAACTGCCGAACGGTATGGGTAACTATACTGTAGTACCAGGCGACACATTATCTGGAATTGCTGCCGGTCAAGGTAAGGGCAAGTATGACACAAATGTTCCGGCGCAAACCCCAGCAGCAGCTGGCCAACGTCCAGGAGGTATTGCATTTAATCAAGATGCACCTTTGAAATCGGTAAATGGCCCGTATAAAAATCTTGCTGTGTCGGATCCGAATATTCGAGCACTACAAGATAAAGTTAGAAACGATCCAAACAATGCAAGTTTTAACGCAACAATAAGAGAAGAGCAAAGTTTGGCACGTATTGTTAGCTTGGTAAATTACGGCAAATAAAACTCAGATTTAGGCAAGATTGCTCTTGCAAAGATAAATAAAAGTGCGTACAATAACATGTATGCACTTTTTGTTTATGTAGTGGCATAAACAATATAAGGCAAAACAAAGGCATATTAAAAGGAGAAATTATTATGGCATCTTTGGCTGAAATTCGAGCAAAACTTAAGGCAGCTGAATCACGTGGTTCAGACAATAACAGATCAGGTGGGGACAAAAGCATTTACCCATTCTGGAATCTAAAAGAAGGAGACGAAGCTGTTCTACGCTTCCTACCAGACGGTAACTCCGATAACACATTTTTCTGGGTTGAACGTGCAATGATTAAATTGCCATTCGCTGGAATTAAAGGTGAAGCAGAATCCAAACAAACAATCGTTCAAGTACCATGCGTGGAAATGTATGGCGATACTTGCCCAATCTTGAGCGAAGTTCGTGCTTGGTTTAAAGACCCTGCGTTAGAAGACATGGGTCGTAAGTACTGGAAAAAGCGTTCTTACATTTTCCAAGGGTTCGTTGTAGAAGACGGACTTGGTGAAAAAGCAGAGGACCAACCAGAAAATCCAATCCGTAGATTTATCATCGGCCCACAGATCTTTACAAGTATCCGTGCCGCATTGGTTGATCCAGAGTTGGAAGATTTGCCAACAGACTATGTACATGGCATTGACTATCGTATGAAGAAAGGTTCAAAAGGCGGTTACGCTGACTACTCTACTAGTACTTGGTCACGTCGTGAGCGTCCATTGAGCGATGCAGAACAGGCAGCTATCAAGCAACATAACTTGTATAACTTGTCCGACTTTTTGCCTAAGAAGCCAACTGATGTTGAGTTGAAGGTAATGAAAGAAATGTTCGAAGCATCTGTTGATGGCGAAGCATATGACATGGAACGTTGGGGTCAATACTTCAAACCAGCTGGCATGAGCCAGAACACTGGTGATCCACAAAAAGGATCTACTCCTAGAGCAGCACCTGCTCCGGCAGCAAGTCATAGTGATGACGAACCAGCTCCTGCACGTCAGGCAGCTCCAGTTCAATCCGCTCCTAAAGACGAAGCACCTGCCGCTGGCGGCGACTCACGTGCCCAAGACATCTTGGCAATGATTCGTAATCGTCAGAAGTAAAACGTTCGGCTCGGGCCTCTTCGACTTAGTCGTACGCCCGGGTTATCTATTAGGAGAAAAATAATATGGCAACAAAAGCCTTCGATTTATCGAAATTTAGAAAGACATTGACCAAGTCTATTGACGGACTTGGCGTTGGGTTTAATGATCCGACAGATTGGGTTAGCACAGGCAATTATGCGCTAAATTACCTAATCAGTGGTGACTGGAACAAAGGTATTCCTTTGGGTAAGGTTACTGTATTCGCTGGCGAATCAGGCGCTGGTAAGAGTTATATTTGCTCAGGCAACATTGTCAAACACGCACAGGAGCAAGGCATTTATGTTATCTTGATTGATAGTGAAAACGCACTTGATGAACAATGGTTGAAAGACTTGGGTGTTGATACTGCTGAAGATAAGTTGTTGAAACTTAACATGGCTATGATCGATGACGTTGCTAAAACGATCCACGAATTTATGGATGAGTACAAAGCAATGACAGAACGTCCGAAAGTTATGTTTGTTGTGGACTCGCTCGGTATGTTGTTAACGCCAACAGACATTAACCAGTTCCAAGCAGGTGATTTGAAAGGTGACATGGGTCGCAAGCCTAAGGCATTGACAGCACTTGTTCGTAACTGTGTAAACATGTTTGGTAACTATAATGTTGGAATGGTATGTACTAACCACACCTACGCAAGTCAAGACATGTTCGATCCAGATGACAAAATCAGTGGTGGACAAGGATTCGTCTATGCAAGTTCTATCGTAGTTGCTATGAAGAAGTTGAAGTTGAAGGAAGACGAAGACGGCAACAAAGTTGCAGAAGTAAATGGTATTCGTGCTAGTTGTAAAATTATGAAGACACGTTACAGCAAGCCTTTTGAAACGCTACAGATTAAGATTCCGTATACTACAGGTATGAATCCTTACAGTGGTTTGGTAGATATGTTTGAAAAACAAGGTCTGCTAAAACAAGAAGGTAACAGACTCAAGTGGGTTGATCCTGAAACAGGTGAAGAGTTCAAATTCTACCGAAAAGAATGGAAAGATGATAAATTAGATATGATAATGAATAAATTTCATATCAAACCTTTAACAGAAACTACCATTCCTGAGGAGATAGACGAGAATGTTGAATGAAACACAAATCGGTGACATCTGGTTAAATTTTGTCGAGTATTTAGATAAAAAGCAATTAGAGACAGTAGCAGAACGCTATGTTGATTTACTTGCAGACTTCGGTGTAAGTGATAAAGTATTCAAAGGTGCTACAGGCATCGACGATACATTGGATCAAGCAATCGGATATTATCTAAATGACGATGATTTCGATGAAGGTGAAGACGATATTCAAGAATTGGACTTTTAATGAGTTGGTACGTCAAAGTTAGCAAGGACATTTCGTATATCCCAGATGCTGTGGATTTCTACAATGCCGAACTGTTGGAGGCAAAAAATGAATGCCGTATAACGGGAAATATAGAACGAGCCGCGGCAGCTATGCCCGGCATGGTAGAACAACGATTTGGACAACTTCAAGAAATTGAAGCTATCTTAGAGTACTTGAACATTGAATTGCGCAGACTTAAGAGTCAGCATTTTAGAAAATATCTTGAAAATTATCAACGTGCCCTGAGCAGTCGTGATTGTGAGAAATTTGTGGAAGGTGAAGCAGATGTAGTTGATTTCGAAAAGATTATCAACGAGTTTGCTTTACTCCGTAACAAGTGGCTTGGGATTACTAAAGCATTAGATCAAAAACAGTGGCAGATTACCAACATTGTTAAACTACGTGTTGCTGGTATGGAAGACGCTAGTCTATAACTTGTTTCACCAAACTCCAGACCATAGGCCTTAAATAATTTATGGCCTATTTTTTTGTCTTAATATTTGACATTTAAAATCTAGGTGTTATAATAACGTATATGATAACTGTTGACGACTTACTATTAAAAATTGTGAATTTTTCGACTCCTACAATCGAAGAAAAAATTACTGCTCGCGATGCAAGAGTACTGCGTAGTCTTGCATCATCTATCACTGCTACGTTTTTTATAACAGAAAACCAAAGTAGACTGCTTGTGAAAATTTTGAAGGAAAATCGGAAAAAATTGGAAGAATTTTCCGAAGAAATTGACCTTACTTTAAAAGATCCTTCTTGGTCGAAGTCATTTAGACAAATTGAACAAATTAGAAAAGTATCCGTCGACTATAAGCAATTCGAAGAAGGCCGCCTAAACATTGAATTTACCTTCAATTCGCAAATTCGCAAAATTTTGACAGATTCCAAGAAAATCGAGGGTCTTGTACAAGTACACCCAGGCAAGGCATATACAGCAGAATACACAGAAAAAAATATTATCACAATTTTTGAATTATTAGAACCTCATGAGTTTGTATTTGATGAGCCGCTATATAGACATTATGATACCATTAAATCTTGGTCGGAAAATGAGGTGAAAAAACCGCTTTTTCTGGCGAATTTTACGCACACCGCATTTCAGCGACTTACCAGTGAAGACGGCAATTTGCAACACGAGACAAATGAAAGTATAATTACTGACCGTAGTAATAGATTTCAGTACTTGGTTGAAAAAACTGGAAAAAATCCGGAAAATTTGACCGATATCATGGCATACCGTGAAAAATCACGAATTTGGGTTTCAAGTGTTATGCACTCACTTGATGACATTTTCGAAAGTTTAACAAATTTAAGAAGATTTCCATTGCTAGTGATTTTTCCAAACTACGACGAAAAGAGGGCTTTTCAAAATCTTGAAAATTTGTCAATTTCTTTGGAAAAATCCGGAATTTCTGATGACGTGGGAATTTACTTCAGAATGGACAATAACGAAGAAGGTAAAAAGTTTAATCAACTTATATCAAGTAAAGCATACAATCACAAATTGACAAAAGATACAAAAGTCGTTGCAATACAGTCCGGAAAAATTCCAAAATTTCTGATAAAAAGTGCCTGGCAACCAATGAGTGTATTAAGTCTCGATAACAATTTAAGACACAACAAAGCCGGTGTTTATTCAGAATGTTGCGACCTTGTTATTACATATTCGGATGCACAACCGCTTGTAGGGATTAGACATCTATGACAGTAAAATTAGTAATTCGTGACGAGGTTAATATCAAGTTTGAAGGCTTGTCATTAGAAGCCCGTAAAAAACTGGCTAACTCTTTTAAGTACGAAAATCCAACAGCGCGGTATCAGCCTGCTTATAAATTAGGTCGTTGGGATGGTAAAGTTAGTATGTTTGGACTTGGCGGCAATGGCTATCTGAGTCAGCTAGAAACATGTCTTACTATACTAGGTAATATGGATGTCAGCATTGATGAGCTAGACGACTTACGTACAACAAGCAAGATTGAATTTGAAGAAATTACAAATACCTACTGGGCAGACTTGGGCAAAGTATGGCCTGCTGGACACAGGTTTGCTGGTCAACCTATTACACTACGTGACGACCAAGTCGAAGTTGTAAATCGCTTTTTTACCAACACACAAGCACTGCAAGAAGTTGCAACAGGCGCTGGCAAAACTATTATGACAGCGACACTAAGTCACTGTGCAGAAAAATATGGACGTACTATTGTAATCGTTCCTAATAAAGACTTGGTCACACAAACAGAAGAAGACTTCATCAATGTTGGATTAGACGTTGGCGTTTATTACGGTGATCGCAAAAATTTAGGCAAAACACACACTATTTGCACTTGGCAAAGTCTTAATGTACTAGATAAGAAAAGCAAGAACTGGGATATTGAACTTGCAATGAACATGGCAGAATTCCTTGACGGAGTTAAATGTGTTATTGTTGACGAAGTACACATGGCCAAAGCAGAAGTACTAAAGAATTTGCTTACACAAAACTTGTGTAACGCTCCTATACGCTGGGGACTAACTGGTACTGTTCCTAAAGATGATTTCGAAGCCCAACCTATATTTGCCAGTATCGGCCCGGTTGTTGGCGGCATCAAAGCACATCAGTTACAAGAGATGGGCGTGTTAAGTAATCTCCATGTAAACATCTTACAATTATATGACTTACCAGAATTTAAGTCGTACCAAGAAGAATTAAAGTATCTTGT
>Ga0114982_1001749_pt1 | contig 10032 bp, 9 predicted proteins | sample Shrwel_input2_FT_FD_87183 | JGI IMG/M metagenome (GOLD analysis project Ga0114982, IMG submission 87183) | Subsurface microbial communities from deep shales in Ohio, USA - Utica-3 well 1 S input2 FT | ecosystem: Environmental > Aquatic > Deep subsurface > Shale gas/oil reservoir > Produced... | reverse complement strand
GAATATTCCTTAAAATTTAACTTTAAAATTGTACAATATTTTTCTAGCATTTCTTCTGGCCTCAAAATAATTGCGTCATTACTATCTTGATGTTTATAAATTTCAGAATTAGTTAGACCTGAAACTGCTGATATTTCTTTAAGCGAAATTGGACACCCATTTTCATTCAAAGTTTGATACAGTACAAATGGTATCGATTTTGTTTTGTACTTCTTTTTTAAACAATTTTTTGATATTTGAGTCGAATACGTATTTGGTAAATTTATTCGGTGCAAGAGTTCTGTTATCTCTTGTTTTGTCTGGTTATTTTCAAACGTTTGAAATGGAGGGTGAAAATACGTTTCGTCATAACTTGGAAGAAATATTTTATCTTCTAAAACTAAACCACAATTTGTACAAACTGAACAACCCTCTCTTGTATCATCTATAACATTTTCATGCCCGCAAAGATATTCTGGATAAGGCATTCTAAATTTTCTATGTTTTTAGCACCTACTACAACAATTTGTCCACTATGAAACAATATGGCAGTTCCAATTAAGTATTTTACGTATAAACCTGGAAATACTTCAGAATTATATTTGATATTCTCAAACAACTTCTTTTCACATACTGATATTAAATCAATTCTTCTTTCTAAATCTAAATTAGCCATAATGTTATCAACTGTTAACAATTTGACACAAAATTCTAAATGCTTTTGTAGGTGTTCAATTGCGTTTTGTACTTTTTCTAGGTTAGGAATATTTGTAATGTTAATATGATTTTCAAGTAACTTATTATTTGTTTTAAATATGGTGTAACTATAAACGTCTGTTAGCACTACAAAATTTTTACAGTCTTTAACTTTTTCAACTTTGCCTTTTAATAATAAAACCTTATCTAAGGCTATCGGTGTACTCTTAACACTAACCTTAACATTGCAAATGTTATAACTCATTTTAATTAAAGTTAAAATTGAATTTTATACCACTAAAAATGTCTGAAAATCAAGGAATTGGAACTTTTGTACATGAAGCACACGAGATGGGAACTAGTGCTTTGGATCTTTTTTCAAGTCCTGAACAAGAAACAGCATTGATTTATGGAAAACAACTGACTTTGTATCCAACATCAGTGCTAACTAGTGACGGTCCAGTGGAATTTTTAATACCTTCAGATTCAACTGATTTTACAGCGTTGAATAAAACAAGATTGGAGGGTGAAATTGAAGTGACCAAATTGGATGGTGGTGCGATTGATGACACTGCTAAATTGTCAATAGTTAATTTGTTTCCTCAGTCACTGTGGAAACAAATGGAATGTTCAGTAAATGGCACACAAATTGTTGATCTTTCTACACCAACATACCCTTATAAAAGTTTTATTGAAACTCACCTAACCTACCCAGATGATGTAAAAAATGTTACTCTAAAGAGTTTGGGATGTTACATCAAAGATGATGTTGGAAGGGAAGAAGTGAAACTTACTGCTGATGTACCAAATGGAGACAAATGTAATAGTGGTTTTGTAAAAAGAAAAGAATTTATAAAAAGTAGCAAAAAATTATGTTTTTCAACAATTTTACACATTGATTTTTTTCAATGCCACAGACTTCTATTGCCCGGTTGTGAAATTAAACTCAAATTGATTAGAGCAGATGACAACTTTTCAATCATTTCTGACGGTCTTGAAGCAAAAATCAAAATTACAAATCTTTGGTTAAAAGTTAGAAGAATAACTGCCACGCCTGAAGTAACTCAAAAAATTGAAACTTTGCTAAATTCAAATCCTGCTATGTATCCTATTTGCAAATCAGTTATTAAAACACATTTGCTTCAAAAAGATACGACAAACCATCACATCAGTCAATTTTTGAGAGGAAAACTTCCAAGAAGTTTTATGCTTTGTTTTGTAAATGCCAAAGGATATGATTCTAACAAAGCAAATAATCCATTTTTGTTTAACCATAACAACTTGAATCATTTAAATGTATACATCAATGGAGAACCAATTGTTGGCAAAGACTTTAAACCAAATTTTAGTACTGAACAATTTAGTAGAGAATATGCTTGGTTTTTGGATAATATTGGTATTGGAACAACTGGTGCTAATGGAATTACAAAAGAAGAATTTAAAGCAAATACTTGCTTTTTTCCATTTGATTTGTCACCAGATCTTTGTAACGGTGTGTACGCACATGGACCTGAAGATGGCAGTATTGATGTAGACATTGGTTTTAGCACAGCAAATACAGAAAATTTGTATTGCATGATGTTTGCAAGTTATGATGAAATCGTACTGATTGATAAAAATAAGCAAGTTACTATTATTCCAAATTAAAATGGCTGGACTTACAAATCAATATGTTAATGGTCTCGGGGAAATACTGTGTGGTAAAACTTTTCTCGGGGTTTATTCCTCTGACATTCAACCGAAATTACGCAAGCGGTGTTATAAATTTAGTGTTATTTTTAATTTGGATAAGCATACAGAAAGTTGGTCACATTTTGTAGCAATATTTTGCAATAAAAATACATTATTTTATTTTGATCCATTTGGAAAAAAATGTACAAATAAACAAATAAAACGTTTTATTCAAAATAACTTAAAAGGACGAAAGTACATTTATAATTGTCAACGAATTCAAAACGATAAAAGTCTATTTTGTGGACTTTTTTGTCTTACATTTCTTCATTCACAAGTTAAAAATATTTCTTTTTGTAGCTATCTAAATAATTTTGTAAAACGAAACACACTTGTAAATGATAAAATTGTAACAAAAATGATAGTAGATAAAATTTAAAATATATTTATTGATCAAGTAAACATGATTTTAAAGTTTTTTACAATAATTTTACATTACATTTAATTGAATAACAAATACAACAACTTAAATGTATGCGAGGACCTTTCAACACATTTTAAAGTCTGTCTTCCAGAATTGCGATAGTAGTTTCAATTTTTTCGAAATGCCTGTCAAATTTTGATAGCAAATGGTTGTAACTTCTTATTTCTGGAATGCTTAGCTTGGGTTCCAAATCGTAAAAAAAATCATTCAAATTCCCTAAGTCTTCATGGATTATATCCAGTATTTTGTCGATTTTGTCAAAATGTTTGGATATTTTACCTGGAAATTGGAATAAAATTTTTTAAAATAAAAAATTACTGAACATTAAAAAAGTTGTTATTTACAATAAGGTTTTTGACATAATCATGAAGTATGTTATATATGTGAGGATTGTATCTTAATGAGTCTTTGGTAATATGGAGCATTTTTCTGTTCAGTTTACATAGCCGGGTAGCAACTTGATTACATCGTATGCAATCTGAAAGTTTAATCATATTCATTTAAAAATGTAGAACAAGGGTGACATATATAACATTCACATTTATTTGTTTTGAGAGGATTCCTTGCAAGCCATTTTTCATAATTACGTTTTTGATCATCTAAAATAACAATTTTTTAATTAAAAATAGTTGTTTGTAAACACTACCAATTATTAATTAAGGACAACAATTGAGTTTTGTTTAATTTAACTCCCACGTAATCAGCCAAATGTGATTTTCTTTTGATCTTGTTAACATCAATTACATTTAGATTAGGGGATATTTCATGACCAAATTCTCCAAATTGAAGGCTTTTAATATTGCAACCACAAGAACATCCAAAGTTTTTTCTTTTTTTCGTTTTTTCTGAAAATTAATTTTCGGGGGCTACGTTAGTCGCTCTGAAATACTTAGGGTTCGCTTTCATTATTGCTTTTAGACCCTCAATTAAATGTGGTGCACAAGCCAAACTAGTGTTAAAATCGTAACTTCTACCATCTTTCATTTTTTTTTCGAACAAAATTGCAGCCCATTCGATTTGCCCTCCATTTCCGCTAACTGCCTCCATTGTTTTGCATGACATGATAAGCGAACTGTTAATTCTAATTTTTTTGTTGACTATTTTATCGGGATCGCTGTCAAACAAATCAATATCACAGTTTTTGTCATTAAACATTTTGGGTTCTTTCTTACCCGATGTAGTTTTTTGTTTCTTTTCAACATCCTTTTTAGGATGTTTTTTTTCTTCGATCAGAGGTTTTTCGGCGGAAGTGGAAGGTTCGATGGAGTTTGAGGACTCGGGATTGGATTTGATTCTCTTTGCAGGTGTTTTCTTGTCTTTCCTTTTCCTTTTTACAGGAGCCTTGACAGATTGAGCCTCCTGTTCACATGATGACTCTGATGCGGAGTCTTCTTCGATAAGAGCCTGAGTAGCCACTTGACTGACACTCTCTTGCTCTTCCTGCTCTTCTTCGGATGAGTCGTCTTCCTCGTCTGATGACGTTTCGGTTTCTGACATGGTTGACACTTCGTCTTTTTTGGTCTTCCTACTTTTTTGACCATTTTTCTTGTTAAGTGGGGCAACTAAATAAAAATATAAATAATTTTATTCACTACCAATATAAAATTTGTTTACATACTGAATAAAATGTAAATAATATTTATTTTACCTTTGCTCAATGTAGATTTTGGTGGCATGATGGAATAAAATAGTTGAATGTTCTAGTTGACTAAAAAAAGTAAACTGAATAAATATACAAAAATTTAAATTCCTTTTATACTAGTCAGAAATTGTTAGTGCCTGCTAAAACTCTATAAATATAAAATTTTATGATTTTGGCTGGCAAGTTTGCTTTGCTTGTATTGAGATAAGATAAGATCAAATAAACATCATTGCTAAACGTCATATGGAAAAAAAATTAACTTATTTTACACCTTTTGTGGGTATAAATACCAAACTAGAATCTTTCAGTTTCATCAGAAGTTTGTTAACTGTGGTTGAATAAGTGTTAACTTTCAAGCAAAACAAACTTCAAGATGGATATACTTGTTTGCCCAGAAAAAAGTTGTGGTCGTAAGTTTACAAGACGTTTTAATCTTAACAGACATTATCAAAATTTCCATTTAAACAATGAACTAGTAGAAAAGTGTGTGCTTTGTGGGCAAATGTTTCAAAGTTGCGAAGACTTACAAAAACATTTACGCCGTTATCACAGACCAAGCAAAAATTTTTTCTTAAAAGAATCTGCTTTTAACCGTGCTTTTGTAACTTATCGTTACAACTTTTTAAACCAAGATATTAACTTTGCTAGTGCTCAATTAAGTGTTAAAAACTTAATACGAGAACGGCTTTTGTCTGAAGCTGCAGAGAAAACGGTTTGCAAAGCCAGTTTAATCTTTATTGCTCAAATGTCAATGGTTGATCATTCCGGTAATGTACTAACACAAGCAAGTATTCCATTTCGAAGTCCAAGTTTTATGGTATCTACTGCATCAAAAACTAGTTTGACTAAAAACATTCTTAAAAGTTTTAATTTTCAATCTGAAGCTTTGGAAAGTTTTATTCGTAGTGGATCAAACTGGCAGTTTAACAGAGGTTTATCATTTGACATTGAAATTGCTCGTGTAAGACCCATAACGGGGGGTACAAATCCAAAACCAAAAATCGACTTGTCAAGACCTCTTGTCAATATAAAATCTTTTCGTCAAAACAAATTTCTTTACAATCCCTCAAATCAAGACAAAAAGTGTTTTTTGTATTGCATTGCTAACTATCTTTTTTCTGAAAAACTAAACGATAGACAGCAAAAAATAAAGTCGGACGAAAAAAAGTATAAAAGATTTGTTAAACTTTTTAATATCGCAAACATTTCTTTTCCAATTTCTGTATCTGGAATTAAGAAATTTTTGAAACAAAACAAAAACCTGAACTTGAAAATAAACGTTTTGTATCGTGACACATGTGATAGAATTTTTCCCCTAGAATTTGGTCTAGGTTGTGGAAAAAATGTGGTCAATTTATTAATGGTTGAGACAGAAAATTCTAATCACTTCATGTTAGTAAAAAACCCTAACAAGTATTTGCGAAAAGTTTACAAATCAAAAAAAGGATTTAGTTACAAGCGTGCATTATTTTGTTTGCATTGTTTAAATTCTTTTTCAAAACAAGATGTTTTAGATAAGCATGTAAAACTTTGTTCTCTTCACAAGCCGGCTGTAGAAACCGTTCCGGAAAAAGGTGACAAAAAAGAAAAAATTAAGTTTACAAATTACGAAAAAAACATAAGTTGGAGTTTACCAGTTATCTCGACTTTGAATGTGTCCTCCCTAACGTTGAAACAGTTTGTCATACTTGCGAAAGAATTAAATGTACTTGCGATGCAAGTTTTACGGATGTAATCAGCAAACAAATTCCAATTGCCTACAGTTATGTAGTTATTGGTCCAAACAAAAAAATTATCCACGAGCATTCTTATGCTGGCAATAATGCTCATATTGATCTTGTTCAGCATTTGCTAGAGCAGGAAAAAATGTGGATTGAAAATTTGCTGTCGGTTAACAAACCAATAATTATGACAAAACGAGATAAAGTACAATTTGAAAAGCAAAAAGAATGCTACATTTGTTTTAAGCCATTTTCTGAAACAACAATAAAAGTCAGAGATCATTCACATTACAATTCTAAATTTTTAGGCGCTGCTTGTAACATGTGTAATTTGCGAAGGAGAAAACCTAAAAAAATTCCAATTTTTATGCACAACGGTTCTCGTTTTGACCTGCACTTTATAGTCAAAGCCCTCGCAAAATTTGATGGAGATCAAATTAAAAATTTATCAGTATTGCCCTATAATGGGGAAAATTTCAGGACTCTTTCTTTCAACTGTTTTGAATTTATTGACAGTTTAGCATTTCTTCAAGCATCTCTTGGTCAATTGGCTTCAGATTTGAAAGAAACTGAACATGACTATTCTATTTTGAAACAAACTTCTTTAGTTTCATCAAACAAAAAATTTGACAATGAAAAATTTCAAATGATTCTTGGAAAATCTTTTTTTCCATATGAATATTGTCAAAGCTTATCTCAAATGTATTCTGTTTTGAAACTTCCAAAATTAAAACATTTTTACAGTCAGTTAAGTGAAAAGTCTATTTCCAAAACTGATCACAAGTTTGCTAAAAAAGTTTGGAAAAAATTTGGATGCAGGCATTTGGTTGATTATACTTTGATTTACTGCAAAATTGATGTTTTAATCCTTAGCGAGATTTTTGAAGCTTTTAGAGATGAAATGATTCAGTTTTCTGGACTGGACCCAGCTCATTATATTTCTCTCCCAGCTTACACATTTGATAGTATGTTAAAAACTACTAATTCTGTTCTTGAGCTTCCAACAGATATTGATATAGTTCATTTTTTGGAAAATGGAAAGAGAGGAGGAATGAGCATTATTGGTACCAGACATTTAACACCCTCGTGTTCGTCCTCAACATCAAATGGAATGCTTGGAACCACTGAGGAAGATTCAGAAATTGTCTACATAGATGCAAACGTAAGAAACCATTTTTAAAAAGTTACCTCAAGAGAGATTCGAACTCTCAGCCTTTGACTTATAAGATCAACGCTTTAACCAATTAAGCTATTGAGGTTTTTTGTTTATAATGTTATTTTATTTTATTTTATTTTCAGAATTTGTATGGCTACGCGCAAATGCAAAAACTTCCTTCAGGAGAATTTAGTTGGCTTGATAAAAACGAAATACAAAATTTTAACATTAAAAAAGCTAATACTGAAGGAAAATATGGTTATATTGTTGAATGCGACTTGGAATATCCCAAAAAATTGCATAATTTGCATCAAAATTTGCCATTAGCTCCAGAAGTACTTGAAATAAACTTTGACGCTTTATCTCCTTATGCTAAAAAAGCTTTATTAGAATCAGACGGTCAAAAAAAATACAAAGATGTAAAGCTAATGGCTACCTTTCAAGATAGAAATAATTATGTAACTCATTTTAAAAACCTCAAATTGTATTTGAAACTAGGAATGAAACTTAAAAAAATTCATAGAGTTTTAAAATTTCGACAGAAAAAAATTATTGCTCCTTACATCAAGAAATGCACAGCGGCAAGACAAAAAGCAAGAAACAAATTTCAAGGGGATCAATACAAAAAATTGGTAATTATTTGATTATATAAGTTAAAGTATTTGTTATAAAGTCAAAATAATAACTTTGTCAAGTGTGGGGTTTGAACCCACGCACACTTTCGTGTACCAGAGCTTAAATCTGGCGCCTTAGACCGCTCGGCCAACTTGACTCGTTTGAAATTAAATAATTTGTATTTTTTTTAAGGCAAACGCTAATTTCGGAAAAACCATGCAAAACGTTCGAGACTATATTTCTGTTAAACTACACAACAATGAAGATTCAGCTTTAAAAGCCGTTTCATGTCATACGTTTAAAAGTCAAGTTATTTTGGACGAAAACTTGATTCAAACCAACCATTCAATTCCTACTGTTTTTCATAACAAACCTATTGCAATAGGTGTCACCATCCTGGAACTGGTATTACTTTAATTAAATTTTAATTTAAAATATCCTGAACCGTTTTAAATGCTTTCTAATTTAATAAAAAATTTCTGTTTTTCAGTCAAAACATTTGATGTTCGATTTTTTTTATAACCGAATGCTCGCAAACTCGGAATGCTCCTTCGATCTTGGAATGTCAGACACCGATTCGTTTCTTTTCAAAGTGACCAAACCGAAAAAATTCTGGGAAAAAATGGAGCCTTACATGGACTTTTCTAATTATCCAATTACTCATAAACTTTACAGCAATGAAAATAAAGCAAAACTAGGATACTTTAAAAATGAATTTGGAGGAAACAAAACATGTACTGAATTTATTGGTTTAAGAGCAAAATGTTATTGTTTTAATCTCGAAGACAAAAAAACTAAAGAAATAACTACTAAAAAAACTTGCAAAGGTTTAGGAAGAACCGCTATTACAAATCGATTAAAATTTGATCAGTACAAAAAATGTTTAATGGAGGGAAAAATTCAAAGACATGATTTTGCCACTATTCGTTCTTCCAAACATCAACTTTCAACTATAAGACAAAGAAAAAAAGCTCTTTCTCATTTTGATTGTAAACGTTTTTTGTTTGCTTGTGGAATTCACAGTTTACCTTATAACCATTATAAAATTAAAAAGTATTATAATTCATGCCCTTTTTGTAAATAAAACATGTGTGATTTTTATTGTTTTTATTATTTTGCGCAAAATTACTTTATTATAATTTATGTTACAAAAATACAAAAAGTAAAATTAAAAAATAAAATTATTTTACTTTTGATAGAAAAATATAATTTTATCAAGGAGGTAACTGGGCTTGTGCAACGAAGCACAGTCCTTACTTACCAATCTAATAAAATTATTTAACTTTGAAAAAAATAAAAAAAGGTTTTAACCATATGATTTGTAAACCTAAGACATAGCCTCTGGTAATGAACAAATCAATTAAAGCCTCTTTCTATTTTATATCAAAGAATAATATTTTGACATTTAAATTATTTCATTTTCAACTGGTTCTTGGTCAACAACCTGTTCTGGTTCCAAATTACCCAGTTCAATGTTTGGAATCGTTGCTGCTTGGTTATTTTTCAATAGGCAACATGTTAAACCTGCAACAATTACAATCAAGCAGCAAATTATCCCAAACAGAACCAAGATTACAATGCCGTGGATCGAAACGATGAACTCGGTTATTTTTTCGTTGACGCTTTTCTCAATCAAGGTTGGTAGTTTAGGAAACTGACTGAAGTCACCTTCGTTGACGAATTCATCTTGCACGTATGTGCATGGAACGATCGATCCCAAAAAGCCCTTTAATTCATGTCTCGTCTTTTCGTTTTCGGAATGGAAAAAATGAAAAGCTGAAAAAAATAAAAACTAAGTCAAAATCGTAAATTTAAATTTTAATTAAAGTAAAAAAATTTTTTTATCCCAAGCAGGACTCGAACCTACACTGCGGGACTTTCGACCCCCGCTCTACCGATTGAGCTATTGGGATTTTTTATATATGTTTGCTATGTTTTTAATCTTTTATATAATTTTTAACTGTCAGATGTTTTAATCTCTTATATAATTTTTGTTATGTTAGTTTTAATCTCTTATATAATTTTTGTCATGTTATCTCTTATATAATTTGCTATGTTTTAAATTTTG
>Ga0114982_1001748_pt1 | contig 10039 bp, 9 predicted proteins | sample Shrwel_input2_FT_FD_87183 | JGI IMG/M metagenome (GOLD analysis project Ga0114982, IMG submission 87183) | Subsurface microbial communities from deep shales in Ohio, USA - Utica-3 well 1 S input2 FT | ecosystem: Environmental > Aquatic > Deep subsurface > Shale gas/oil reservoir > Produced... | reverse complement strand
TTCACGTTGATTTATCATGTATCAACGATATTACTAACGAATTAGATATTGAAAAATTCAAGGCGCATCCTTTATATTCAGATTATGTTGATGCTGAATTCATTTCAGAAGATGGTAAATACATTGTAGGTCGCGAAGTAGAAAAAATGTCCAAATCGAAATACAATGTCGTTAATCCCGATGATATTTGCAACGAATATGGTGCCGATACGTTGCGTTTGTACGAAATGTTCTTAGGGCCTTTAGAGCAAGCCAAACCTTGGAATACCGCTGGTATTACGGGTGTTTATGGTTTCTTAAAAAAACTATGGCGTTTGTATTTTGATGACAATGGTTTGAATGTGACCAACGAGGAACCAACAGCCGAGATGTACAAATCGTTACACAAAACCATCAAAAAAGTAACCGAAGATATCGAGAATTTCTCGTTCAATACGTCGGTGTCACAGTTTATGATTTGTGTGAATGAATTGTCACAGCAAAAATGCCATCACCGAGCGATTTTAGAACCGCTTGCCATTATTGTTTCGCCATATGCACCACATATTGCAGAAGAATTATGGAGTGCTTTGGGTCACGAAGGTTCTATTGCTACTGTAGCGTTTCCAATTTTTGAAGCCAAATATTTAGTGGAATCAGAAAAAGAATATCCGGTTTCGTTCAACGGAAAAATGCGTTTCACGATTAAGTTGCCGTTAGATTTAACCGCCGCTCAAATTGAAGAAATCGTCATGGCTGATGAAAGAACTCAAAATCAATTGCAAGGTAGAATGCCTAACAAAGTGATTATTGTTCCGGGTAAGATTATCAACTTGGTAGGATAGTTCTTAAAATATAAATTTTATGAATCCCAAATTCTAACAAGAATTTGGGATTTCTTTTTGTAACCTTTTTAAGAATTTGCGTATAACCATTAAAACATATTCATGAAAAAATACGAGGTGCATATTTTAAAAAAAGCGGCTGGTTTCGGTTTAAAAGGAATGAAAGAAGAATTAGCAAAAGAGGTGGAAGAATTTTTAAATAAAAAGACAAGTCAAGGATATGAAATAGCAAATGTTTCGTTTACATATTATGAATCAATGGAATTAATTGCTTTTATAACCATTTGTCGTTAATGCCAAATTGTCATTTTTGAAAATTGGCTTAAAAATTGTAGCTTTATTAAAAATTAAAACTAAAAAATATGTTAGGATATTATATTATTATTGGTGGAATTGCATTAGCAAGTTGGCTAGTGAGCTCAAGATTGAAGAGTAAGTTTGAACATTATTCAAAAGTACATTTGCAAAATGATATGAACGGTGCCGAAATCGCTCAAAAAATGCTTGCTGATCACGGAATTAGAGACGTGCAAGTCATTTCTACCCCGGGTCAGCTAACCGATCACTACAATCCGGTTAATAAAACCGTAAATTTATCGGAGGCGGTATACAACCAACGAAATGCTGCTGCAGCTGCGGTAGCCGCTCACGAAGTAGGACACGCAGTACAACATGCAACAGCCTATCAATGGTTGGAGATGCGCTCAAAATTGGTGCCCATGGTAAATGTGTCTTCTAGTTTGTCGCAATGGTTAATTATGGGAGGATTGATTTTAGGGATTGCTTCCAAAGGATTATCGTTCGGATATATAATTGCTGTGATAGGTCTTGTATTAATGGCTGTAGCAACCGTATTTTCTTTGATTACTTTTCCTGTAGAATATGATGCCAGCAATAGAGCATTGGCGTGGTTGAAAAACAAAAATATGCTGAATCAAGCGGAATATGCTGGTGCTGAAGACGCTTTAAAATGGGCGGCACGTACGTATTTAGTTGCTGCCATTGGAGCGGTTGCCTCTATGTTGTATTGGGCGCTGCAAGTTTTTGGTCGAAGAGACTAATTAAATAACGTTTAAAAAAATCCCAAATTCCTTACAATTTGGGATTTTTTTTAGGTTTTAGAATTTCACAGCTGTATTTGTCGTTCAATTTGCTGGTCTAAGGAAATGAAGGTTTCGGTTCTAGAAACCCCTTCAATGGCTTGAATTTTGGTGTTTAACAAATGCATTAAATGTTCGTTGTCGCGGCAAATAATTTTTATTAGGATGCTCCAATTTCCGGTAGTATAATGACATTCTAAAACTTCCGGAATTTTTTTCAATTCACGTACCGCTTCTGGATTTCGGGCAGCTTTGTCTAAATAAATCCCTACAAAAGCCATGGTGCTGTAGCCTAATACTTTGGTGTTCACAATTAATTTAGAAGAAGAAATCACTTGGGCTTCTTCCAATTTTCGCAACCTTTGGTGAATGGCGGCTCCTGAGATACCAATTTTATTGGCGATTTGTAAAATAGGCTTTCGGGCATCTTGCATCAAATCACGGAGGATTTCTTTGTCTATGCCGTCTATTTCTATTTGTAAGTGATTTATCTTCATGAAGTTTTAATTTGAAACTGAAAGGTACGATTTAATTTTAATTGTTAACAAAAAAGGCCTAATTCAAATATAGAAATAGGCCTTTTTTTTAAAAAAAACTAAGTATCAATTGTAACCTTTGTAGGGTACTTCCTTTTCGTGGAAAATAACCCCATAGTCTTCTAATTCTTTTAAAATAGGATTGTACACTTCCTTCTTGATGGGAAGTTGTACTCCTGCGGTTTTAATATTACCGTTTAGGATTTGCAAAGTAGCCATCGCTACCGGTAAACCAACCGTTTTGGCCATTGCGGTGTAGGTTTGATCATCGCCTATACAAACCATAGTGGCATCAATTTGTTTTTTTTCACCGTTGATTTCGTACCCAAATTTATGATACATGACAATCATGTCTTTGTCTTCGGGTTGTAATGTCCAGCTATCAGTCAGGATTTTCTCTAACATTTGAGCGGGAGTCGCATTTTTTAGTCCTACAATTTTAGTAGGGTTAAACAAGTCTAACTCGACTAATTTGTCCCACATGACATCGTCTTGATCAATTTTTAGTTGGTGACGCAATTTGATTTCAACCGAATCAGTCGGGTGATATGGCAAGAAGAGATTTACGAATTCTCTAAAACTCATGTTCTCTGAATTGTCTATCACATACGTATCGTCGGTCATGCCCAATTGCACGAACATATCCCACGCTTTAGAATAGCCTACTCTGCGAATGGTGCCGCGATACACGGTAAGAGCGTCGTCTAAATCGTAAACGCTTCGGTATTTTAAAGAGTCGCGATTGGCATATACTTCAAAACGGCCATAGCCTTCGACTTCTAAAAATTCGGTTCTTCTAAATAATTTATTGTACGGAATGTATTTGTAAGTGCCTTCCTGAATGAATTTAGCTGCGCCTCCTTGACCGGCTAAAACCACATTTCGAGGAGCCCAAGTAAATTTATAATTCCAAAGATTAGTGTCTGATTCTGGAGCGACTAATCCGCCGCAAAACGATTCGAATAAAATCATTTTTCCGCCTTGCTCGCGAATTTCATCAATGACTTTCATGGCGCTCATGTGGTCAATTCCCGGATCAAGACCTACTTCGTTCATAAAAACCAATCCGTTTTCCTTGGCTTGTGCATCCAGCGCCTGCATGGCATCGCTAATGTAAGAAGCGGTAACCATGTGTTTTTTGAAGCTAATACAGTCTTTAGCTACTTCAATGTGCATGTGTGCAGGCAACATCGAAATCACAATATCGGCTTTTTGAATTTCGGCCTGACGTTGTGCTTCGTTATGAATATCTAGCGAAATGGCTGTAGCATTTTTATGGCCTTTGGTTTTGCGTTGCGTCAATTCTAACGACAAATCGCCAATAGTCAGGTGCAAATTTTCGCTTTCAGATTTCTCTAAAAGATATTTTATAAGTGACGATGCCGAACGACCGGCGCCAATAATAAGTACATTTCTCATTTTGAATGATAAAAAATCACACAAATGTAGTAAAATGTTATTTTTATGAAAGTCTTTGCGAAAGAAATGCTAAAAAATTAATTGGGCTGTCGTATTTTTGAAGAAAAATAATTCATGGAAAAGAAAATTTTACTGACTGCTTTATGTTTTGGTTTTGTGTCAATTGTTTTGGGTGCTTTTGGAGCGCACGCCCTTAAAAAAGTTATGAATCCAGATCAGCTAAGCTCTTTTGAAGTGGGGGTTCGTTACATGATGTATCATGCGTTGTTTCTATTGTTTGTAGGCAGTACGTCCTTTTTAGTACCGGAGCAAAAAAGCGTGGTATACAATTTAGCAGTGGCTGGAACGTTATTATTTTCGGTATCCATTTTTTTGTTGTCAACCAGTGGGGTAACGGGCATGAATTTTAAATTTTTAGGACCCATAACGCCACTTGGAGGAGTACTGTTAATTGCTTCTTGGTGTATGGCGTTCTTCTATATTATCACAAAAAAAGGCTAAACTGTGAAGCAATTCAAATAATATTTTTACTTTTGCCCCATAGTACAAAAAACAACACATCGTTAAATTTATGGAAACATACACCCCATCTACGAAAACGATTTCGTTAGAAAAATACGGAATCAAGGACGTTAAAGAAATTGTATATAATCCTTCATACGAACTATTATATCAGGAAGAACTAAATCCGAACTTAGAAGGATTTGAAAAAGGACAGTTAACCGAATTGGGTGCTGTAAACGTAATGACCGGTGAATTCACAGGTCGTTCCCCAAAAGACAAATACATTGTAAAAGATGCTGTAACAGAAAATACCATTTGGTGGACTTCAGAAAAAGCAGTAAACGACAACAAACCAATTTCTACCGACACTTGGAATGCCTTGAAAGCAAACACGGTTGAGCAGTTATCTGCTAAAAGATTATTCGTGGTGGACACTTTTTGTGGGGCCAACGAAAATACCCGTTTGAAAGTGCGTTTTATTGTGGAGGTAGCTTGGCAAGCACATTTTGTAAAAAATATGTTTATCAGGCCTACCGATGCTGAATTGGTAACTTACGGCGAACCGGATTTCGTGGTGATGAATGCTTCTAAAAGAGGTTTTGCTGATTATAAAGCTCACAATTTAAATTCGGAAGTATATGTTGCCTTTAACTTGACCGAGAAAATCCAATTGATTGGAGGGACTTGGTACGGAGGTGAGATGAAAAAAGGGTTGTTCTCGATGATGAACTACTACTTACCATTACAAGGAATGGCTTCTATGCACTGTTCTGCCAACAAAGGGGCAGCTGGTGATGTTGCGGTATTCTTCGGATTATCTGGAACTGGAAAAACCACTTTATCTACCGATCCTAAGCGTGAATTAATCGGTGACGATGAGCACGGATGGGACAATGATGGTGTTTTCAATTTTGAAGGAGGTTGTTATGCCAAAACAATCGATTTAAGTAAAGAAAATGAACCAGATATTTACGGAGCCATCAAAAAGGATGCGTTATTAGAAAATGTAACGGTGGATGCTAACGGAAAAATTGATTTCAAAGACGGTTCGGTTACACAAAATACACGTGTGTCTTACCCAATCAATCACATTAAAAATATTGTAACTCCGGTTTCTAAAGCGGGACATGCTACTAAAGTAATCTTCTTAACAGCTGACGCTTTTGGAGTAATGCCGCCGGTTTCTAAATTGACACCAGAGCAAACCAAATATTATTTCCTTTCTGGATTTACGGCTAAATTAGCAGGAACAGAAAGAGGAGTTACCCAACCAGAACCTACGTTCTCGGCTTGTTTCGGAAAAGCTTTTTTATCCTTACACCCAACCCAATACGGTCAGGAGTTAGTGAAAAAAATGGAAGAACACCACGCGACCGCTTACATGGTAAACACCGGTTGGAACGGTACTGGAAAACGTATTTCTATTAAAGATACCCGTGCTATTATTGATGCCATTTTAGATGGTTCTATCGAAAAAGCAGAAACAACTGTAGTACCAGTATTCAACTTCAATGTGCCTACGGCATTGCCAAATGTAGATACGAACATTTTAGATCCAAGAAATACGTATACGGATGCTTCAGAGTGGACAACCAAAGCAGAAGACTTGGCGGGAAGATTTATTAAAAATTTTATTCAATATACTGATAATGAAGAAGGTAAAAACCTTGTTCAGGCAGGACCACAATTATAATACGATTATTAATTCTATTGAATACAAAAAGAGTTGCTGATAAAGCAACTCTTTTTTATTTTTCTTGGATGGCCACCGCAAATTTTTCAAAAAGGCGGATGGTTTTTTCGTTGATTTCGGGATAGGAAAGTTTTTCTTTGGTTTGATAGAAAAACATGATGGCATAAGGTTTATCTATGTTTTCCAATAACAATTGTTTGTTTAAACGATAGGTTTCTCGTAAAACCCGTTTAAAATAATTGCGATCCACCGCTTTCTTGAAATACTTTTTAGATACCGAAACACCAAATTTTAGTTGTTCTCCCTCTTCCAAAGCAATGGGTGCATACACCAACCGCAATGGGTATTTGGATACCGATTTTCCTTCGGAAAAAAGAAGATCGATAGTCGTTTTACTTTTAAGCTTTTCGTTTTTGGGGTAGGTGTTTTTCATTATTGAAAGTATTGCCGCAAAAATACAAAAGATTTGCCCAAATCTTTAATTATATAAGCACTACTAATAACCGGAAGCACCACCATCAGGACTTGAAGAATCTGAAACGCCAACATAGACTTTTAATTCTTCCACATAAGTGATACCCATAAGTTCACCAAGATTATTTATGCCCCGTAATTTATGCCCCATTTTTTCAAGTGCTGATTTTGTGTCTGGAGACATGCGGTCTTTTTCATAATAAATCACATCAGGCAACCATTGATGGTGTATTTTCATGGCTTCAATGGCGTGGTCAATTCTCATATCGTATGCCAATACATTCAGTACGGTCTGGAAAACAGTATTAATAATGGTTCTGCCACCAGGTGACCCAATAATTAAATAAGGCTTACCATTCTTGGCTACAATGGTTGGCGTCATGCTTGAAAGCATTCTTTTTTCGGGTGCAATGAGGTTAGCTGCGGAGCCAATCTGCCCTTTTTCAGTTGTCAGACCAGGCACGGGGTTAAAGTCTCCCATTTCATTATTAAAAATAAAACCGAGCTTGTCAGAACCCATTTTAGAGCCATAGGAATCTTCTAAGGTGTAGGTAAGTGAAACAGCATTGCCCTCTTTGTCCACTACAGAAAAATGAGTAGTGTTGTTACCGTCATAGGTTTGTCCATACTTGCCAGAATCGCTTATAGAAGCTTTATGGTTATCAATATTTTTAAAACGCATCGTGGCAAATTCTTTAGAGGTCAGTTTTTCCGAAGGAATATCGGGATTAAAATCTGGATCTCCTAAATGAGCCGCACGATCGGCAAATGCTCTTCGCATGACTTCTGTGACCAGATGCACATACTTTGTAGAATTAAACGGGATAGAATCAATATTAGCCAATTCCATCATGTTCATCATTTCTATCAACGCTACACCTCCTGAGCTTGGTGGAGGCATAGAATAAATATCATACCCTTTAAAGGTGCCTTTTATCGGTTTTCGCTCTATGGCGGTATATTTTTCTAAGTCTTTTTTGGTGATAATTCCACCATTTTTTTTCATGAAATTTTCAATCTCTTCGGCAACTTCTCCTTTATAAAAACCATCTTGTCCTTTGTCGCGAATGTGCTCCAGCGTTTTCGCCAGTGCGGGTTGTTTCCAGATTTCGCCTGGCTTTGTAACTTTATCTTTATGAGCTTTAAAATAATTCCCAATGAATTGATTTTCTTTGAACCGGTTAATTAAACTTGTTGCATCTAGATAAAGGCCCCAAGGCATGATAAATCCTTTTTTTGCCAAATCGACAGCAGGTTGTACCAATTCTCGCCAAGGTAGTTTGCCATATTTTTGATGCGCCAAATACAAACCGGCAACTGTTCCTGGAACCCCTATCGCTTTTGAGCTGTCATGATTGCTGTTTTCTATTAGTTTCCCATCGCTGTCCAGAAACATATTGGGAGTTGCTGCAAGAGGAGCTTTTTCGCGAAAATCAATTGTGGTTGCTTCTCCTGATGCTTTCATGAAAACCAAAAAGCCACCTCCACCAATATTACCGGCTTCAGGGTGTGTCACAGCCAAAGCAAAAGCGGTAGCAATACTTGCATCTATAGCGTTACCTCCTTTTTTAAGGATGGCAACACCCACTTGCGAAGCAACGGTGTTAGACGAAACTACCATTCCGTTTTGACCAAAGGATTGGGCATTTCCTTTGGGATAAATTAATAGTAGAACACTTAAACACAAAAGAGGTATTATTTTTTCTGAAAATCTATTTTCTATAATCATTTCGCTTTTTGTAGTTGTTTGACATTTTGATTCAAAAAACACAATAATTCATTGGTTTTGAGCTCTTGTGTAAATTTATCAAAAAAAGATGAAAGCGCATATGGATAATGAACAGAATGAATATATTAAAATTTTCCGTACAGTTTTTTAGAATTATTCTTCAATTGCTGGGTTGGTTTTTTTTTAGTTTTTAGAATTCTACCAAAAATAATACTGATATTTGAGCTAAACTAACTCCATGCTTTTTAACAGCTATATCTTTTTTATCTTTCTTAGTATTGTTTTGTGCGTTTTTTATGCACTCAAAAGTACCGCTTGGAAGAAATATTGGTTGTTTGCTGCCAGTTTGTTTTTCTATGGCTACTGGGATTGGCATTGGCTGGGATTGTTTGGTTTTTCTATTGTTTTCAATTACCTGTTGGGGTTCAAAATTGCGGATTCAAGTAGTACTTCCAAAAAATGGTTGGCCTTTGGGGTTACGATGAACCTGTCTATCATTGTAGTGTTTAAATACTTCAATTTTTTTATCGATAATCTCAGTTTTTTTGGACGTCCGTTGGATTTTTTACACTTGCATTTTATTTTACCGATAGGTATTTCATTTTACACTTTTCAGGCGATAGCATATCTGGTTGATGTGTATCGAAAGGAAATTCAGCCTGTGTCAAATTTTATTGATTTCGGATTGTACAAAAGCTTTTTTCCCTTGCTAATTGCAGGACCTATCGAAAGAGCCAGTCATTTAATTCCGCAGTTTTCTTCGACTTTAATTCCAACTAAAGAACAACTAAGAGAAGGATTCTTCTTAATTACCATCGGTCTATTTCAAAAGGTAATGATAGGTGATGCCTGTGGCCGTATTGTAGACACTGTTTTTTTGGATTTAAATAAGTATGCTTCATTCGAAATTATCAGTGCGGTACTGTTGTTTACGTTTCAAATTTATGCTGATTTTGCAGGGTATTCTAACATTGCCAGAGGTTTGGCTAAGTTGATGGGAATCGATTTGATGGTGAATTTTGACAAGCCGTATTGGGCATGTAATATTCAGGAATTTTGGCGAAAATGGCACATTTCACTGTCCACTTGGTTGCGTGATTATTTATACATTCCGTTAGGTGGAAATCAAAAAGGGAAAAACCGAACGCTTATTAATTTAATGATTGTAATGGTCTTGGGCGGTTTGTGGCATGGAGCCGGTTGGAATTATCTGCTTTGGGGAATGTATCATGGAGTTTTATTAGTACTCTATCGCAAAACCAAAAGCATTTCGCTACCTAAAATGGTAAATGTTGTTTTGACTTTTATGTTGGTGGTTCTCGGTTGGACTATTTTCCGATTGACGAGTGTCACACAATTCGAACTCTTTTTCGAGCAAATGCAGTTGTGGACTTTTGGGGATTTTTACGGACGTTTTATAAAAATGATTCTGACTTTTGGAAGTGTTTTGTTTTTTATCGACTGGCTACAAATTAAATACCAATCGGATGCCTTTTTACTGAAATTTAAAAATCAAGCTTTCGCTTATGGTATTTCGTGTAGTTTGCTATTAGTGAGTTTTATTTACATTTTGACCAAAAAGCCATTACCTTTTATCTATTTTCAGTTTTGAGAACGTATTGTAAACATATCGTTAGTTTTTTGGGAGGGTTTTTGCTTCTGGTTTTTGTTTTGGAAATTTTTCTGAAATGCAGCGAAATCAAACTGCCTTTTAAAACACTTGATGAAAAAATAGGCAAAACCTATCAATCCTGCGTGCC
>Ga0114982_1001745_pt1 | contig 10063 bp, 9 predicted proteins | sample Shrwel_input2_FT_FD_87183 | JGI IMG/M metagenome (GOLD analysis project Ga0114982, IMG submission 87183) | Subsurface microbial communities from deep shales in Ohio, USA - Utica-3 well 1 S input2 FT | ecosystem: Environmental > Aquatic > Deep subsurface > Shale gas/oil reservoir > Produced... | reverse complement strand
TGATAATAATATTCCTTGTCAATCGACAACATGATTTCTTGCTTTTGAATCAAATAATACTCGCGGAACAAATCATAAATGAGCTTGCCCGTCTGCTCAATTCGTTTAAACTTGAAATTGTCGCGGTCGGTAGGTTTGTCTTCCTTGGTGGATACGCGCAATAATCTGTGCACCATGGTGCCTAAAAAATACGCCTTGTCTAAATAATTGTTAGTTCCCACATGTGGCAGAAAATAGTTCATCAATATCTCCAAAACGCTCGGAATAGATTGCCGTTTGGTGAAGGTCGCGATAAACTCCAACGCGGTTTTCTGGTCAAATATTTTGCTTGCATCATGAACAGATGGGATAAACAAATCCACGTAGCTTGCATTTCTCTCTATATCCAATAAACAAGTCTCAATAATGCGCTTGTCGCTGATTACACCCAGCGCTCTCATTAAAATAAATAAGGGTATCGGTTTACGAACATTGGGGACATCGACTACCAATTGATTGTTAGAGAGAACGGAAGACGGGGCGACCATTTTCACCGACGTAGTACGCATCGGTTTGGACGCATCTTCTGAAACAGACCGAATCTCTGCAGAATAACTATACGTATCCTCGGGCTTATTTGCACGAACATAAAGCATATTGTCTGCAAAAGTCTCCTGCGGGATAATCAACTTTTCCTTTCCATCAATAATAAAATAACCGCCATAATCATTACGGCATTCGCCCATGTTGAAACAGACTTCGGGAGAGAGCTTGTTCAAGATGCATAATTTTGATTTGAGCATGATTGGAAATCGCCCTAAATATATCTTTTCCAAAAGAACAGACTTGGTTTTTCTCTCTTTGGCCTCTTCGTCGTAATAAATAACGTCAATTTCCACATCGTAATGTATCGTGGTTCCATAGGTCATATTGCGCAACCTGGCGTCGTTGGGATACATATAATGCGCGTGATTGGCGTCATATATAATCGGCTTTCCAAAGTATATTCTTGAACCATCCTTTCCGCCTAAATACAATAAACATTCGTTGCGTCCACCGACCTTGTTGTCTTCCCCCTGACGCTCAATAAAACGCGCTGGATTATTTTCTTTAAAAATGCGATTAATTCCGCCATCAAAGAAATCATTATACGATTCTAAATGATGTGCAACCAAACTACTTGGGTTGTTTTTAAAATAGGTATCGATGATTTTCCATGATATTGTTTCCATGTATATTATTATATGATAGTTATTTTTATATGAAATTCATAATATACAAGTATTTAGTATTCCTTGCAAATAATTCATTATCTTTTGTTATATATAATAATGGATCCTTATACTATTCCCGCACCTGACCCAGATGAAGATACAACATTTAGGACTCAGGATTGGAATGATCATGGTAGGGAACCAATCATAATCCTAGAAGATGGTTGGACCGCCATTGAAGAGGAAGCGTTCATGGACGCAACAGAATTGCTGATGATTCGCATTCCAGCATCTGTCCTTGATATTAGAATGAATGCATTTAAGGGGGCGACAAACTTGCATCAAGTAGATTTTGTAGAAGATTCTCTTCTTGAATTTATTAGAGAAGGTGCGTTTGATAGTGCTATATCTTTGGAAAGAATTCATATTCCAGCTGCAGTTACACATATCGGACATGGTGCATTTAATGGCGCAATGGGTTTAGAACAAGTAACATTTGAACAAGGTTCTCAGCTTGTTATGTTTGGATTTCAAGCGTTCTATGGCGCAATATCTTTGGCCTCTATTCGTATTCCAGCGTCAGTTACAACGATTGGACATGAGGCATTTCGCAACGCTTCTAGTTTAGTAGAAGTAGTATTTGAAGAAGGTTCTATTCTTGACTTCATTGGAGATGCAGTGTTCAGGGACGCAACAGCTTTGCAAAGAATTCGTATTCCAGCGGGCGTCACAGAGATTGGAGACGGAGTATTTCAGAATGCGACATCTTTGGAAAGAATTAATATTCCATCGTCAGTTACATATATTGGGCGTCATGCGTTTTATAATGCGACAAGTTTGGGAGAAGTTATATTTGAACCAGGCTCTCGTCTTGAAATGATTCGTGAGGGTGCGTTTATGGACGCAACATCTTTGCAAACGATTCAGATTCCAGCATCTGTCATTGATATTAGAGACCTTGCATTCAATAATACGCCAAGATTGAGAGAAATAACATTTGAACAAAATTCTCAAATTGGCTACATTGGTATTAATTTTACATTTAGTCGTAGTGGTTTAACCAAGGTAGTTATAGGGGAATCTGCCCTGAATAGATTAAATATTCACCGCCAAGCACATAATGTGCCACCATTACGTTTTGGTGAAAATAATTATTTTTATGGCAAGAGTAATGTTAAAATTGTTTCTAGAACACAACAAATCAATACATTGGCGATGCTTGCAAGAAAACCAGAGTATAAAAATCGAGGTGTTGTTGGAAGATTTCAAGAAACATTTCTAGGTAAACCAAAAATAATAACGCGCAAGGCGCTCCCTCCAGAGATGGCAACCGAAGTAGGGAGATATCTTATGCCAGCAGGTGTAGAACCTAAATCTCCTGCAGTTCTTGCTGCTCGTGCAGCCGCCGCAGCAAATGCTAGAGCAGGCGGGGCGCATAAACCTAGAACAAGAAAACAGGGAATCCGGCGTACTGGCAGAAAAGCATCAAGCAAACTAAGAATGCAGAAACGCAAATCCAAGCGCCGAAGAACAATGAAACGCAAATAGAACGCGGATTAATACAAGTATTTAGTAATCAATGCAACTAGTTGATTATCTTTTGTTATATTATATATAATAATGGATGATCCTTATACTATCCCCGCGCCTGGCCCAGGCGAAGATACAATATTTACATTTGAGGTTTTGGCACAGGTTTTGGAAGAGCATAATAATAATATGCCGTCAAACCTAATTCTTGCAGAGGGTTGGACCGAGATTGAAGCGGAAGTCTTCACGGACAACCCAGATTTGGAGATGATTCTTATTCCAGCATCTGTTGTTTCTATTCAAGATGATGCGTTCAATGGTGCGATAAGCTTGCATCAAGTAGAATTCGCACAAGGGTCGCGTCTTGAATTTATTGGAGATGGTGTGTTTGCACGTACCGAAGCTTTAGAAAGAATTAATATTCCAGCGAGAGTTACACACATTGGGGATACGGCATTTTTTGAAGCAATTGGTTTAGACGAGGTAACATTTGAAGAAGGTTCGCAACTAGAAATGATTGGATTTCAGACATTTGCAAGCGCCACAGCTTTGCAAACTATTCGTATTCCAGCGTCAGTTAGAGATATTGGTATTGAGGCATTCCAAAATGCGAGTCGCTTGATAGAAGTGATATTTGAAGAAGGTTCTCAACTCGAATTCATTGGAGATGGAGCGTTCTCGGAAGCTACAGCTTTGCAAAGGATTCAGATTCCAGCGGGTGTTGGTTATATTGGACAAGGAGCGTTTGATAATGCGACATCTTTGCAAACGATTCATATTCCAGCAAACGTCGATACACTTATGCTTCGCACGTTTTATAATGCTACAAGCTTGAGAGAAGTTATATTTGAAGAAGGTTCTCTTCTTATGAGCATTAGTGATGGTGTGTTCGCGGAGGCGACATCTTTGCAAACGATTCAGATTCCAGAGGGGGTTATGCTGATTAGACAAGGTGCGTTTTATAATGCAAGGTCTTTGCAAACGATTCGGATTCCAGCGGGAGTAAGGGACATCGGAGATGTTGCTTTTGCTAATACACAAGCGTTGAGAGAAATAACATTTGAACAAGATTCTGAAATTAGCAACATTGGACACGACGCATTTAGAGGAAGCGGTTTAACCCTAGTAGCTATAGGGGAAACTGCTCTGAATAGATTAAATGCCAGTGCTATCTCGCGCAATAGATTAGCGGCGGTAGATCCTAGACCATTTATACCCCTCCCACTAGTACGTTTTGGTGAAAATAATAATTTTTATGGCAAGAGTAATGTTAAAATTGTTTCTAGGGCACAACAAATTAATACATTAGCGATGATTGCAAGAAACCCAGAGTATAAAAAACGGGGTGTTGTTGGAAAATTTCAAGAAAAATTTCTAGGTAAACCAAAAATAATAACGCGCAAGGCGATCCCTCAAGATTTGGTAAGGAAAATAGGGAATCTTATTACTAACATAGAACCTAAATCTCCTGCAGTTCTTGCAGCTCGTGCGAACGATGCCGCAGGTGGGGCGCGTAAATCTAGAACAAGAAAACGACGCGCGCGAAGAACGCAGAAACGTAAACCCAAGCGCCGAAGAACAACGAAACGCAAATAGAACGCGATTCATATTAAACTTATTATATGCGTTTATTGTATAATGGTACTTCATAAACCAGGTCTGATTAATCTATTATTTTCTAATAGAGGCGCAGATTTTGTATATAGTATTCCTGATGATACCCAACCAACTGGAAGAAGAAATTTAGGGAGGTTTAACAAAACAGCAACGTTGGACAAAATTAGTATAGCTTATTTAGTCAATGCTTTAGGTGGAGTTGGGGTATATAATTATACTACTCCACGTAATATTCTATACAACCTGGTAAATACTGATAATGGCCGATATTTACCTATTAACATGGCTGTATTTGATATGGGTGAGATAAACCTCAATACTGATAGTGAAAAAATTACTTGGTCGAGAGAAATGAATCAGACAGAAAGACGAATGACAAGAGAGGTTGGATTGTCTGGACCAGGAAGGCCTGGAAATCCATCTTCTCTCGTTAATCCAACTATTCAGTTGCCTAGAAACGTCATAAATAATATAACAGGATTTACAACGCAACAAGGTAGGAGGTTCACCGGTTATGGTGGTAAGTATAAACGTAAAACATATCGACGCAAAACAATTATGCGTAAAGGCAAATCCAAGCGCCGTAGAACAATGAAACGCAAATAGAATGCGGTTTTTATAAAATATATAGTAATACAAGTATTTGTGAATTTTTACAAATAATTGAATATTTAATGAATGATTTACTTACGTCTAGTATGTCGTTTATTTGCAGGCGCTGCGCGCTTTTTAATAGTCTTTGCATTGCTGCCTATTTTGCCCTTATAAATCGTAAAATTGGTCCAAGGTTGTTCGGGTCGGTCTTTCAACCAAGGCCTCAAGTAAGCAAACTGCCTGTGTTGATCGCAATACACATCCTTAATAAATGGGATACCGCACGACGAACCCCATCTCATAGAAAAGGACATATTCTTCGCCATGTTTGTATCTATAACAGCACCATCAACTGCGCCTCGCGGCTGAAAGGGCTTCGGGCGATCCGCTTGCGACATGTATTCGCGTTTGTCCAGGTTATAATGAGAGCAAATAGTTCGAGAGCAGGGGTTTTCCTTGTCCAAGTACACATCAAAATGGTCTGAAATAATCATCTTGGCGACATCAAGGTTAATCTTCCCTTTGTTCTTGTCAATTATATCGGGGAGACGTACTTGACGCGCGCCCTGATGACGACGAATATCGCAATAACCGCTATTTGTACACTCCAAATTACGAATTCTCGAGTCAAACGCGACATTGCACCCAAAATAATAGCCGTTCTGCGTTCGTTTAATGTCGTGATATTTGAGTCCTAATTCAATAACCATGATTTCATTTGTGTTTGTATCACCAAACATCCAACTACAAGCATAGTCGCCAGAGTTTCCGTGCATTAAAATATCGACATAGTCGTCTAGCGTATCTCCATACTGCATCGCCTGACGAATACGACAAAAAATTGGCAAGTTATTTTGAAACTTGTTGAAACCGCCAATCGTGGTTTCCGTCCCAATGATTCCTTTGCTGGTAATAAAAAAATCACTGCTACTCCATACATAACAAGGCATCGCCTGCATTAGCATACGATGTCCATTGTTTGGATTAATATCCAATACTATATTATAATATTGGCCGTCCACAAAGGTAACAAAGCTGTTGTGGGCGCATACTATTTTACCATCAGTGGTATAATCTCCATTTGCTATGAATGCACTACAATGGTCAGATCCACCGCCTTCCTTCGCTCCAACCGAATGATCTTCACGTTCATCAGGGGACGGGCGCCAATAACCAAGCAATGTAATGGAGTTATTCCACGCAATCATTTCATCTAAAGTGATTTTTGTCCCAGCTGCATTGCACCCTTCAGTAAGACCTTGCATCTCTTCATAAATCTCTGGAAATAGGTCAATTATTTTTTGGGTGAAATCGTGTTTACACGCATCAATATAATAGTCCCAATGTACACCAGTATCGTGAAATACGTTGAATCGCATCATCGCTTGAATTTCCTTCATTTCTTTTGCGGCTAAATATCCATGAGCATATCCACGCTCTCTCGGAGTTCCTTTTATAGAAATGTATTTCCAACCATTTAATTCATATGATATTCCATTTTTTATAGACTGCATGTTATATTATAAATATATTTAAAATTCATTATTTGAATATATTTTAACCCAGTTACATTTTGTGCAACATTACTAGACCCAGGATTATAAATGCGAATATGAATGGCAACAAAACAAGCAACCATGATATTTCCGAGTGTCCGTCTTTACATATCAAATTGAGAACCCACGTCCAAAATAATATGTAGATTAATTTACCTGCTAAAAGTAATAGAGTATTGGGAACTCTGCACGAAAAAGTACCTAAATTAAATTTATTAGTGTTTCCTATATTTTGAAACATTATAATTAGCAAACCGAAGATAGATATTATAAAATAAAACGCAGCTGGCGTGCATAGCTCATTTAATTTTCTTGGAAAAGGCGCCATCTTTATGAAATATACAAAGATAAAAAGATAAAATATATTTATCTTACCTTGAGATAATTCAAATTATCTTGCGCGTTTCTTCCGTAAAACATTTGGTCTTTGTAAGGTAATGGGCTTGCCAACGCCGGGTCGCCATTCCAGGCTCTATATACATTTGTAAGGTCTGTTCCTAATTGTGAAAAAATACCAAAATTGCCACCTCTCATTCTTCGTTTGGTTAATTTTCGGCCTTTTTGTTGGCGACGACGGCGACCTCCTCCCATTACAATTGGGCCTTGTGGAATATAGACAGCTTGCTCGTCCACAGGATTCATCTCAGGTTGGATATTGTAAGAATTATGTGCTAAATGACTGCCATCATGAGGGGCAGATACACCAGGCCATTGAGAAATTTGTGCCCCCCACGGCGCTCCCACAAAAGGTGGTTGCGATAGAGGTTCAGCATTTATAGGAGCTAGAGGAGATGGTATATCCACATAACCACCACCGCTTTGTCCTAGAGCACACATTCCATTATTATTACACCCACCGCCACTTTGTCCTAGAGCACACATTCCATTATTATTACACCCACCGCCTTTTTGAATACCAGGACCAGGATAAGCATAATGAGGATTCAATACGCTAGGAACAACCCCATCAGTGGAATATGCAAGTGGCACGTCTGGTGTTCCCTGACTTCCACCACGTTTTCCTCTACTTTTCCGCGAGGATTTCCCGCAACTACATTTATGGTGGCACAAAGGGCACATACCATTCTTATTACATCTGTGATGACACTTTCCACAAACCATGGAACGTCTTGACGAACAACCACGCATTTTCCATACTTTTTGTGATCGACGGCGACGAGATTTTAACGACGAATTTCTACGTTTAGTTTTCTTCATATTCTTCATATATATATTCAAAAGAAATAAATATGAACATTCACTTAATTTTTATATAAACCACCAACCAACGAGATGCGCGAATTATTTATTCAATATCAACATGTGTCAACATATGACGACGGCAACACATCTTTGTAAGCCCCATTTCATCCAATACATGGCCTTCATGTGTCTTTTCATGGTACTCCTTTGTCAAATACAATACTTTATCTACCTCAATATTATCCATTTTTTTGTCCGAGAGTTTTCTTTTACGCACTTCTTCTAAATAATATCTGTATTTGTTCGCAAGAACATTTCCGCAAGTAAAACACTTTATTGGGATAATCATCGCACTTCTATATTATATCATGTATTTTTTATATATTTAAATCAATTTTATTTGAAATTGCCAAATGCGGTTCTCTTATAAAAGGCTGGACGCAACACGATTTATGGCGGACATTTGTTTCCATAACACTTATTTTGATAATAGTAATAATCTAAATTAGGCGAATAGGTTGCGCCATTCCGTCCACCAGCCTCGCATTTTTTATTACTTGTAAAAACACAACACCCTACTTGCTTGCAGTTATATTCTGTTAAATTATTGCATTGTTTATTCAACGTTTCGCTTGAAGTATATGATGCATTACAAAAACTATTATGTGGGTCTAACTTTAAACCAGACATTGCTTGTGTTGTTTCAAGTTCACTATATATATCCCAACTTCCTTGATCCATAGATCCCAAATATCCTGCAGGCGGTCCGATTGGTTTAGGTGGAGGCAGAGCAGGAGGAGCTGGTTGGTTAGATAATGCTGCGCGAACCGGTGGAGGCAATGGAGCTTGTTTTATTGCATTTTGTATAGAAGGTTTATTTCCCATTATAATATTACTACAAAATAAATCTATGCATATATTATATATGGCGCGTAAAACACGTAGAAATCGTTCTATGAAAAAAGGAAAAATTTCCAAGAAGTTGTCTAAAATGGCCAGTAAAACTGCAAAGGTTGGCACAAAAATTATAAAAAAGGGTGCAAGTGTTATTCAGACACAAACCGAAAATTTAGGGTCAGGTGTTTCGGCCATTGCAAAAAAATCGGTCCCTGTTGTACAAAAAGGTTTAGAGGGTATTTTTGATACTTTAAAGGCGAGCGCAACATATACTTTACATAAGGCGGATGATGCTACACATTCAATCGCTAAATCGATGCGTCGTCGTCGCAGTCGGTCTCGTTCTCGTAAAACTCGTAAATAAAAATGTTTCGACTATTTTCTTTATAAATTTATAATTTAACTCAGATAAATTATAAAATAAATATAGTTTTTAAAAAATATTAATATGAAAATATATTATGAGATTAGAAAAACTAACTAATACAAATTTACAGACAATAGTACAAATTTATCAATATGACTTTGCGAATAAAAAGTCGCCTGGTTTAGGTGATTTATTAAGAGGTAGTTTTTACCTAATGCAATTATCGGGCATGTTAAATGTAGGCTTCAAACTGGATATATCAAATCATCCCATGTCTGAATTTATTATAAATAATGGTAAAAGCGCAGACATAAATTACAACAATATTCAATTTGTAGTAGGAATGAATAGACCAGAGATGTCATATTTAATCAATCCTCCCAATAATACGTATTTTGATGTAAATTTTGCAAATAAAATCATTCAAGAGTTAAATAAATCTAGAGCCAAAAGCGTTGGATTATTTACAAATGCTTTTCCAATTTACTATAATTTTTTAGACTATGGGCGAAACTTTATAAAGTCGCAATTAATGCCAAACAAAATAATGACTGATTATATAGATAAAGCGTTTAATAATTTACGTTTAAAACCAAACACATATGCTGTAATACATATAAGAACTGGCGATGAATATTTATCAACAGACAGAGGAACATCTTCTCCATGCACTAATCAAATACTTAATGCAATAAATACAATTAACAATCCTACAAAAAAATATTTAATACTTAGCGATAATAATACCTTAAAACGAATTTTGAAAAAAATACCAAATTTTTATGTTCATCTGCATAATATAGAGCATTTAGGCGGTGAAGTTAATTATAATAAAAGTTCAGATGGTATAAAAAATACATTATTAGAATTTTATTTAATGTCCTATAGTAATTCTATTTTATCATTATCGATCTATGAGCATATTAGCGGATTTAGCAGATATTGTAGTGAAGTTTATAATATACCATTTAAAAATATATATGTAAAGAAGAATCCTATAAAGATGAAAATGCTATAAATTTAAATTAAAATATATAAATATAACATGAATTATTCAACAAAAAAATTTGAATACTTTAATGAATTAGTACAAAATGATATATATG
>Ga0114982_1001741_pt1 | contig 10098 bp, 6 predicted proteins | sample Shrwel_input2_FT_FD_87183 | JGI IMG/M metagenome (GOLD analysis project Ga0114982, IMG submission 87183) | Subsurface microbial communities from deep shales in Ohio, USA - Utica-3 well 1 S input2 FT | ecosystem: Environmental > Aquatic > Deep subsurface > Shale gas/oil reservoir > Produced... | reverse complement strand
GCCTTGGCCTTGCGACCCAGCTCGGCGAATGCGTCCGGGTGGATGTAGGCCTTCACGGGCAGCTGGTGGCGGGTGGGGCGCAGGTACTGGCCCAGGGTGAGGATGTCGACACCGGAAGCGACCATGGCTTCGAAGGTGGTCATCAATTCGGCTTCGGTTTCGCCCAGGCCCAGCATCAGGCCGCTCTTGGTGCGGAAATCGTCGCCGAAGAGGGCGCTGCCCAGGCGCTTGGCCTCGGCCAGCACGTCCAGGCTGCGCTGGAAGCGGGCGGAGGGGCGCACGATGGCATAGAGCGACGGCACCGTCTCGACGTTGTGGTTGAAGACGGCGGGACCGGCGTGGACCACGGTGGCCACGGCGTCCAGGTTGCCCATGAAGTCCGGGGTGAGCACTTCCACGCCCACCTGGGGGCAGCGGCGGCGGATGGCGCGGATGGTCTGGGCGAGGTGGTCGGCGCCGCCATCGGCCAGGTCGTCGCGGTTCACGCTGGTGAGCACGGCGAACTTCAGCTTCATCTCCTCCACCCGGGCGGCGGTCTCCTCGGGCTCGTGGGGGTTCAGGCCGTCGGGACGTCCGTTGCGGATGGAGCAGAACCCGCAGGCGCGGGTGCAGGTGTCGCCCATGAGCAGGAAGGTGGCGGTGCCGTGGGTGAAGCAGTGGGTGCGGTTGGGGCAGCGGGCCTCCTCGCACACGGTGTGCAGGGCGCTCTCCCGCAGGTCGGTCTTCATGCGGTGCAGGTCGCTGAGCTTCAGGCGTTCCCGGGTGATCCATTCGGGCAGCCGGACGTGTCCGTCCAGCACCTCGCGCCCGGCATGCTTCGAGAATCGCGCCATTCCAGCCTCCCGCCTCCAGTCTATCCTGCCGACATGGACCCCATCGCCACGACCCTCGCCCGGGAGCAGCGGGCCTTCCTCCGCCGTCGCCATGCCGAATGGGAGCCACACCTTGTCAAAGTCCGGGCCTTCCTGGGCCAGGGACTGACCCAGGCGGACCCCGAGCGGCCGGTGCTCATCCTGGGGGCGGGGTCGGGCCTCGAGATCCCCTGGCATCTGGCCCCCAAGGACACGACGGGATGGGATCTGGATCCCTGGAGCCGCCTGCGCACGGCCCTGCGCCATCGCCGCTGGGCCCCCTGGGTCTTCGAGGACCTGGCCGGGGGCTTCGACGCCCTGGCCGAGACGGTGGCTCGCAGCCGGCGCTTCGGTCCCTGGGCCCGGGTGAAGCCCGAGGCCGCCAAGGCCCGCCTGACGGGGCTCCTGAAGGACCTGCAGCCCGATCCCGAGGCCCTGCGGAGCTGGATTCAGCAGCACCAGCCCGGGACCATCCTGGCGGCCAATGTGCTGGGGCAATTCCACGCCCTGGCGCGGCGGATCGTGGCCCAGGGGCTGGGGAGCGAGCCCTGGGAAGCGGATCCCGAGCGCCCGGATCCCCTGGCGGAGGCGGTGGAGGCCTGGGTCCAGAGGGCCGCAGGGGCGGTGCTGGAGGTGCTGGCCCAGAGTGGTGCCCACCTTCGGCTGGTGCACGATCGCGCGGTCTTCACCGCCGGGACGGTGCCGACGCTCGGTGCCTTCACGCCACGGTGGCAGGACCAGGTGCAGGGCACGGCCTGGCTGGAGGTGGAGGATCCCCTTCCGGAGCTGGATGTGTTGGAAAGGATTGGGATGACACCCATGGAAGCCCAGCGCTGGATCTGGCGGCTGGCCGAGGATCAGGTGCACCTGGTGGAGGCCCTGGCCTTCGGTTCAGCTTCTGATCACGACCGTTGAGCCCGGGGGATTCCGCTATCACGGCCTTAACCCATAATGGTGGGCTGGCCTGAGGTGACTTTCCGACACAGGCCTGTTTCAGGGGATCCATGGCCACCTTCCGCCGTCTGCTTCTGGGCCGTCGTCTTGCGAACGACGAAACCCATCACACCAAGGTCAGCAATGTCATCGGGCTGTCGGTCTTCAGCTCCGACGCCCTCTCCTCCGTGGCCTACGCCACCCAGGAAATCATGGCCAGCCTCTCGGGCAGCCTGCATCACCTGGGGCTGGCGGCCTTCACGGCCGGAGGCGTGGCCCACGCCCTCTTCGGTCTGTCCATTCCGGTGGCCCTGGGCATCGTGGCCCTGCTGGTGATCCTGGGGGTCAGCTACCGCCAGACCATCCTCGCCTACCCCACGGGGGGCGGCGCCTACATCGTGGCCAAGGAGAACCTGGGCGAGATCGCGGCCCTGGTGGCGGGCTCCAGCCTGCTCATCGACTACATCCTGACGGTGGCGGTGTCCGTGTCGTCCGGCGTGGCCAACATCACCTCGGCCTTCACCTTCCTCAAGGGCAGCGAGGTGGTCATCACCCTGGCGGCCATCGTGCTCATCGCCGTGGCCAACCTGCGCGGCGTGAAGGAGTCCGGGGCGCTCTTCGCGGTGCCGACCTACGGCTTCGTCACGCTGATGATGGTGCTGCTGGGGGCGGGCCTCCTGAAGGCCCTGACCTCCCATGCGGGGCCCACCCCTGAGATGGTCCACACCTCCATCCAGACGGCCACCCAGGTGAGCAAGTTCGGGCTGGTGATGATCTTCCTGAAGGCCTTCAGCTCCGGCTGTACGGCCCTGACGGGCGTGGAGGCCATCAGCAATGGCGTCCAGGTCTTCAAGGATCCCTGTGAGAGGAACGCTTCCAAGACCATGATCTGGATGGTGGTCCTGCTGGGCACCATGTTCCTCGGCATCACCCTGCTTTCCAGCCACTTCCACGTGGTCTACGCCCACAGCACCGATCCCACGGTCGTGGCGGAAACCCTGCTGTCCAAGCTGGCCAAGGCCGTCTACGGCGATGTCACCCACGGCCTGCCGCGGATCATGTACTACCTGACCCAGGGCTTCACCTTCCTGATCCTGGTGGTGGCGGCCAACACCGCCTACGCCGACTTCCCCCGCCTGGCGGCCCTCATGGGCAAGGACCAGTACCTGCCCAAGCAGCTGGCCAGCCAGGGCGATCGCCTGGTGTTCAGCAACGGCATCATCATCCTGACCTTCGTCAGCTGCTTCCTGGTCTGGCTGCTCAACGCCAACACCGACCTGCTGCTGCCCCTCTACGCCATGGGCGTGTTCACGGGCTTCACCCTCAGCCAGGCGGGCATGGTCATGCACTGGTGGCACCTGCGCAAGGAGGAGAAGCACTGGCTGAGCAAGGCCATCATCAACGGCGTGGGAACGATGACCACGGCCATCGTGTGGGCCGACATCGTGCTCAACAAGTTCAAGATGGAAGGCGGCTACGGCGGTGTGTGGATCATCATCGCCATCATCCCCGTCATGGTCTGGGCCTTCCTGCGCGTCCATCGCCACTACATCCGTGTGCGGGCCATGCTCGCCGCCAGCCGCACCGAGATGATCTACACCCGCAAGAATCGCGTGGTGGTGCTGGTCAGCCGCATCCACCGCGGCACCCTCGAAGCCCTGCGCTACGGCCGCACCATTGCGGAATATGGCCAGGTGGAGGCGGTGAGCATCGACTTCCCCGACGCCCACGGTCGCCCCAGCGCCGAGCGCGAGCGCCTCGAAGCCGACTGGCACCGCTACTGCGAGGGCATCCCCCTGCGCTTCATCGAAAGCCCCTACCGCAAGGTGGTGGAGCCCATCCTCCATGAGGTGGACCGGATGCGCGCCGCCGAGCCCGAATACACCATCACCATCCTGTTGCCGGAATTCGTCAGCGAGAACTGGTGGGGCAACATCCTGCACAACCAGACGGCTTTCCGCCTCAAGACGGCCCTCATCAGCCGTCCGCGGACGGTGGTGACCTCCATCCCGTACCACCTGGATTCCGATCTGTTGTAGCAAATCGGCCCCTCGGCCCTCGTGCGGGCGGGAAGGCTCCCTATACTCGGGGTTCCTTCCCGCCCGAATTCCATCCGAGGCCCCATGTCCTCCCTGCGCCGGTTCCTTCTGGGACGTCGTCTCGCCAGCGACGAGACCCACCACACCAAGGTCAACAACATCGTCGGCCTGTCCGTGTTCTCGTCGGACGCCCTGTCCTCGGTGGCCTATGCCACCCAGGAGATCATGGCCAGCCTGTCGGGCAGTCTGCACCACCTGGGCCTGGCGGCCTTCACGGCAGGCGGCGCGGCCCACGCGCTCTTCGGCCTGTCGGTTCCCGTGGCCCTGGGCATCGTGGTGCTGCTGATCATCCTGGGCACCAGCTACCGGCAGACGATCCTGGCCTATCCCACGGGAGGCGGCGCCTACATCGTGGCCAAGGAGAACCTGGGTGAGATCGCGGCCCTGGTGGCGGGGGCGAGTCTCCTCATCGACTACATCCTCACGGTGGCGGTGTCCGTGAGCGCCGGGGTGGCGAACATCACCTCCGCCCTGGCCTTCCTCAAAGGGGCGGAGGTGCCCCTCACCCTGGGGGCCATCACCCTCATCGCCATGGCCAACCTGCGGGGTGTCAAGGAATCCGGAGCGCTCTTCGCCGTGCCCACCTATGGCTTCATCGCCCTGATGATGCTGCTGCTGGGGACGGGTCTGGTGAAGGCCCTGGTCGGGCCCACGGGCCCCACGCCGGAGATGGTCCAGACCTCGATCCAGACGGCCACCCAGGTGGGGCGCTTCGGCCTGGTGATGATCTTCCTGAAGGCCTTCAGCTCCGGCTGCACGGCGCTCACGGGGGTCGAGGCCATCAGCAACGGGGTCCAGGTCTTCCAGGACCCTCCGGCCCGCAATGCCTCGAAGACCATGATCTGGATGGTGGTGCTCCTGGGGACCATGTTCCTGGGGATCACTCTGCTGGCCAGCCGCTTCCACGTGGTCTACGCCCACAGCACCGATCCTGCGGTGGTGGCCGAGACCCTCCTGTCGCGCCTGGCCAAGGCCATCTACGGGGACGTGACCCATGGCCTGCCGTGGCTGATCTACCTCCTGACCCAGGGCTTCACCTTCCTGATACTGGTGGTGGCGGCGAATACGGCCTATGCCGACTTCCCCCGGCTGGCGGCGCTGATGGGGCGGGACAAATACCTGCCCAAGCAGATGGCCAGCCAGGGCGATCGCCTGGTGTTCAGCAACGGCATCATCATCCTGACCCTCGTCAGCTGTTTCCTGGTGTGGCTCCTCAATGCCAACACGGACCTGCTGCTGCCCCTCTACGCCATGGGCGTGTTCACGGGGTTCACCCTCAGCCAGGCGGGCATGGTGCTGCACTGGTGGAAGGTGCGGGAACGTGAGCGTCACTGGCATGCCAAGGCGGTGGTCAATGGCCTGGGAACGGTCACCACGGGGGTGGTCTGGGCCGACATCGTGCTCAACAAGTTCAAGATGGAGGGCGGCTACGGCGGCGTCTGGATCATCCTCCTGCTCATCCCCCTGATGGTGGGGTCCTTCCTGCGCATCCACCGCCACTACATCCGGGTGAGGTCCCTGCTGGCGGCCAGCCGCACCGAGGACATCTACCCCCGGCCCAACCGGGTGATCGTGCTGGTGAGCCGCATCCACCGGGGGACCCTCGAGGCTCTGCGCTACGCCCGCACCATCGGCGACCCCGGCCAGGTGGAGGCCCTCTGCGTGGACTTCCCGGATGCGATGGGGATGCCCAGCCCCGAGCGGGTGCGCCTGGAGACCGACTGGTACCACTACTCCGAAGGGGTGTCCCTGCGCTTCATCGAGAGCCCCTACCGCAAGATCGTCGAGCCCATCCTCAAGGAAGTGGATCGCATGCGGGCCTGCGAGCCGGAATTGACCTTGACCCTGGTGCTGCCGGAATTCGTCACGGAGCACTGGTGGGGCAACATCCTGCACAACCAGACCGCCTTCTTGGTCAAGGCGGCCCTCATGAGCCGACCTCATACGGTGGTGATCTCCATCCCCTACCAGCTGGAGCACTGAACCCGGGGTGGGATGCCTGGACGCAGGGAGGCTGTCCTGGCGCTCGAAGAGGCGCTGCTCGGCTTGCCCATGGCCGCGCATTCGCGCCACGGGAGGGGCCCCGTCCGGGAGGCATCTTGACGCGATCCTGATACCGCCGGGGCGCATCCTGACACCGCCCTGAGGCGGGGGGGCGGAGGCTTGGGACTGGAGGTGTTCCATGTCCCTGCTAAGGATCCTGGCCGCCGTCCTGGCCTCGGGCCTGGCGGTCTATCTGGTGGTGGCGCTCCTGCGCCCGGAGAAGTTCCAGTGAATCCCCAGCTGATCGTCCTCTTCGCCCTGCTGATGGGCCTGCTGCTGCTGGTGGGCCGACCCCTGGGGGAATACCTCGGCAATGTCATCGAGCGGGAGCCCGTGGCCTCCGCCCGCTTCCTGGCGCCCCTGGAGCGCCTGCTGTACCGCCTGATGGGCCTGGAGGCTTCCGATCGCATGGACTGGAAGCGCTACCTCCGGGCCGTGCTGGCCTTCAATGGCCTGGGCCTGGGGTTCCTCATGGCCCTGCTGCTGCTGCAGCATCGCCTGCCCCTGAACCCCATGGGTGTCGGTCCCATGAGCCTGCCCCTGGCCTTCAACACCGCGGCGAGCTTCGTGACCAACACCAACTGGCAGGCCTTCTCCGGGGAAGTGGCCCTGAGTCCGCTGTCCCAGATGCTGGGCCTGGGGGTGCAGAACTTCCTGTCCGCGGCCACGGGGCTTTCCGTGATGGCCGCCCTGGCCCGGGGCATCCGGCGGCGCAAGGCCACCAACCTGGGCAGCTTCTGGGTGGACGTGGTGCGCATCACCCTCTACGTGCTGCTGCCCCTGTCCGTGCTCTTCGCCGTCTTCCTGGTGGCCCAGGGGTCCGTGCAGACCTTCCTCCCCGGGGTGCAGGCCCACTGGCTGGCCACGCCCGTGGCGGGGGCTCCGGCTTCCCAGACCCTCCCGCTGGGCCCCGTGGCCTCCCAGATGGCCATCGCCATCCTGGGCACCAACGGCGGCGGCTACTACGGGGTGAACTTCATGCACCCCCTGACCAATCCCACGCCCCTGGCCAACTTCATGGTGATCCTGGGCATCCTGGTGATCCCCGTGGCCTGCTGCTTCGCCTTCGGCAAGCTGGTGCGCGACCGTCGCCAGGGCTGGGCCCTCTTCGGCGCCATGGCGCTGATCCTGACCCTGGCCACGGGGCTGGCGGGCTGGTCCGAGCAGCGCACGGTGAAGGCGGTGAACCGCCCCGGCGTCGTCCAGACCGCCGGCAGCCTGGAAGGGCGGGAACTGCGCCACGGCAAGGCCGACACCACGCTGTTCTCCACCGTGACGACGACGGTGAGCTGCGGCGCCGTGAATGCCCAGCACGACGCCATGAGCCCCCTGGCGGGCCTTTGCCAGATGGTGCTGATGCAGATCGGCGAAGTGGCCTTTGGCGGCGTGGGTTCGGGCCTCTACGGGATGCTGATCTTCGTCTTCATCGCGGTCTTCGTATCGGGCCTGATGGTGGGCCGCACGCCGGAATACCTGGGCAAGAAGGTGGAGGCCTTCGAGATGAAGATGGCCGCCCTGGTGGTGCTGATCCCTTCCGCGTTCATCCTGGTGGGCACGGCCCTGACGGTGATGCACCCCGCGGTGCGGACCTGGATCTCCAACACCGGGCCCCACGCCTTCAGCCAGGTGCTCTACGCCTGGACCAGCGCCTCGGCCAACAACGGCAGCGCCTTCGGCGGCTTCACGGCGGATACCCCCTTCACGAACGTGGGCCTGGGCCTGGCGATGATCGGCGGGCGCTTCGCCCCCATCGCCGCCGTGGTGGCCATGGCTGGCTCCATTGCGGCCAAGAAGCGCACCCCGCCCGGACCCGGCACGCTGCCCACCCACGGTCCGCTCTTCATCGGGGTGCTGGTGGCCATCGTCCTGCTGGTGGGGGCCCTGACCTTCCTGCCCGCCCTGTCCCTGGGGCCCCTCGCCGAGCATCTCGGGGGCTTCTGATGGCCGCGGATCTGGTGTTCCACCCTGCCCTGAACCTCTCTCGCGAGTTGATCCCATGAGTTCCCATGCGACCTCCCTCCTGACCGGGCCCCTGCTCAAGGGCGCTCTCCTCCAGGCCCTCAAGAAGCTCAACCCCCGCCACCAGATGCGGAACCCCGTAATGTTCGTGGTGTGGATCTGCAGCGCCTTCGTGACGCTGCTGTGGATCCAGTCCCTGGTGGGCCACGGCGAGGCCCGCTCCGGCTTCATCCTGCAGATCGCCGTCTGGCTGTGGGTGACCCTCCTCAGCGCCAACGTGGCCGAGGCCCTGGCCGAAGGGCGGGGCAAGGCCCAGGCCGACGCCCTGCGCGCCAGCCGCAAGGAAGTCACCGCCAAGAAGCTCCAGGACCCGTCGAAGCGCGACTGGACTCCCATCCAGGGCAACGCCCTGCGCAAGGGCGACGTGATCCTGGTGGAAGCCGGGGACACGATCCCGCTGGATGGCGAGGTGGTCGAAGGCATCGCCTCCGTCAACGAGGCCGCCGTCACGGGCGAAAGCGCCCCGGTGATCCGGGAATCCGGCGGCGACCGCTCCGCCGTGACCGGGGGCACCGAAGTGCTCTCCGACTGGATCGTGGTGCGCATCTCGTCGAACCCCGGGGACAGCTTCCTGGACCGCATGATCGCCATGGTGGAAGGCGCCAAGCGCCAGAAGACCCCCAACGAGATCGCCCTGGACATCATCCTGGCCACCCTCACCCTGGTCTTCCTCCTGGCCGTGGCCACCCTGCTGCCCTTCAGCCGCTTTGCGGTGGCGCTCAACGGCCAGGGCGCGCCCATCACCCTCACGGTGCTGGTGGCCCTGCTGGTCTGCCTCATCCCCACCACCATCGGCGGCCTGCTCAGCGCCATCGGCATCGCCGGCATGGACCGGATGATCCGGGCCAACGTCATCGCCACTTCGGGCCGCGCCGTGGAAGCCGCCGGGGACGTGGACGTGCTGCTGCTGGACAAGACTGGCACCATCACCCTGGGCAACCGCGAGGCCGTGGCCTTCGTGCCCGCCCCCGGCGTCACCGACCGGGAACTGGCCGAGGCCGCCCAGCTGGCCTCCCTGCCTGACGAGACTCCCGAAGGCCGCAGCGTGGTCGTCCTGGCCAAGGAGGCCTACGGCCTGCGCGAGCGGGACCTCCAGGATCTGCACATGACCTTCGTGCCCTTCACGGCCCAGACCCGCATGAGCGGCGTGGACGTGGATGGCCGCCGCATCCGCAAGGGCGCCACCGCCTCCGTGGCCGCCTGGATCGAATCCGAAGGCGGCCGTTTCCCTGCGGAGGTTCGCGAATCCGCCGAGCGCATCGCCCGGGAGGGCGGCACGCCCCTGGTGGTGGCCGTTTCCGTGAAAGGCGCGGCGTCCGGTGCGGACCTGCGCCGCGACGGACGCGGGGGGTGCGGGGGGGACGCAGAGGCCCTTTCAGGGCCGGGAGGTCCCCTCTGCTCGGTGTTAGGCGTTATCCACTTGAAGGACATCGTGAAGGGCGGCATCAAGGAGCGCTTCGCCGAGCTGCGGCGCATGGGCATCAAGACCGTCATGGTGACGGGGGACAACCCCCTCACGGCGGCCGCCATCGCGGCCGAAGCCGGGGTGGACGACTTCCTGGCCCAGGCCACACCGGAGAACAAGCTGCGCCTCATCCGGGACTACCAGGCCGGCGGACGCCTGGTGGCCATGACCGGCGACGGCACCAACGATGCCCCGGCCCTGGCCCAGGCGGACGTGGCCGTGGCCATGAACACCGGCACCCAGGCCGCCAAGGAAGCCGGGAACATGGTGGACCTGGACTCCAATCCCACGAAGCTCATCGAGATCGTGCGCATCGGCAAGCAGATGCTCATGACCCGGGGCAGCCTCACCACCTTCAGCATCGCCAACGACGTGGCCAAGTATTTTGCCATCCTGCCGGCGGCCTTCCTGCTGACCTATCCCCAGCTGCGGGCCCTGGACCTCATGCGCCTGCACAGCGCCGAAAGCGCCGTGCTCTCCGCGGTGATCTTCAACGCCCTCATCATCCTCTTCCTCATCCCGCTGGCCCTGCGGGGCGTGAAATACCGCGCCCTGCCTGCGGCGGAACTGCTGCGGCGCAACCTGCTGATCTACGGCCTGGGCGGCCTGGTGGTCCCCTTCGTGGGCATCAAGGCCGTGGACCTGCTCGTGGTCGCCCTGCGCCTTGTCTAGGAGCCCTGCCATGATC
>Ga0114982_1001737_pt1 | contig 10107 bp, 18 predicted proteins | sample Shrwel_input2_FT_FD_87183 | JGI IMG/M metagenome (GOLD analysis project Ga0114982, IMG submission 87183) | Subsurface microbial communities from deep shales in Ohio, USA - Utica-3 well 1 S input2 FT | ecosystem: Environmental > Aquatic > Deep subsurface > Shale gas/oil reservoir > Produced... | reverse complement strand
TGATGGGTCACTTTGGACCCGGTTGGTGCGACCGTAAGGAAATATGGCTGGCTAGCAACCATATACCAGTCCGGGGCGGTTGGTGCGGTGTTGTACTTCGCGTTGTATTCCGCAGAGTAACGGCTGGCTTCCGCCTTTCCGTCGTCAACACCTTTGAACACGACAGTTTCGTCTAAACGACTTCCCTGTCCAAGTTCAAACTCCGTGATGTCCACGCACCATGGCATCTAGGATCTCCTACAACTGGCGGCTCATATTTACAACCTTCGCTCTTATCTCCCGGAACGGTTAAGCGGGCGACCAGTCGGCATTGAATATTTAGAAGGTGAGCAAATGGTTCGCAAGGAATCAGAATCGCTGCCTAACCACTTGGCTACATCCACCGAAATGGATGATGGGGATCGAACCCACGTGTCGCGATGGGAGTAGATAACCCTTACTTCCGGCTCACCCTCATATAAACATCATACCACAAATTCTTAGGCTGACGGGGAAAGATTTGAACTTTCGTAGAAGGCTGCGCCGCCTTCCGTCTTTTCCGGGTTAAACGACCCGTCAACAAACCTTACGTGTTCTTCCGTTCAAACTTCCGAACGATCCGGCGAAGTTCTTCACGGTATTCGATCATCGCCTGAATGATCGCGCCGTCGGTGGTTGCCGTGAACGGGGTAAATGCGGTCCCGAACACTCGTTCCCGCGCAATTTGCGTCAGAAAGATCGCCACCGACACACCCTTGACCATATCCGGGCGCTTTGCCAGTTCAGCCGCCGTCAACGAACCGTTACGCGCATTCAGGAAGTACAGGTCCGAACTCTCAAACAGGCTGTAGTTCGCGGCTACAAACCGGGCCTTTTCGGAATCCAGCCCGTGAGCCATCAGATCATCAGCATCACAGTAGTTGATCGACATAATCACTCTCCACTACCAAGATACCGCGTTCTGACTTATATGTCAAGTTTCTTGTTGGGTGGACACCGGAGATTGTTCAACGAAACCATCAACGTGTCCAAATTACTTCCGTCGAAATTCTCCATCCCGGCGACCATCCAACTACCGTTTTTGCGGATGAAAATGTCATAGAGGTTCGACCGAAACACTACACTATCATTCCGGCCATTTTGCGGGCCATCGAAGCCCAAATTCACCAATTTCTCAGTGGCGGCTTTCATCGAAGTGGTTGTGCCGAATATCGCGCGGGCCTTATCCGTCGCCTCTTTCAGTGTCCGGGCGCGTTCTTGTGCGCCGCCAGCCGGACGAAAATCCCGAATGACCCACACGGTGAAAGGCTTCGACAACCGACCGATAATAGTCCCACCCTTGTACACAGAGTACGAAGAGTAACCTTGACGCATACCATTGGTCGCGGGAATCGCGTCACCATTCTTCACAATATTGATCGTCATCGATTTCATTGTAGATGTTTCTGACTCATATGTCAAGAACTATTCTGTCAGCCCCACAGTGTTCATCCGGTACAGGAACAAAGTCTTGTGCCGGGCATAATGGCTGTCTTCCCCGTGCAGTTCGTAATCTTCAATCAACTCATCCCGCAAGCGATGCATGATTTCAGCGGCATGCGGATTGGCGGTTTGGATATGGCGAATGGCGCTCCACAAAATCCCGGTCGCTTCTCTACTCTCCAGGTCGAAGAGTTGTTCCTGTAGTTCGGAACCGAAGGGCGGCAAAGGCTCACCGTAGTATTTTGCTTTGTTGCTGGCCATACAGTCCTAGGATACATCATCTAGGACCTATATGTCAAGTCGTTTGGAGACGGCGGCGGGAGTCGAACCCGCGTATGCTTTCGCCTACCTTCGGAGGGTAGTGCCTGATCCGCTAGGCTACGCCGTCATTTAAGCCGCTTGTTCATCGGGATGGGGTTGAACATCCTCTTTCTGCTTTCGATTGATCCTGTGCCACCATCCACCCATAATATGGGCCGGTGTCGCCCACTCCGAATACATTTCCATCGACAACGTGTTTCCGTGGAACACTATCGCCGGGATGTTCAACAGCGCGAACTGCAAATAGCACATGTGAACACACTTCAGATCGACATCGATCCCGACCACATGCATGGACTTTTGATAGTTGATCTCATCAGCCCGCAACTCTTGCGCCAGCGCGATGATGGTTGCACCAGCACCAACAGCGGGTTCTTGCACGGTGAAGTATCCGGTCGCCGCGATCTTCTCTTTCATCGTGTCGTCGATGGTCATCCTAGCCATCATCCGGCACAACTCATACGGGGTGAAGAACTGTCCCGTGTGCTTGTTGGAGATTTCCATTTCGCCGTAGATCATGCCTAGGGCGTCGTGAGGCTCCACTTCCAAGGCCATAATCAACTCACCCAACATCTTAGGAAACAATGCCAACGTTTCCGGGGAGTATGTCTTGACGATCTCCATGTATCGCTTTTCACGGAAATCGCGGTAGCGGGCATCCACAGCGTTGCTGATGGAGATTGCCGACATTTCCACGAAGTCGCTGAACACCCGCCGATAGTCGGATCGGTGAGACGCTTCTTGAATCAACTTCACCAGCGCGGCCCGGTGAGCCTTCGCTGTTTTTGGTTCAATCGGTTCCGGCGGCTTTGTTGCGGCGGGCTTCCGTGTTCTGGCCATACGGTGAGTATAGCGCGAAAAATTGGCACTCCAGGTAGGATTTGAACCCACATCTAACAGGTTTGGAATCTGTCGCTTTACCGTTAAGCTACCGGAGCATGTCGAAATTTTGGTGGCTGCTGTCGGGATCGAACCGACCTTTATGGCTTTTCAGACCATCACTTTCACCAGATTAGTTTAACAGCCATTGGCTCCACCGTAGCTCTCAGCTTTCGCCGGGGCGGAGACACGGTGGAAACATCCACGCCCTAAGATTTGGCTCTCCGAGTAGGGATCGAACCTACAACATCCGCGTTAACAGCGCGGCGCTCTACCAATTGAGCTATCGGAGAATGAAAAAACTTGGCAGGGGTGGCAGGATTTGAACCCGCAAAAAGAGTTTTGGAGACTCCCGGTTTACCATTGAGCCTACACCCCTATTTTGGTTGTCCCGGAAGTTCGCTACTCTTCGACCCCCACCTCATCGGTGGTACTCTGCTCTGAGCTACGGGACAAAATCTTTGGAGCGGGCAACGGGAATCGAACCCGTACGGCTGGTTTGGAAGACCAGGACTCTACCAATTGAGCTATGCCCGCATGTGGAAAACTTTGGTACTCCCGGCGGGAATCGAACCCGCAAAGACTTGTTTGTAGGACAAGCGCCGATACCAATTTCAGCATCAGGAGTATGGGAAAATTTAGAGAATGATTGCACTTCACGGGACTTACTCAGACAGCCCGGTCATAGGCTTGTTCGCGATTGCCTACGGGATACTTTGCATGTACCCTATCACTCTTAGTTACCCCGGTGAGACTTGAACTCACGGCCTCTTCCATGTCACGGAAGCGCTCTTGCCAACTGAGCTACAGGGTAATGGACTTAATGCCCGATCTCTTCGTAGATGCCGATCAATTCAGAAACAATCAAAACATTCGCGGCCCAAAACAAATCGGGGACGAAATACATCAGACCGTATCCGGCGATGCGAATTGCACTCTTGATGAAGCTGATCGTTTGATGACTCATTTGGAGTACCGAGTCGGAGTCGAACCGACTATGACGGGTTTTGCAGACCCGCGCTTATCCACTTTAGCTTTCGGTACATGGTAACACATAAATACTTATCATCATGTCATTCGTTTCACAGTTTGTTTGGCAATCCGGGCATAAACCCAAGGATATTACACCGGAATACCTACAACACATGTTGGTGCGAATTCAGAAATTTGAAAACGGTCAAGATCCCGACGCCCCCGAAGAAGAGGAACCTGTTCTGAGTGGATTCTTAGGATTTGAACCCGGCGCGTTTCAGTACAACGCGTTCCAGATGATTTCACCCCCGTAATTTTGGTGGACCGGGTTGGACTTGAACCAACGACCTCTCTCTTAAAAGGAGATAACCCTTAATCGTCCGGCTGTTATGCACAGCAAATGTTTGACCAAGGACGTGTAAGCGCTCTACCAACTGAGCTACCGATCCATATCGAATTGTGTTTGGGCGCTGACCGGGCGGAAACCCCGGTTGACCGTTTTCTTACAGCGCCCATGTTGTTGCTGGAAGCAAGTGAGTAGACGACGGCTGGTTTTTGAAATAAAAGGTAACCATCATCCTTCGGCTTCCAACGAAATTCTGTTCAAAAGATTGGGAAAAATGGCAAGCAAGTGATTGGCAACGGAGATTTAAGTGTCCTATCCGTTAGACGACAAGCCCGGAGGCCCGCCGGGATTTGAACCCGGATTCCTACTTTTACAGAGTGGTAACCATTACCTGTCGGCTTGCCATTTCCTTTTCTCTTCCGACTTGATTTATCGTACCACGTAATCAGCCGGGAAAAAATTTGTTTGGCTCTTCAGTTGTCAATGATCGATGTCCTGATTGCGCCTACGCGGTCAGAACGATTTCCGGCGGTATCTCGGTTTCCCAAAACCTACCTGAAATTTGGTGGACCCGGTGGGAATCGAACCCACATTTATACTGGGTAAAAGCCAGTTGCAAAGGCCAATTTTTGCTACAAGTCCATGGCTACAAACGAAAAACTTTGGTGGATCGGGCGGGAATCGAACCCGCTTTTTCACTGATTAAGAGTCAGTTGCAATACCAGATTTTGCTACCAATCCATGAGAAAACTTTGGCTCCGGGAGTAGGGGTCGAACCTACATATGGACCGTAGTCACGCCTGATTAACAGTCAGGTGCCTTACCAGTTAGGCGATCCCGGAATGAACTTCAAACTACTTCAACACATCGATACAACCTTGATGTTGGAGCGAATAACGGGAGTCGAACCCGTATCACCGACTTGGCAAGCCAGCACTCTACCAATTGAGCTATATTCGCATTAAGAGGCGACCATCAGATGAACTCCCCGAAGGGAAGCCGTCCCGCTAAGCCTCATTACGGTACGACACTCCACCAATTGACGATTTGGAACACCCGGCGGGATTTGAACCCACATAGAGGATTTCTCCTCACGCGTTCGTAGCGCGTTGCCTGATCCGTTAGACTACGGGTGCATATGAGAAGTAAGCGAATGGGTGGGTACGAAGATTTTGCCGATAATCGTAACCGACGGCTTACTATTGGAAAGTTTGCTTGGGGAGTTTGAGTCCTACTCCAGTGGTTCCTGTTGGGTGTGTCAAACCGATCAGGCTGTTTCGGTGGGATGCTTAGCGCTTGACGCGCCCGTTAAAGCATCGACCGCACCAATTGAAGGTGTTGACGTTACCAACAGAACGCCGGGCGGCGCTTCCGTTTTTTCGATTTGTGGTAACTCTCAACATGGTGTGGGTTCGTCCTACTGATTCTATTTATACATGCCGAAGGCGGTCATGTCAACAATTTTCTTCTTTTTTCCAACTTTTTTTTCAGAACCATCGAATCGCTAATTTTGATGGATCGTCCGGCGGTTCCGGCGGTGACTCTGGTTTTGGTTCGACCTGAACCGGGCTGTATCGTGTTTTGAATTTCACCACGACTTCTTCGTTGTTGATGATGCCGGGCCTGTTGAGGATGACAGGCTGGTCGATTGAACGGATACGTTCTACCCACGCCATCATTTCCTGATAGCCTTGGGATATGACCTTTGCCGGAATCTCCCCGACCCACAACACGTCCGCCCGCATCACTGGCATCCACCGATCATCCTTATATTCGCCCCGCTCATCCGTTTCATACACCGCCCTTTCATCGTATTCGTACATCCCGGTCCATGCACCATTCACAACAACGAAATCGACTTCGTTTCGCAGATCGCATCGTTCCAATGACATGACTTTGCACAACAGAGCAATGGAGTCTGATGCAGGATCGGATAAAGCAAAATAGCTGGCCGAATGAATCTCTTCTATCGGCCAGCTATTTTTTTCAGACATGAACTACTTTACCACTTGATGGTCATGCCACCGACGCTGGTGGTCGCGGCGGTGCTGGACGAACCATTGTCGCCGCCACCCTGCATTTCTTCGACCGCCTTCTTCCGATCCGCACTGGACATGCCGTCGCGCTTTTCGCGGGCGTGCAGAGTGTTGCGGGTCGTGATTTGGCGAAGGGATACGATGTCGAATTCGATCAACTGATCGTCTTGATCCACATGATTCAGTTCGGCAACGCACTCATAGATGCCGGGGTCGTCCGGGCAAGAGTAGTCGTTCCACGCGATGCTGAAATCCTCAAGATCGTCGCCGTAGGTCTTTAGCAGAGTATTCAAACACGGATGGAACCGTGACTCCGCGTGGACGATTTTCGCCCGTTCTTCAATGCTGACGGCAAAGATCATATGGAACTGATCCCCGACAGCGTAGCGACTCATATCGATTTCGCTCATTACAATCTCCTTATTCAGATTCTACTACAACTTTACGCCATGAACGCGTCTGTAACCGCATCGGTTTGGGATTCCATATGGGCAATCCCTTCCGGGGTGAGTTGGTACACGAATTCTGTTAGTTCGATATTGGCCGCATCTTCCAACGCCGAACATGCTGCATAGAACTCACGCTTTTCAATGGACTCTTTTGCGAACACCCGCAATTCTTCGATGCGGTTCGCGCGGGCTGTTTTGGTCCGCGCATCCACAAGATCGACATAAACAACAAACCCCAATTCCATCAGGGTGCTGAAATTTTGCGTACCGAGGCCATCAGCCCGAAGGCCATGATAGTAGCGTTCCGGTTTCTGGACGGACCGAAGATAATTCTCCCACAGTGACACCATCAGCGTCACTTCCCGGTAGGTGAGGATTGGCATGCTCTCTCCGTTTTCAATGTGATGTTGACACCGATTCCTCTACGCAAAGCCGACACGACGCCGCCTTCTTGGGCTTCCAACAACTCCCGGATCGCTATAGGATCACTCACCCAAAGTTCGCGTTCGCCAAGCTGAAAAATCATCACCATATGCGTTCTTCCATTATGACATACAATTCATCGGTGTTGTGTCGGAATTGGGCATCGCGCCTTGATTTGCTCAATCAAAGACTTCCGCGCCGGTAGGGGTAGTTCGGAAATGAACTGCCACAACAAACTTTTGATGCAGTCGTTGCACATGTCAACCGATTCTTCGACGGCTTCCATGCGGCCTTCCATGGGTTCCCGCGTCGTATCCACGGCAACCGTGTAGGTTTTGCCGCCATCGGGGTTGTACCGCCGGGCGCATCGATCACAACTGTACATTTCAAGTTTCATGGCTTACTCAAATTGTAGTACCGCGCCCGACGGTTTCTGTTCTGGAATGGCTGGCGGGGCTTGACAAGACCCCGGCGTGAAATCCGACAAATGTTCGATCAGGTTCGCCAGACGGTTCGCCGCCAAATAGCTGTAGATTCGATTTCCAGACCCTACAGGCGGTTTTGCGAACTCTTCCAACACCGTGGTCTGGATATGGTCCGGCGTGCGCGTCAGATCGACTAGCTGTTCATTCCGACGGTAATTGCGAAGCATGCGGGAATCGCAAAACTGTTCCGGCTCTTGTGTCAACCAAACTTCAATTTTCTTGTCCATGATCGGCGCTTGGCGGGCCGTCGAAACAAACACGTCATCGGCTGACAGGAAGTTCGGCACACCATCACTTCGATCCCCGCGCATGATGTGTTCTTTGAGGAACGCCTTGGGATCGGCGCATCGCATGTATTCTTTGCTGTACGGGCTGTATTGTGTCACACCCGGATACTGCTGGAGTTGCTGGAAGTCTTTGTCGCTGGAAATGATGATGATTTCTTCCATCGGGTGGAACCGCCGGGCAAGCGTACCAATGATGTCGTCCGCTTCCGCCCCATCCACTTCCATGACTTTGAAGGGAAACGTCTCTTGGATCTCTTGCCGGATAGTCTTCAACAGGCCGAACAACTCTTGCCAGTCGATGGATGACTCTTCCCGGTCCCGGCGACGGCCAGCCTTGTAGTAGGCGAAAATGTCACGCCGCCATGAATTTTGGGAATCCGTGCAGACGATCATACGCCCATAGCGATCCCGGAACTGCGCATTGTACATGCGGATGGAATTGAGTACAACGTGCCGGAGCAACCCCTCTTCAACAACTGGATTGGATCGCACCTGTTGCATGTAGTTGCTGATGACGACTTGTGAAAAATCTAGTAGAATCATTGTCCTTTCCCCGGCAGATGCCAGATTTTATTGCATTGTGGTCTGATGGCTGTCCATTCGCTTCAGAATCAATCCCGGCCCGATCTCCACTCAATGAATGGGCCTGATTTTATCTTTAACGGGACAGGCTTTGATCTGACTACCCGACCGATATCCACACAAATTACCTGTTCCACCGTCATGTTCTTATGATCCAACCGGAAAACGCGCACACAAGGCGGAACATGACGATATGGCTGTCCGACACCATTCCAGCATTTACTTGACGGGAATCGCACCGCGACCAGATTTTCTTTTAGGTTACGGCTCTCAATCTTCCAGACGTGTTTCGATCCTTCGTTGCCAAACTGGACACCAGAAAACCGAATGCCGTCATCACCCACCAGTTCAAAACCGTAGTCCATACTCATAAATCGATTATCTCTTAGAACCACGCCCGGAAAATATCACTTCACTGACTTCTTCTTGTATTCCACAATGCTACGCAAGTAGTTCACCAGCGCATCCATTTGCCGGAAGTTGAGGTTACAGTACCCCTCTTTCAGTTCGTCGTCTTCTTCAGACGCCGCCGCATACACCTCTTCGTAGGTGTGCAAATATCGTTTGGCGATCTCTTCCCGTTGGGCGGGCGTAACCGTCAATCTCCATTTTTCTTTGGCTTCCGCCGGGAGTTTGGGCCGTTTCGATTCGATGATTTCATCCACCACACCATCGATCTGTTGGCACACCAACATCAACCCATCGGTTGGTTCATACCGGGGTTTGCGTTGCGGTTTGACCTTCACCTTCAACGTCTTCAAATGCTGTTGGAAACGTTCAACCGTCACCTTATCCAGCTTCGCACCCAACATCAACAGCCGGGCGACGGAACCCATACCGACACACCCTTGCTCATCGCACGCGCGGGCGCTCTCAACAATCGCTTGCGGGTAGGGTTTATCGTCGGTAAACGGTAACCGAGTATTCTTGTTGTGGTCTTCCAGGTAGGCAATCAGCATCGCCTTTTGCTGCGTCGCTGTCGTGTTTTTGCGATACCATGCCAGCGCTTCCGGGATCGTCCCGACGAACTCACCCCGCTTGACGAATGGTTCCTCTTTGGATGGTTTCACGATTGCGCCTTTCTTGCCGCCCGAAGAATCTGTTCCACAAACCGTTTGACGTTCTCCGGCCCGCATTGAATCCCGATGTATTGGGCAACATCAGAACCGGTATGGATGAGTGTATGGTACACCCTCTCCGCTTCATCGTAGCTTTCCTGTGTCGTCTCTTTGATGATGCGACACTCCTGATCCGTAACGCGCCGGGGACATTCACAATCTCTCCCCACACAATGTTGATGCACATTTACCCGACAACTATGACAGATCATCACTTTCCCTTCGTGGGTGTTCCGTAATTCTTTTGGATTTCGATGTCGCGGAAGAATGTTTGCGGCTCACCTTTGATGGTCGTGGCAGATTGCCGGGAAACCACCGCCGCCATGAGGAAACAGTCGTTGACTTCGACAGGAGACACCATAGCAGCGTATTGTACATCAGATTCCGGGACTATCCCGATCTTTTTTTCCCGCGTCTCCACTTTCCAATATCGTTTGCCATCGGATTCGATGATCTTCAGCAACTTGACATGGAACGTCCCGGCCCGGTTCAGTTCCCCGATGAACTGCGAAGGATCGATCATCGGTTTCACGATGACGATTTCTTGCGTGCGCTTCCCACCAGGATTACGAACAATACCTTGTTTCAACGCCCGAACTTCTCTAATAGTCCGTTTAACAGCCATTGCACCCTACCATATCACACCGATGATCTATATGTCAATTCTTAACCTGTTCAAACGACAATTCGTCGTTTTCCAGCCACGCCAAATGGCGGCGCTGTGTATCCATACAGACCGATTGGAACC
>Ga0114982_1001736_pt1 | contig 10109 bp, 10 predicted proteins | sample Shrwel_input2_FT_FD_87183 | JGI IMG/M metagenome (GOLD analysis project Ga0114982, IMG submission 87183) | Subsurface microbial communities from deep shales in Ohio, USA - Utica-3 well 1 S input2 FT | ecosystem: Environmental > Aquatic > Deep subsurface > Shale gas/oil reservoir > Produced... | reverse complement strand
TGTACGTCCCGATGGAAAAATAGACGTTTCTCGTCAGCCGTTTGGTATGGAGCGTGTTGATGCTTCTGGACAAATTATTTTAGATGAATTAAAAGCCAGTCGCGGGTTTTTACGATTAAATGATGACTCGCATCCCGAGGATATCAAGACCGTACTTAAAATGAGTAAAAAAACCTTCAAAAAAGCCATTGGAACCCTGTACAAGCAAAAATTGATAGAGATTAAAGACGATGGAATTTATTTGGTTAAAGAATAGCTTAAACACTTCAAGATAGCATCCTGAGCCTTTCGAAGGACAAAAATAAAAAATGCCAATCTTTTCGGATTGGCATTTTTCTCTAATTATCTCAGGTTTCAACCTTCATTGTGATTTCATTCTCTGAAATAACCGATAACATACGTAAAGCGATAATAACATCTTTACAAATCAAAAAATTAAATAAACTTTTACAGAGTAATTTCTTTCACTAAAGAGAATCGTTAACATTCTCTTTTTCTTACCCTGTATGACTTTTTGTTTTTGTCTTCAAACAACTCGGTAAAATTGTCTTCATACAAAACTAATAGTTGCTTTGTTGCCTGTGGATTATTAATAATTTTAAGGACAGAAGCTATTTTTATTTTTTGCTAATCGTATCCGTTGGTTCATCCATAGGGGCAATTGTATCAGTTTGTGTAGTATCAACAACTTGCGCAGTAGTTTCCTCAATAGGCATTTGTTCTTGAGTAGATTCTTCTACTTTTTTGTTACAACTTGTAAGCAATGCACTAAATGTAAGAGCGACAATTAAAACAGTTTTTTTCAAAAAATTTCGGTTTAAATTAATAAATCAGTTAATGAAAAATCAATTATAAATAGCTGATTTTCAATGATATAAATTTAAATAAAAAATGAATTCAATTGTAATAATTTTCAAACTTTAACACTTGTTGAAAAATAGTACAAGAATAATCACACCGAATTTTTTTTAAAACGAAAATGAAGTATTTTTACAAGGATTTAAATACTAATTACAATGAGTAAAATAGAGTGGAAAACCGCACTGGAATTTGAAGATATAACCTATAAAAAATGTAACGGAGTAGCCAGAATAGCATTCAATCGTCCTGATGTGCGCAATGCCTTTCGTCCGAAAACAACTGCCGAACTAATCAAAGCGTTTTATGATGCACAGGAAGATACTTCTATTGGAGTGGTATTACTTTCTGCGGAAGGACCTTCGTCAAAAGACGGCATTTGGTCTTTTTGTAGTGGTGGCGATCAAAAAGCACGTGGGCATCAAGGATATGTAGGAGAAGATGGTTATCACCGCTTGAATATATTAGAAGTGCAACGTATGATTCGTTTTATGCCTAAAGCCGTAATTTGTGTTGTTCCCGGATGGGCTGTTGGTGGAGGTCATTCGTTACACGTAGTGTGCGATATGACTTTGGCCAGTAAAGAACATGCCATTTTTAAACAAACTGATGCTGATGTAACTAGTTTTGATGGTGGTTATGGTTCGGCATATTTGGCCAAAATGGTGGGGCAAAAGAAAGCTCGGGAAATTTTCTTTTTAGGACGTAATTATTCGGCCCAAGAGGCATTCGAAATGGGCATGGTAAACGCAGTAGTGCCTCACGACGAATTGGAGGATACAGCGTATGAATGGGCTCAGGAAGTATTGGCAAAATCACCAACTTCTATCAAAATGCTCAAATTTGCGATGAATTTAACGGATGATGGAATGGTAGGACAACAAGTTTTCGCTGGTGAGGCTACTCGATTGGCCTATATGACCGATGAAGCCAAAGAAGGACGTGATGCTTTCCTTGAAAAACGCAAGCCTAACTTTGAAAAGAAATGGTTACCATAAATTATTATTGCTTATAACCTAAAGCTAAAAAAATGAAACACTGGATTGAAGCTGCGCGTCTACGAACCCTACCACTTTCGGTTTCCGGAATATTGGTCGGAAGTTTATATGCGCTGAATAACCCGACCAATGAGGTTCTCACTCCCACTCAGGTATTTGATTGGAGAATCTTTATTTTATCCATTTTAACGACTATTGGATTTCAGGTACTCTCTAATTTTGCCAATGATTACGGTGATGGAGTAAAAGGAACCGATAATGAAGATCGAGTAGGGCCGCAAAGAGCTATTCAAAGTGGTGTTATTTCGCCACAAGCCATGAAAAAAGCCATGTATTTAACCGCATTTTTGACTTTTTTGTGTGCTGTAATGCTAATTTATATTGCCTTTTCAGATAAACATTTGTTGTTTTCTCTGTTTTTCTTAATTCTGGGAATTTTAGCCATTGCTTCTGCAATAAAATACACCGTTGGAGATTCAGCTTATGGTTACAAAGGATTTGGCGATGTATTTGTATTTGTTTTCTTCGGATTGGTGAGTACATTGGGGGTTAACTTTTTATATTCCAAACAATTTGATTGGCAATTGGTCTTACCAGCTTGCGCTATCGGGATGTTAAGCACCGGAGTACTGAATTTAAACAACATGCGCGATGAGTTGTCGGATAGAAAAGCAGGAAAAAATACTTTAGTAGTAAAAATAGGGGGTGAAAAAGCTAAAATCTATCATTATTTCTTAGTAGGAGGAGCCATGCTCTTAGTCTTGATTTTTGCCATTATTTATGATGGTGTCGGATTTAGAATAGACCAATATGCTTTTTTAGTGGCTTATTTTCCATTAATTGGACATTTAAGAACGGTTTACGCCTGTGAGGATAACAGAAGATTAGATCCACAGTTAAAAAAATTAGCCATAAGTACGTTTTTATTGTCCTTAATTTTAGCCATGGTTTTAATTTTTTAATACTTAAACTATGAAAATCACATTCTACGGTCACGCCTGTATTGGTATTGAAGTTTCAGGAAAGCATATTTTGGTTGATCCTTTTATCACTGGAAATTCAAAAGCGGCACATATAGATGTAAATTCGATAAAAGCGGATTATATTTTGGTTACGCATGCCCATTTTGATCACATACAAGATGTAGAAGTTATTGCAAACCGAACCAATGCCGTGGTGGTTTCCAATTGGGAAATTGCCAATCATTTTGGGAATAAAGGATTAAAATTCCATTCGATGAATCATGGTGGAAGCTGGGATCTCGATTTTGGAAATGTAAAATATGTCAATGCTGTTCACTCCAGTTCTTTTCCTGACGGAAGCTATGGTGGACAACCTGGCGGATTTGTCATCGAAGGCGAGCACAAAAATATTTACATAGCAGGAGATACAGCCCTAACAATGGATATGAAATTGATTCCTATGCGCACCAAACTAGATTTGGCTATTTTGCCTATTGGAAATTGCTATACCATGGATGTAGATGACGCGATTATAGCTTCCGATTTTGTGGACTGTGATAAAGTCTTAGGCTGTCATTTTGATACTTTTGGTTATATCGAAATCAACCATGAGGAAGCGATTAAAAAGTTTTTCGATGTAGGTAAAGATCTAATGTTATTGGAAATAGGCCAAAGTATTGATTTGTAATTGGCATTGAAATTGATTATTGCTACTGAATTTTAAAATAAAATAATGAAACCCAAAATACTATTACTTTTATTATCAATTCCAATTCTAACTTTTGCACAGTCCTCAGATGGTTATTGGGACAATCAGCGAATTACCAATAAAGAGATTAAGCTTTCTGCCGGTGATAAAATCATCATTAAATCAGAAGAATTTCCTGTAGGAACTACTGAATTTATTTATCGCATCACCCTTTTGGATGAAAATCAAAAAATGGTCTCCGATTTGGCTTCAGTGCTAAAAGCCATTCCCGATCCGTATTATATTGGCAAAGGAGCAGGTGGCGCGATATCATTACTTTCTACCGTTTCAGGAAACGACAAATGTACGTATGCTATTTATACCAATGAAACTTTGGCTTCTGACTTTATCAGTTCAGGAAGTACGGAGAAAGCGTGTTTGTTTCAAAAGAATCCAGTAAGCAAAGATGCTAAAGTGGTTTCGATTAAATCGGCTTGTTTGGGAGAAGAAACCAAGAATATCTGGTTCACGTTTAAAAATGAGAACTGGATGATGGGTGAAAAAATTGTCTTGGAAATCATTCCATGGGTAGATAATATTGCTAGTAGAGGTTGGAGCAAAAAGAATAAAGAAATCGCCTTGAAAACGGTTTATTCTGTTGGCTTTAATCAATATGTTGCAAAATCTAAACATGAAATTGCCTATAAAACGATTGAACTAATTTCAGAAGAATACCGCTTTACCGATTTTCAAAAACTTTCTATACAAGAGCAAAAATTAATCATCGAAAAAAATGAAGAAATTGCTTTTTCAGAAGTTGGATTGAAAAATTCATACAGTGATATTTATTGTTATTTAGCTTCCAAATTAGCTAAAGAAGGTAAAATAGACGAAGCAATCGATTTACTGAATAACAAAGTTATTTCTAAAGCAGATGTAACGGCTTTTCATTACAATTGTTTAGCAGAATTGTATATTCAGTCCAATCAGTTTGATAAAGCGTTTAAAACACTTGAAAGTGCTCAAAAGCTGGATGCAAGTGAATTAAAAGTGCAAATGAACTTCGCTCACTTGTATATGTTCATGGGGGAAGTTTCCAAATCAAAAGAAATACACAAACGCTACATGAATCAGAATGTTTCAGCCAAACAAACCTGGAAAAACAAAGCTGTAAACGATTTGGATGCATTCAAAAAATCAACATTACCTCAAGAAAATATAGCTAAGATTTGGAGATTGTATAATTAATGTATGTTAAGTTAGTAGGATTTAAAGACTGAAAAATAGAAGGGTTTTGGTCTTTAAATCGTTCTATATTAGCATCTTTTTGTCTTATATGAATGAAAGCCACTTATCAAAAATACATCCTTGATTTTAAAAATCCTTCCGGGACTTCCAGAGGTGTTTTAACCCAAAAAGAAACCTGGTTTTTGGTGTTAGATAACAATGGGAAAATCGGAATAGGCGAGTGCGGAATTTTGCGAGGCCTTTCTGCCGATGACCGACCCGATTATGAAGCAAAACTGCAATGGGTTTGCGAGAACATCTCATTAGGTAAAGACAAACTTTGGGAAGCGCTAATAGAATTTCCGTCGATTCAATTTGGAGTCGAAATGGCTTTTCAATCGTTAACCGCTGAAAATCCTTTTATTTTATTTCCTTCCGATTTTACTTCGGGACAAAAATCGATACCAATTAATGGTTTGATTTGGATGGGGGAAGAAGCATTTATGAAGCAACAAATTGAAGACAAAATTGCTCAGGGATTTAATTGCATTAAACTTAAAATTGGCGCCATTGATTTCGATAAAGAACTAAAATTGCTACAATTTATTCGGCAAAATTTCACTTCCAATCAAATAGAAATCAGAGTAGATGCCAATGGGGCCTTTAAACCTGAAGAAACCCTGTCTAAGCTGAATTTACTTTCGAGACTTGACATTCATAGCATAGAACAGCCTATTGCTAAAAATAATTGGGAAGCAATGGCAAAATTGTGTGCCGAAACCCAATTGCCCATTGCGCTTGATGAAGAATTAATCGGCGTGTTTTCTCGGGAAGAGAAAGAATTATTGTTGCAGCAAATTAAACCACAATACATTATTTTAAAACCTAGCTTTATTGGTGGTATTAGAGGAACAGAAGAATGGATTGCGTTGGCCGAAAAATACCATATCGGTTGGTGGGTTACATCTGCTTTAGAATCAAATATTGGATTGAATGCGATAGCGCAATTCACTTTTTTGAAGCAGAACAAAATGCCTCAAGGATTGGGAACCGGTGGACTTTTTACCAATAATTTTGAATGTCCTTTGGAAGTTGAAAATGGTAATTTATATTACAATTCGGATAAAAAATGGGAGGTAAATCTAAACGATTTCAAATCGTGAAAGGATTGTTTTTAGCTCTGTTTTACACTTTTTAATAAAGCTATAAAACTGATACTCGACCAAATGCCTTCTAAAATGATAAAAGGAAAATACTGGATTAAAAACGAGGCATAGCAGGCCAAGGCCGCTCCGGCAAAATTCATAAAATAATAAATAGAACTGGTAGGTGAAATAATTTTTAAAACACTTAAAAAATAGGCCAATAATACGATGGTCACTCCAATAGTTCCGATAATGTCATTGTAACTCATAATTTAAAATCTTCATATGATGTAAACTTACATAAAATTATGGTTTGCTCAATATTTGAAATTTTTATGATTGGTTGAGTTAATTTAGATTTGATTTTTTTTTCTTTGCATAAAAATAAATTTATGAAAAAGATAGTTTTAGGACTAGTAGTTTTAAGCAGTTTGGTTTCTTGTAGTAATGATGACTCTAGTAACAATTCTTTAGTAGGTGTTTGGAAAAAATCTAAGGAAGAATTAGTTTCAGGAAAGGATAAAACAATCATAGAAACTTTTATTACTGATGATTGTGAAAAAAAAGGGACTATTGAAATCTTTAATAATGGTCAGTACAAATCAACAAGATATTCAACTTCAAATCAGGATTGTTTATTAGATGGTATTTTTGAAGGAACTTGTAGTTATAATGCAAACACAAAAAAACTAACGATGGATGGAGAATTAAAAGATGTGTTATCTCTAACTTCAAATGAATTTGTATATGTTATCGAGACAACCAATGATCAAAATGGAGATGGTATTGATGATTATTATGTTAGTTATCTTATAAAATAATAAAAATAAAATCCCGCAATTGCGGGATTTTATTTTTTGTGGAGTCGCCGAGAATCGAACTCGGGTCCAAACAAGCAATCAAAAAGCTTTCTACATGTTTAGTTCCTGATTAAATTTTCGATGTTGCGCTACGCCAAGAACAGCAACACAACACTTAGCTTTATCAGTGTCAAGAAGGATTTAAAGCATTACCTTCTCTAGGTTTACTTTTACGGTTCCCCTTGACGAAACGCCATAAACCAAGGCTTTTCAGGAGAATCCAGCTTTCCTACCTAGTAGGAACGAGGCAAATCGTACTATAATTCGGATTAAGCAGCTAAAGCGTAATTATTTTCGCCGTGTAAAATTTTGAGACATTATATTTAGGAGCAACACCTCAATGCTCCACATGCTTACAATCTAATTCCACTCGCTGTCAAAACCAGTCGACCCCAAATGAAGTGTGCAAATATATGAATTTGTCGTGATTATTCACATCAAAATCTATTCCAAACCTTCTTCTTTATTATTCAATTTAAAAGGATAATCACCAAAGAGCGACGAAAGAACTTTTAATCGGTAAGTGCTTCGGGTGTATTTGTTTGAAATACAAATCAAGGTCACTTTTTCATCTTTCAGTTTGATATAAGCCGAAGTGCTGCCATGCCACCAGCCGTTGTGGTAAAACATTTTTTTTCCATCTTCCCATTCTAACATGCGTATTCCCAAGCCGTAATTTCTGGTTCCTCGGCTTTCATAGCTGTATCCTTTGAAAACTTCTTTCAGTAAATTTTTATTCAAGAAAGCGGGACTGTAAGTGGCCATATCAAATTTTAGTAAATCCCTTGGGGTTGAATAGATATTTTTATCCCCATAAATATCATCCAGATGATTGTAGGGATATTTAATTTTGTTTCCTTTGTAGGATTGACTTACCTTTTTTCCGTCTTTTTTTAAATCAAAAACAAAAGTGTCTTTCATATCCAAAGGCTCAAAAATTAACTTTTTCATCGCCATGCGATAATCCATTTGGGTAACTTTTTCAATAATTAATGCCAAAAAGGCATAATTGGTATTGCAATAGCTAAAACGGGAATCGGGTTTAAATTCTAATTCAACATTGAATTTTTTAATAATTGGAATTAAGTCACTGTTGTGTAATGTGTCTCTTTTGTTCCACACTTCTTTTTTATCGGTAAAATAACTGTAATTACGAATACCAGTTCGATGGTTTAATAAGGTTCTAACAGTAATATTATCGTATGGAAAATCAGGAAGAATGGTATTAACCTTCTGGTCTAATGTGATTTTTTTAGAATCAATTAAAAGTAAAACGGCCGTTGCGGTTAGTACTTTACTCAATGAAGCAATATGAAGCGGTGTATTTTGAGTAATGGGTTCTTTTTTTTCAAATTCGGCCATACCTCGGTATTTTTCAAAAATAATGTGTCCGTTTTTGGCCACTAGTACACTTCCTGAAAAATCATTGGGAACATACGTTTTATTGTAAAAGGCCAGAATGGTTTGTTGCAGTTGCTGTTTTTTGGCAACGCTCATATCCGGTAATTCCTTTTCAAGTGGCTGCATGCGGTAAACCGAACCTACTTTGTTTTCCTCTTTAGATTTAACTACTTTTTTACGTTCATTGCATGAAAAACAGATAGTTAATAATGAAAAAAGTAAGAGTAATTTTATATTTAGTTTAGATGTCATTTGGCAAAGGTTGAAGGGCAAATATAAATAAACAAATCAGTTTCAAAAATAGGTTTGTCAGAATATTTTTTGAGTTGTTTTGTGAATAGTAAATGTTATATTTGTAACAAATTAGAAAATAAGAGTTATATAATTGTATAGCCCTAAAACAATCAAGTTAATGAAATTTGGACTTATTAAAGAGCGTAAAAATCCGCCGGACAGACGTGTGGTTTTCACTCCAACCGAGTTGTTAAAGTTAAAGGAGCAATTTCCTCAAGCCGATTTTGAAGTGGAATCTTCAGATATTCGTGTGTTTTCAGACGATGAATATGCTAAATTAGGTATTAAGGTAGATACGGATGTTTCTGATTGTGATGTGCTTATTGGTGTAAAAGAAGTGCCGATTGAGGCATTAATTCCGAATAAGACTTACTTTTTCTTCTCACATACAATAAAAAAGCAATCTTATAACCGAAAATTGTTGGTAGCATGTTTGGAAAAAAACATCACCTTAGTTGATCACGAAACAATTGTAGATCCAAACAATAAAAGACTGATAGGTTTTGGGCGTTATGCTGGAATTGTAGGTGCTTATAATGGTTTTCGCGCTTTCGGAATCAAATATGATTTGTTCAATTTGGTCAAAGCAGAAAACTTAAAAGATCAAAACGAACTGATTGAACGTTTGCGCCGTCCTGTGTTGCCACCAATTAAAATTGTACTTACCGGTCACGGTAAAGTAGGATTGGGAGCCAAAGAGATGTTGGATGCCATGAAAATCAAACAAGTTTCTATTGAAGATTATTTGACTAAAAACTACGACCAACCTGTTTATACTCATATTGATGTAGAAGATTACAACAAGCGCATTGACGGAAAACCTTTCGATAAAAAAGATTTTTACACCCATCCACAGGAATATACCTCCAATTTTGAACGTTTTTCAAAGGTTTCGGATCTATTTATAGCAGGACATTTTTACGGAAATGGAGCGCCGGCGATTTTAACTCGCGAAATGCTTAATTCGCCCGATAATAAAATTAAAGTAGTCGCTGATATTTCGTGTGATGTGGCTGGACCAATTGCCTGTACGTTAAAAGCTTCTACCATTGCCGAGCCAATTTTTGGGTATTTACCAAGTGAAGATAAAGAAGTACATTATGATCATCCAGCAGCTATTGTGGTGATGTCGGTAGATAATTTACCATGCGAATTACCCAAAGATGCCAGTGAAGGTTTTGGAGAAATGTTCCTAGAGCATGTGATTCCTGCCCTCTATAATAATGATGCTGATGGCATTTTGGAAAGAGGGACGATTTGTAAAAATGGTAAACTCACCGAAAGATTCCAATACCTGCAAGACTATATAGATGGAAAAGAATAGATTTAAATCCCGATTTTGTCGGGATTTTTTTATTTTGTTACTTTACTATTCAATCAATTATAATGAAAAAAATATTTCTTCTTTCTGTTTTTACCAGTGCTATAGGCTTTGCACAAACTTCTGATGAAGCTCAATTAAAAGCTATTTATAGCCAAGCCTTAACTAATTCAAAATGTTATTCCCAGTTAGACTATTTGTCTAACAAAATTGGACATCGCTTATCGGGTTCTACAGGAGCTGAAAAAGCGGTACAATACACCAAAACCCAAATGGAAACTTCCGGTGCTTTTGATAAAGTGTATTTGCAAGAAGTGATGGTACCCAAATGGGTGAGAGGCGAAAAAGAATCAGC
>Ga0114982_1001730_pt1 | contig 10135 bp, 10 predicted proteins | sample Shrwel_input2_FT_FD_87183 | JGI IMG/M metagenome (GOLD analysis project Ga0114982, IMG submission 87183) | Subsurface microbial communities from deep shales in Ohio, USA - Utica-3 well 1 S input2 FT | ecosystem: Environmental > Aquatic > Deep subsurface > Shale gas/oil reservoir > Produced... | reverse complement strand
TAACCAAAGTTCTCTATTGTTTTCTGAATCATTCACTTCAGATCCGCTAGTTCCCCCAGGTTGCTCCTTATTTTTCTTCTCTTCTGGCTTATCTTTTGTATTTTTATTTTCTTCCTCTTTTTCTTTCTTCTCTGGCTTTACGTTGTTTATCTTATTGTTTCCGCTTGCAAACATTTCCGCTATATCATCACTAGATTTTGATCCAAGTTCCTCGTCAGTAAGGAGTTTACCTGATACATTCACATAATCTTTTTGTGTGGTCTGATAATAATATTCATATGTTTCAGGAGCATCACTATCGGATATTAGATACTGCTCGGAAGCTTCGTTATAATATTCAAGTAAAACAGACCAGTCACATATACCCATGAAATTAAAGCTGGTAGCTATATCTTCTGGTTGATCCACATAAGCTACCTTAACATCCATATCCTCATTATCTACAATTCTTCTTAAACCTGAAAGTCCACTTTGAGCATTTATTGGTCCATTCTTTATCGAGATTAATGTAACAGCATGATCGGAAAGTCCTTTTTGATATTCTTTAGAGTTTATAGCAGTTAATATAAATACAGAATCGCCATTAGTTCCTTTACCTACCTTAAATAACTCAGCAGTTGTTCTTGTATCGTTACTATAAAGGAAACTTGCAGCTATACCTAGTCCTGTACCTGCAGGTTGTTTCCAGCATATTGTTATTGAAGTACCGTCTTCTATCTTACCAGGGTCAAATTCCTTTCCACCCTTTCCTGATGCGATCGTATTCTCTATCTCGTCCCATTTAGGTGCCTGGTTGTCACTAAACCAATTCCATGTTGATCCAATAGCATCAATAGCTAATAGTGCCTGTCCTACAAATGGTATCCATCTAGATGCTCCCTTAGCACCAGCAGCAGTAGCAGTTTTCGTCGCTCCCCTGGTAAATCCTCTCAGAATTACCTTACCAGCAGGTATACTGGACTTTCCTCTTAATGCTATTTTGGTACCAATATATGTACCCTTAGCAGCATTTCTAAGATCCTTAAATTTAAGTAGATCGACAAATCCGAGACCTAAAACTCTTAATTTTTTAACGCCGCCGGATGCAACATTTTTAAGAAACTGTGTGGATTTTGCAAGCATACCAGTAGCTTTGGTAGCTTCTGGTACAATAGTAGCTGCAGGTGTAAGACCTCTTAATGTTTTTAGTGCTGCCCCTGCAGCAACACCGTAACCGACTCTTCTTAATATAGCCCACGTTACACCTATACCCGCTCCAATAGCTGCATATTCGCCAGCAGATTTTAATATACCTTCAACTAAATCCTTCATTGTGGTATCAGGATCAACCGGACCTCCAGGAAGAGATTCCTTGATCGAGATAACCTTTACTTTTGAATCATCAGATCCAGGAAGAGCAACCATCTTAAAAGCTTTGAGTGTTTCGTCAATATTTACTTTTGTTTCCGGATCCTCCATACTAACAAATACAGCTTTTTCTACGCCAGTAGGCAAATCAGTATCAACGGAAGTTATATTCTTTAATTTCCCGTCGGCTTTAAGCTTATTATAAGCATAATGAAATTTTATCCCGATTTTAGCTTCAGCTGATAATGGATCACCAGCCTCATTTAAACTATCATATTCATCGAAGGATAAAACATCCGACTCATCCAGATTATTACCAAATCTATAAGATTCTACATGTTCCTTTATAAGATCAGTCAATGCGTTTCCATATCTGGTAGTTTCTTCAGAATCAGCAACCCATTGCCTTTTGTTAGCATCCATCCATTTTTTGAACTCCGAAGATTCTGCCCACCATTGAAAATCATCAAAGGTTTTATCCTGCGGATTTAATTCAGAAATATCCGTTGGTATGCTTATCATCGGAAAATCGTCTCCAATATTATATTTCCCTTCTTTGGGTAAAAATATATTCATAATATAAATTATTTTTCTGTGTAGATTTTATCGTATGATTTAGATATAGTATCTATTAATTTCTCTATATATCCATCATTTCTTAGTTTTTTGAATACAAGATTCCCTATAGACATCTCACCGTCCTTGGAAAGACTTTCTTTCCTCATTTTTTGTATCTTATCTTTAAGTTTAAGGCATCTTTTATATAATGACTTGGCATTACTTGGAAGATCTGATTGATTCTTTAATTTGACACTTAAAGAATCGATCTCATTCGTCATGGAATCATATTTCTTGGAGACGTCACTCTCATCTATAGATGGCGGATTAAAAACAGGTTTTCTTACCCATTCATTATTTAATAAAGAGAAAAGACCAGTTGAATCGTGGGGTTCATCCTCGCTCTGTAGATATAACTCAGTATCATATCCTCTAATAGAAATATTATGCCTAAGATTCCATATGAATCTTATTCCGTCTATAGCGGCTTTAAGTATTTTTGGATTCTCGTCATCTATACCATCAAGATTCACAAGAACATGTACGTCAAGATCCGAGAAATTAGTGTAGTTGTAATTTGATAGGGAGCCGGTTAATTGGACATCCTTTATTACTCTTCCCTTTAGAAGTTCAGGGAATTTTCCGTAGAAATCATTAGCGATTCTTAAAAGTTTTCTTCTAATACGCTGATCAAATACCCACTCGATGTTTCCATCATCATCCTTTTTCTTTTTCCAAAAAATAGGATTTAGTTCATCATGATAAAATGCTCCAATCTCCTTCTCAGAAATTAGTGCATCCTCATTATGTACAAATAAATTAAAATTAAATACCTTGTTCACAAAAAAAGCTTTCCTCTATATATCAAAGGAAAGCTTTAAAGTATTTACTAATATTTTAGAAGCAGACTTTCTCAAGAACATCCATGACAGTTCTTACGTCTATTTCACAATAATCTTTTATTTCCTCATATGCCTGGTTACTCCAAAAGTATTCATTAACTTTGGATCCATCCATATTTTCTTTAGGAGATTTAACACCCAAGGAACAAGAAAGAAGATCAAGACTTAGATATTTTTGTTGGGTCCAGCTACCAAAAGCAAAAACATCAGATGTATCAATATAAGGTATTTCCCATGGTTTTTTATCCCATACCTGTAGATTCAGCGAAGGGTTTATACTATTATAAACCATTCTTTTACCTAAACATGGTACATCAAAACCTTTTATATTATGGCCACATAGTTTCAGATTTTTTGACATCGCATTATTGAAAACCTTGTTGCTTTTTTCCAGAATGTCCACTTCATCAGTTCCATAAAAAGATTTAAAAACTTTCTCCCCGTTACTGAAAGTACCAAATGATACGCAAACAACTCTGGAAAATTCAGGCTCCAATGATGCCTTAGCTAGATAAACATCATCGTCACTCCAATGTGATATTTCAGGATTAGCACCTCTGTAATAAGTAGCTCTTTTTTTCCATAACTCAGCAAGTCTTGGATTTTTTCTTTGAAGTGTAAGAAGATCCTTCTCGGAACAAACAGTTTCAACATCAAAGTAAAGAAAATTCTCTATTGTTTCTAATTTAAACATAATTATATTTTATGCAAATATAATAAAAAAATTCGAATAAAAAAATTATTTCTTCGAAATTTTATTAATTACAGTTGGGGGAAGACCTCTATGCGATTTTAAATATTCAAGATAACAAATTTCTCTATTTGGGGAATCTATTATAACATCAATATCGAGTCCAAAAGTTGGGATTCTCATTGTTAACACATCAGTACAATTAGGGGAGAGAGCTTTACCGTTATTATCAACGTCGGCTGCTTCCGAATGGAAGAAGAAAGGTTTTGTGCTTACCCTCCATGTTGAGGCTGCAAGAAACATAGCCTCCCTTATGGATAATCCACCGTCGTTAAACTGATGTGGTAATATTCTAAAGCATAGTGGTATTCCAGTTTCGTAATAAACCCCAGATAGGAGATCAGTTATTGAAAAAAGACTAGGTTTCTCGTCATTCATGACGGTTAATCTTTGCACTGTTGACTTTTTAAGTTTAGCCACCATTAAACAAAATTCCTTCATTGTTTTCTTTCTGTTTCCGTAGGCTGATCCTATTCTTATAACCATCGAAGGTCCATTCATACCAATTACACCAAGAACATCAGAGAGCTTATTAAGTAGCTTTATAGTTTTTATCCTAATATCCTCAAGTTGACTCCCAAGAAAATAATCCTTACCTATAAAGATAACAACTCTCATCGAGTTTTTATTTATCAGTGAATTTATATCATTGATTTTTTCGGAGAGAAGCGGATTCTCCTCCTCTATAAAATCAGCCTCGAGAAAATCCTGAGTTATGTCTAGCTCACCAAGATTTAAACAAACTATCTTAGATGATATTTTAGAATTTACTATACATAAAGCCAAAATAAGATCAAGGATATCCTCATATGAGCATATCCTCTTATCTATTGTTATTGATTTCTTGGGAATACCAAGATACGATATATTTGTTTGATTGTGTCCGAATATCATCTATAAAGTTTCTTATTTGTACTATAAATGATTGAATTGGTTTCTCTTAATTGTTTGTCTCCTGTCCCAATTCACTAGCACTGTAGACAGTTTTTGAATTATACATAGACCCAGGTAGCTCACTTGCTTTGCTTTTCGATATGGTTTCCATGTTTCCGTGATTACCACCTTCTGCAAATTTTATACAATCTGATTTTATTTCTATTACCTTTTTGCTTTTCTTTCCTTTAATATAGGATTGTATAAAATATCTATATTGTTTATTATCCGGATTTCTAAAGCATCTAACTATAACACCTATAACCTTTTTCTTAGAATCGATAGGTTGAGACTCCACGACATCTCCTATTTGAAATTCAGAACCTTTTACTGTTCTATCGATGTTTGGATCTGGGCCAACTGTTACTGAGAGATCACTGAATGGTTTATAGCTAACTTTCATAACACCATTACCGCTTCCAAGACCATAGGTATCTCCAAATACTCCGCCATCAAGATATTCGTTTATGTTCTTAATATATTTCATTTAGAATTATTATTTTATTTCTGATTTTTCTGGATATTTATAACATCCCTTATCTTAGCAGCAAGTTCAAATTTCTCATCAGAAAGTGCTTTTTTTAACATTCCATCAAGTGTATCAGATTCAGTTGTTTCCGCTTCTGGTTGATTTTTTATATTATTAGCTATGAGATACATTCTTTGTGGAGAATATATTACCTCCAATGTTGGATCTAGTATAATATCTCCAATTATATCGTCGCTGTCTTCCTCCATTTCCTCTCTTATCTCATTAAGATATTCCTCCGTCCATAATGGATTATCCCAAAATATCATCCAATATCCATATATTAACTCAGGTATATTATTTTCAATAACATATTTAAGAAGACTTTTTAATTCATTCTTAAGATCATTCTTAGTGATTCCATCAGCAAAAGCTTTTCTTTTAACCCCAGGAATAACAGATACACCATCGCCAACTCCATGTTTAAAACACTTGTTAACATCGAATATAACGTCCCAATCCATTCCGGAGATAACCTTGTCTATGACCTTATCAGCTTCCTTTTTCATTCTTTATATATCTATTTTTTTAAACCTAACTGGTCTGAAACATCCAGCATCCAGGCATTATATTTATCAGGATAGAATTCCTTCAACTGTGAAAGATCCCTCCTTGATATCTTGTATCTATCACAAATAAAATTTTCAATTTCACTATAATCAGAAACTTTTGTTTTTTTTCCTACAGTTTCTTTTTTTATTGTCTTTGTGTATATCCAAGCGGGTGGTTTAGAAAATCTATTAGATAAGGTATCTCTCCACCAATCAACAACAAAATGTGGGGTTACCCTCATTTTGTTAAATTGGTTAGCTTGTACTGGGAATTGTATAGACATTATTCGATTAATCATAAAGAAATTACGGACCTTGTCATTTTTACCTACAGAATCCCAGCTTCTTTTATTCTTTGAAAATATATTTTTTACTATATCGAAAAGTTCCATTGTTATAAGTATGAAAAAGGATCAAATCCCTTTGGTTGATATCCAGTTGTTATCCATTCACTGCCCTCTAATATTTTTATTCTATCCAGAGTAACAATTTTTTTCTGCATCTCCAGACCTCTTGTTATTTCCTGCGAAGCACCCTTTATTACAAAGGGAGGTATGACTTTATAATTTAACCACATGAGAATAAGATTTCTTTCGAAGTTATGCGAAACTTTTTTTCTATTATCAGTTGTATCAATATCTTTAGTTGTTCTTAATACTAATCCGCTTATCCAATTAAGGAATTCAGGATTTTTAATTAATAGATCAAAAGGAATACCAAACCATTCAGTTTCTAGTAAAGCAGCATAAACCTTCTTAGCTTTACTATCAGTAAACCTAACTAATTTATCTTCACCATCTTTATTTTTAACTGGATAATCCCAAACACTCGGAACAGAATCTCCATCGTCACCGATTAGAATCTTATGAAATATAAAAGAATAACTGTCAATTTCCTCTATCTTCACTTTTTTAAGGAACTCCTTGAATTTATCCTTCTCTGGAGATATCGCTGATGACATGTTAAATATACTCATTCCAACGGAATCATTTTTATTTAACCATAATTCCTCCCATTTCTGATGGACAGAAAGCATATTCTTCTTTGAATTTGTGTTCCATACAGCAGTCCATGCTTTATCGTTCTTTCTTGCTAATTGGTGCATATCATGATCTCCACTAATTATGATACAATTTTCTCCGTTTAAATTGAAATAATCGGACCAGAACATCAGGAGGTCATCGCCCTCAGCTCCCTCAACTCTCGAAAATATAAACCCCATTTTTTCTAGATGTTCACCAAATGCTGTCATTAATTCAAAAAATATAGTCCAATCTACAGTTTCGTCCTTTACCCTTCCTGATTTATATCCACCATTCTCTATCTCGACGTCCTTTCTCCAGCTCCTACTATCAGCAGTAAATATCATTCTTCCGCCCTGTGGAAGCATCTTAAGTGAAGAACATAAATCAGTAGAAACTTTTCTTATAAAAGCTGCTTGTTCAGATTTCTCCTTCAAAACCTTTCCGGGATCCATATTTCCATATCCAGCAAATACCCCGAAAGTTTTATGGAAATGGTGATTCCCGTCTATACATACATTTATCATTGTTAATATTTTAAATTAGTTATCAAGATTAACCCACTCTATTGTTCCATCTATAATAAAATTTGGATCGGTTATTCTATGATCAAAATCACTAAAGTTTTCAAAATCATTCTCGTCGGCAGTTAATCTTCTATCCACATTATCAGCATCTTTCCGTTTAAGTAATCTTTCCCTTCTAATATCAATAGGAATATCAATATAGACTATAAAAGATTCATCTCTATCCTTAGGTTTTAATTTACTTATCCCTCCCGGCGTCATTATGAACAGATTTGATTTCTTAAATTCCTCAATTGATGTCCCATAAAACCACCCGTTAAACATTACGTATTCATATAGGAGTTCCTTCTCTATGAAATGATGTATAGCAGAATCCAAACTTATAAAATGATAATCTATCCCATTGGTCTCACCATCTCTTGGTGGTCTTGTTGTATGGGATACACAATATCTGAATCCGTAATTTTCCATCTGTTGTCTAGCATAATCCTTCCCTGAACCAGCCTTTCCAACAAATATAATTCTCTTATTATTCATTATTCGACAAGTTTCTGAATCTGAAAAAATAAAGATAGTAACGAAACCATCGGATCAATCACTTGTGTTCTCTGTGCCTGATGTTCAGCAACAAGTACTATCACTGCAGGAATAATCCTTGATAAATCAGATCTATTGTTTATTATCCAATTTATAAACTCATCACCTAAGGCAGACATAACGTCATCGGTTTTACCCTGATACTCGCCAACTATAGTCTGGTAATTCTTAACCGGATCCTTGGATGTAACCAATAGATTATATAAATTCTCATAAGACCATCCAAACTCCTTAACTCTAGCAGAATCTATATTTTTAACTCCCTCTATCATCCAAGCTTGTATCTTGTTCAATGCAGCTCTAAAATCAGGATAATAGCTTTTCTGAAATTCTGATAAAGCTTCATCCTCTATGGTTACACCAATTTTACCAAGGATGAAATTTACTCTAGTAGCCCATTCAGCTTTAAGATTCTCATCCTCTTCAGTGCTTATTGGATTAAAGTCAATAACTTCAAATCTACTCTGAATAGCATCAGGAACCTTATTTATATAATTACATGTCGCTATAAACCTTGTATTTGAAGCATATTTTTCAACAGTACCTCTAAGTGCTTTATAGAATTGGTCAGATGCACCATCAAACTCATCCAGTACAACCACTTTCTTCGAAGATTTACCATCCATAACAGATATAGTCGAACAAAAGTCAGTTATTTTGGTTCTAATAGTTTCAACTGAACTCTCATCAGAAACATTTATAAACAAATGAGGAAATGGTGCTGCCAGTATCTTTGCAAGTGTTGTTTTCCCACAACCGGGAGACCCGCTAAGTAAAATATTTTGACCTAATCCATTCTCAAAAACTTTGGAAATTCTTGAAGGCAATATCATATGCTCCAGCTTCTTGGGCCTGAGCTTTTCTGTTAATAATTCTTGTATCATTTATATTAATTAAAATTTAGTACTTAAATCGTCAGCAGTATCCTTATCGTTTCTTACCTCAATGAATCTAGGTAAAAATAAAGAACGATTACCGTGCTTATCCTCTATTGTAACGTTATATTGGACTGCAATTATTTTACCGATATGTTGATCTGGTGTTTCGCTTAATAATTTAAGATCATTGTCAGTAAAACCTGATCCAACCTTAACGTTGAGCGTACCTGATGAATCGGTACATATAAAACCACCGATGTACCCCTCTCTTTTTCCTTCACCTGGGTACCATCCGCTAACGATCAAATCGCAGTCATTAACTTCCTTAAGTTTTATCCAGGTTTTTGATCTTTTACATTCATAAATGGAATTATTTTTACATATAACTCCCTCACCACCATCAGCAACTATTTTTTTATAAATCTCTGCAACATCGGAGGAGTTATCTAATTCCCACATTCTTGCGAGAACAACTGGACTATTATCAGGAAGAAATGATGTTACTCTCTCCAATGTGGATCTTCTTGTAAGATAATCAAGGACACCGGAACCGTGATTTAATGTCATAACTTCTTCAAAATCGAATACATTAAAAAGCATATCATTATCTATATCCTTAGAAGCAGTTCCTCTTAGTATCTGGGTAACCTTTCCGCTAACAGATTTTCTATTAAGATCCGTTAATTCACCATCAAAAAACCAATCACCAAGTATTCCTTGTCCGCTATTGATCATTGCAGTTTTTAGTGAAAACGTTATACGTGAAAGGCAGGTTGGATCTAATTCATTGAAAGCTCTAGTGAAATATGTTATCTCCCCGGATTTACATATTGCAATAACTCTGACACCGTCATATTTTTCCTCGCAGTATATTTTTTCCCAATTTTCTATAGTCTCTTGATCATCAGTAGCCAACATAACAGAAGGATCTGGTACAAGCTCATACCCAAGTGCTTTGTTTATAAGCTTAGCACCAATTCCTATATTCATCCTTTTTGTTATGATTTTCATAAGAACTGATCTTAATTCCAGATCTTCTTTAGGATCGTCACTAATTTTAGCAGATATCAAATCGCAAGCTCTACCTCTAAGATTATCATTGGCCGCAGAAGCAATTTTAAGCTCCTCTAATAGCGATCTAAAATCTTCCCATAGGTTAGGATTACTTTCTAATAAAACCTCATTATACGAAATCTTATGAAGTTTTGTTGTTACAAAAGGATTGAAGCAAACATCAAGTATATACTTAAGCTTATCATCAATATTGGATTTTATTAAATCCTGTTTGGATTTCTGCGAGCCGTTTCCGGTTAATAATTCAAGTTCCCTAAGGAGTCTTAATTTTTCTATCATTCTTAATAATTTTAATTTTCTTACAAAAGTAAATAAAATATACGCATTAAAAAAATAAAGTCACAAAAAAAAGGAATATTTTCATATTCCTTTTTCTATATTTCTTTTTTTATAAAGTTACTTGAGGAGCCTTTTCTGCTTCACCCTCAGCAGGTTTCTCGGCTGCAGCCTCGCCCTCGGCCGGAGG
>Ga0114982_1001725_pt1 | contig 10152 bp, 6 predicted proteins | sample Shrwel_input2_FT_FD_87183 | JGI IMG/M metagenome (GOLD analysis project Ga0114982, IMG submission 87183) | Subsurface microbial communities from deep shales in Ohio, USA - Utica-3 well 1 S input2 FT | ecosystem: Environmental > Aquatic > Deep subsurface > Shale gas/oil reservoir > Produced... | reverse complement strand
TCGGATGCTGGTGTTGACAAGTCCCTTAGTCAGAGCACCGTGCGATTTTTCTTGAATGACATCCGGCTTTGGGAGTCCCGGACCCATACGGCAAATGAGGCCGCTATGTAAAATTAACTTTCCCTGTATAATGGCAAAATTTTGACTTGTCAAATGGTTTTTCAATTTTAAATTAAAAACCTATAAATGTAATTAATTCTTCTGCTTTTGTGAGCACTTTTTTGTCCCATCCAAAAATTCTATCAATGGCATCTTCTTTTGTCATAGCAGACATTTCAGATATATTTCCTAAAACTTGAGCATGAGCACTTATGCTTATATTAGAGTCATTAATAAGTTTATTAATTCCGGGGATATCTTCTCTTATTTTTCTGATTTGTAATTTGTCTCCTAATTTATTTTTGTAAAGCGCTAAAACTCTACCTACAAGAACTTCTTCTAGAAAAACTGGTGTATTTCGACTTTCAGTTTTCCCTCTTATATAACTATAATAATATTTTGATAACAATGCTTTTACAGCAGTGTCTATATCATTTAAAATAAGTGTTCCTGCTTGTATATTACCTTCTGTAAAATCAAAAATATCAGGAAGTCTAAAACTTTCATATTTTCTTTCATGAAAAAATCGGAAATTTTTCCAATTATTATTATTAAGAACTCCCGGATCGTTTGCTATATTTACACTTTCAGATAATAATCCATAAACATCCACAATTAATCTTAAATTCCTTAATCCTAAAGATCCATATCTTATATATCTTGTCGGACTTATAACATTAGATCTAAAAAAATGGTTTACATTAGAAGATTTTATATCTGCTAATTTTATATATAATTTGCCTGAATATTCACTATCTTTAAGAAATTGAGTATTTCCATTAAGTCCATCTTTCCATTCTTTGTCATCAGTATTTATAGAATCTAAATTTTTTACTTTTTCTGCCTCAAAACCGCTATCAGTATTTTTTACAATTTTAAACTGATTTAAAAAATTTACATTACCTACAGAAGGTTTTAACCACCAATCTTTTCTTAAACCCTCTAATTGAGAAGGTATAAAATTAAAACCTGCTGGAATTTTAGGTATTGTTAAATAAATATCGCAATCACCTACTGTATAAAAAGTAGGAGTCCAATACTCTCCAAATTCAAAAGTTTTAGAAATATTAGGAGATTCACCTACTCTTGCATAATAATCTCTTTTTTCTTTTTTAGTAGCTGTAGGTTTAATTTCGTCATATTCAGCTTTATAAGTTCCAAATATAAAAGAATTTATTTCACCAGCATTTACAACATAACCTTTATTAGTACTACCTGTATCAATTAAAGAAATATAAAATGGAGAAGTGTTATTTATCATTTTTATTTTTAAAAAGGTTTTAAATTTTCAGTTGAAAAATAATGAGGGAATGAGTAAATATAATCAAAATTTACTATTTGCTCTATTTGACCTCCATCTATCCAAGCGATTGGAATTAATTTAATATAATTGTTTCCCTCTTTTTGTATAAAATTATATTTATCTAATTTTTCTTCTACTTCTCTTGTATCTGTTGTATCTATAAATTCTAAAACAACTTCAGAAATTATATTAGATATATTTACTAAAGAGAAAAGATTATGATCAAAAACTATATCTATTGGTTTTGCATTATAAGCTGCCTGACCAGCAATAGGGAATCCATCTTGATCGGCATCAACTAATTTGTAATAGGCCGAATTTTCAGGTTTCCATATAAAATTCTCATCCCCTACTTCTGCATTAGCATCTTTCAGTGCTAAATCTTGTTCCGCAATGATACCATCTCTAGTTGTCTTTGACTCTTTTTCTGGGTAATCTCTTATAACTAAAGCTTTTTTTGTTAAACCTATTTCTGCGTTCTCATAGTTATATGTATCTAAATTAGTAGTTATTCTTTTAGCTATCATAGATGGAGGGACATGTTTTTCAATATGTTTTTTAAATGATGCAGTACTTGATAAAAAAGCTTTATTCCATTCTGCTGCTACACCAATATGATCAAAAGATTTTAAAATTATTTTTAAACAAATAGTTCCTCTTGTTTTATCAGCAATTGTTAATGTATTGTTTTCTAAAAAAATATCCTCTTCAGATCTAACTAATTGTTTTCCTTGTATTCTTGGTATAAAATAGTTTGTTAAAGAATTCGAAGCTGTACAAATAACAACGCCAAAATTAATTAAAACTTTTTTTATTATAATACTGTCCTTTTCTATAATATCGCATTTAAAAGGTTTATAATTTTTTAATTTAAAATCAGCCATTTTTTTAATTTGGTAGTTTTACATCACCTGTTGGCCTAGGAGGCGTAACATAAATAATATCAGGATCAGGATAAGGATCAGGTTTAGGTTTATTTTCTGTTGAAGGAATATCAGATACTGGAGTTAATACTGGTATTAAAGAAGAAATATTTTCAAAACCTAGTCTATTCACTTTATCAATTTTATATGTAAAAGATGTAACTAGAGGGCTTGATAATTTAATATCAGCTCTTACATATCCCTTTAATATATTGGTTGTTGGAATTCCAAATATTTCAGAAACTTGCTGTTTCATTAAAGCAAAACTAGGAGATCCAGCATAATCTCCCTCTTCACTTAATTTGTATAAATCAGTATTATGTAATTCGAAAGAACTAGAATCAAATAATGTAGTTATAGGCAAATCGTCTTTTAAAAATTGATTAACTATCCATTTATCATTTACTTTTTCTATAGATGCTATTGGGCTATAATTTATAGCATTTCCATATTCTATTTTTGTTTTTTCAATTTGATTTTCCGGAATTGTTGAAGGAACAGTTAAACCAGATCTAAAAGTTTGGTATTTTATATGAGATGGTTTTTCATTTTTTGTTTTACCTCCAATAAATCCATCTTGAGATTTATAAACTATCCAAGCATTATCTATAAATGGTATAAAAGATGTACTTGGAGACCAATTTTTAGGAGGCAAAAAAGAACAAAATAAATATATGTAAATTTTACTCCATGAACTTTCTATTGGAAATATTTTAGATTCTACAACGCTAGGACTTTCTTTTAAACTGAATGGTAAGCTAGGCAGAGTTGATCCATTTCTATCACATTTAACATTTCTATAATTCAAAGGATTATAAAAATTAAAAACTTTCGCAGAATTTACAGAAAAATGCAAAGAGTCAACAGCTGTTAAACCGGGCAAAATTGCGACTTCAAAAGGATGATAGATTTCTATACTCATTTATAAAACTTTTGCTATACTTTCATATTGTATACCATTTGAAGTAGTTTTTAATTCGACTGTAGCCGTATCAATAAGAAATCTATTATCAACTTGTATATTTTTATGGATAATTTTTAAATACTTAGAGTTGCTTATGCTATTCTTAATAGGTCCAAAATTTTTAAATGTCCATTGTTTTACACCCATATCTGTTATCCCTAATTCCACATCATTCGTAGTAGCATCTTCAGTATTTTTGATTTGTATTGTCCAGACATCCGATAATCTTCTACTAGTTATATAATTTCCTGTTAATTCCACAGACACATCTTTTTTCAATTCTTTATAATAACAATCTCCTACATAACCTGTGTAATTTAATATTTTTACGAAATTTACGCTTGAATCATTTTTTATTAATCTTGTGAATTTTAATTTTCTTGTATCACTTATAAAAAAAGAAGGTCTCTGATTTATCAATTCTATTTGAAAAGGGAAAATGCTTCTATACCCATTAAAAGTAGTCATTAAATCAGTATTTTTTACATCAAAGAAATTTGAAGTTTCGTAAAAATACCCAGAAATCTTAGGTTTAGGATCTTCTGGATTTAAATAATGTCTACAAAATCCAGCTTGAATATTTAAATCTACAGGCGTATTTAAATATCCTGTAAAAAGAATATCGTCAAAATCCTCATCTTTAATTGGCGTGTGTGAAATGCCCGGAAAAGATATAGGGATAGAATAACTAGACCTTTCATCTCCCCATTCGAAAATTTCATCATCAAAACTCTTATACTTATCTAATAATCTTATAATTTCTATTATAGCTGAGCTATGTCTCGAATCTGTCTTTTCATAAGTTTTATATTGTAAAGGCCCTTGCTTGTTACCATCTATATCATACATCTGACCAATAAAATATAATTTATCAAAGTCTGTAAATAATTTAGGGAAATTATCGCTGACATTAGATAAATAAGGTTCTATTTCTGATGTAAAAAATTTAAAAATATCAGATTGATTATATATTACATTTTTGTATTTATAAATATTAAATTTATTAGCTGCAAAATAATTTGGAATACTATCTGAATATGTTTGAAAACATGGAACAGATCCACATTCAAGTCTTCTTTTTTCTTTTAAAGAAGTGTCAGATTCTTTAAAAAATTTAAAATTTCCGGCTTCTGCAAATCCCCCCGGTATACCATAAAGTCTATAAATAAAATATTGAAAACTTTGAGACGTATTTGCTAATAGATCTTTAGAGCCATTATCAATATTAGCCGGAGAATAATCAGAAGGCTTAGGATCGCCTTTCCATTCTTCTAATTGGAAACCGTAAGCATAAAAATTAGCAGCATAACCATTCGGATGTAAATAAGGTTCTTCTCCATCTTTGGTTTTACAACCAAAAGGATCTATACCAAACTCTCGATTGATTAATCTTATTTGAATTTTTTCATAAGAAGAGTTAAATGTGTATACTGCGGAAAATCTTCTTACGCCCTCTGGATACTCTATTCCATTTTTATCAATAATTTCTCCTCCAACATCTTCATAATAACATGTTCCACCTATATTAATTCTAAGTTTAAATTTCTTAGTTTGAGGCCCTGTTATTTTAGTATAATTATAAAAAGAAAATATATATTTTTTACCTTTTTCTAAATCCCAAGCAAAATTATTATTTATTTGTAGTGGAAGCAAATCTAAAGTTATATCATAAAATCCATATTGATTTCCATCATCTGTAGCATATAAATCGAAATTGATATCTTGAAGATCATCAAAGCTAAAAGATTCATCTGTATATAAAGTTTTGTTAAAAGATATCATTATGAGATAGGAGGTTGAATAGGTGATAGTGATGCAGAAAGATTAGCAATAGTAACTTTATTTTTACTAATATATATAGTTCTATTATGTTTAAATGCTTCTTGATCAAATGCTAATCCAAGTTTTAAAATAGTTGAATCAGAATAGAAAACCCCTTTTCTGTTAGAAACTAATACAAGATTATTATCATCCCAATTTATACTAGGACTCATTAAAAATTCAGATTCATCATCTATTCTATAAAATGTATTTTCTGAATTAGTTAAATTGTCAAATGGAGTTAATTCAGAGTAAGATTGTATTCCATCTGTAATTATATCATTTACAATTTCATAAGGATTTAATGTTTTATTATTATAATTGAAATTAGAACCTTCTTTTCTAAAAAAAGATGTATTATTTAAAACTTTACATTTTATTAAATCTGTTGATTTTAATGTGTATTTCCCATTATAATCTATATTGTTTAAATTCTTAAATAAAATATTATTTTTAAAATATTTTATAAATAAAAATGGAGTTTTTGCATTTTTAGTTTCTCCTCTTAAAATAATATATTGATCTGTCAAGGTTGCATAACCAACTCCCCTATATGGATAAATAGTAGCTGTAGTCTGAGCATTATCCCCCATAGTTATAGATGGGTACGAAATAGTATTCTGTAAGACACCAGATTTTATAGGTATTTCAACATTATCAAAATAATATGCTCCTCCAGCAGCTTGATCTGTAACAGTCCCTGTTATATTGAATTCCTCAAAATCGCTTTTTACAGATAAATTTTTATAAGTATCTATCTTTGTGTAAGTTTTTTCTTGTGATTCTAAATTGGGAGGTATGCCAGTTTTTCCTCCCAAATCCATGTAAAAATTAGAATTTAAACTTATATCATTTAGAGATATATTAATTAAATTTTGGGTATCATTCGTTACTAAATAAACAACTTCTCCTGTTGCATTTAAATTTGAAAAAGATTGTTCTAATTGTCGAGGAGAAGAAAAAAGAACATCTTGAGTATTATTTGGGAATGACTCTATTTCGTAATCTTCGATTAAAGTTGAATAATCATTATTATAGAGTGTTCCGAAACCTTTGCCTTGTGTAGAAGGTAAAACTCCAGAAAAATAAATATCTTTGACACGTGTTATCGTTTGAGGTATAGACTGATTTGTTATATCAGTATTATACTTAAAAGTTAAATCTACTGTATCAGATGGATTTGATAACAAATATCTTATTTCATAAATAGCTTCTGAGGTCCCCGCATTAAGCAAAGGATCAGTTATTAATGTTAAAGATGGTCTAAAATCTAAATCTGTATTAGGAATAACAGTAGCAGGAGTTGTAGAAAGTCCTACTCTATTAGGTTCACCTATATACAATTGATAAGATGCATTTCCAAAGTTTGTTTGTAAATTTAAAATTACTGTATTATTAGTTACTAATGAATTAGTAATTGTATTTGTAAAAATATAAGGAACTTGAGGAAGTAGTTGTTTATCTATGCTCCATGTTCCTCCAATTGATTCGGAGGTTATAGAAAATATTTCTACGTATTTACTGCCTTTATTTGTTATAGTACCTATTAAAGATGTGCCATTAGAATGGAATTGAGTAAATTCTAAGATAGGAAAATTTTCTCCCTTCAAAGTAAAATCGAGGTCTAAACTGTCATCCGCTGAACTTAGTATTTTAGCAACTATAGAGTCAAATACAGAAGTTGGATTTGCTATTGCAGAATTCCTTACTATAGGATTTGAATTTAAATAACTTTTATATATTGGAACATTGGTACTATAAGATCCTGCTACAAAAGGAGCTTTAATATATGCGTCTATAGTTATAGGTTCTTTATTAAAAGTGCCTATAATATTATTATAATGATCTTTTATTATCCCTGATTTAAATTTAAAATGAATATAATCTGTGCCAGAAACTCCTATCTCGAAATCATTAGTTGTGTAATTACTAACTGTGAAATTGAAATTTAAAGAACTTTGAGGGTAAAAAGATCTAAATTTTGTTCCTATAATTTTCATTTCATTTAAATGTATTATTTATATAGCTTGTATTGGAAGGATTTTTCACTAAATAATTTAATTGATTTTTCCTTACACTATCAGATATAATTGAAGGAGGGATATTAGAAAAAGAGACAGAAGTTCTTGTTCCTGATTGATCTAATCTTATTGAAAACGAAACTAAACCATCTTTAAACTTATATAACTTATTAGGTAAACCTAAAATAGAATAATTTTTAGTTATTTTTGGAATAGATAAATTTTGATTTACAGAACTCATTAATGCATTTTGATAACTTGTAATATTTGATTCGCTTATAAAACAACTTTTATTTCCTTTTACAATATTAGATAAATTATTATTAGTTATATTTTGGTAATTAACTCTTACAGAAGTAAAATTTGAATTATCTTTATTTTCATAGCATGATATTATTTCTATTTTTGGCATAAGCAAAATAGTTGGGCCTTGAGAGTAATTTCCTCCTCCCCCTCCATCTAATCTAGTTCTTTCGTATGATTTCGGTGATGGATTTGGAAAACCCCCGTCAATACCTTTGTAGTCACGAGGAAAAGATCCTCCGGGAATCATCCAAATTTCATGTCCTTCTTCCAATTCAAATTGCCCAAGAGGAATATTATCTATTTTTCTTATTCTATTATTCCATGTTTGTAAAAAAGTTACAACATCTGCGTCATCAGGATTTGAACCCCATGTAACTTGACTTTTAATAGTTACTATATCTGTTTCATTATGAATATCTTTTATAAAATCATTACCTATTATCAAAGCATTTTTTATATCTAAATCTGGAGGAGCGGTGCTAAGATCACCATCTTTAGTTGAGAATTGAAAACCTTCAGTTTCAGTGCGATTTACAGAAATAGCTCCTGAAAATTTTTCGCATAAAGTTTTTTCAAATTCAAAACCTCCATCAGTAACAGGTCTTATTATTAAAAAATAATATTCATATTGTTTAAATTCTCCTTCTAAAAATTTTTTTCCAAGCAATTCATAACTTTCAGAAAGTAAAGCAAAAAGTGCTCTAATATTTCCTATTTCATATGTTCCTACTTGTTCAGAATCTGGATTAGCTGTTACAACAGCTTTTATGTCCCATCCTAAGCGACGATATTGCCCAACTTTAACTTGAGCAGAAGATATAAAATCATACATGTCATAATAAACATAAACTCTCCTTAGTTGCTCGCCTAAACGAGAAAGCGCCATAACTCTTTTTAATTTATTTAAATCTTTATACTCGGTTTGTAACGCGCTATTTTTCTTTCCATTCGCTTCCCATAGCTCGTCTATTGTTATAGGAGAAGTAGTGCCGCTTTGTGATGTAGAAGTAGATCCTCCTCCACCGCCTCCTCCACCATCGCATGTATAATTTTTAACTTCTCCTGCTTTCCCAAAATAAGCTATATTAATAGGTTTGCTAATACCTTCTATACTTCTAGAATCTGAGAATTCTTCTATTCTACAATTATTATCACTTGCTAAGTCTAGATTATCTATATTTATTCCATTAGATAAATTAACAATATTAACTCCTCCATCATCCCAATAAAAACTCCAACCAAAATCTTGACACCAGTTATTTAAAACTTCTCTTAAAGTTCCTGTGTACTGATTCCTATAATCTAATGGAGCACTAGGTGCATTAATAAAATCTACTCTGCCTTTGCACGCATTTATTAAATCAGAAAATGTATAGTCCACATCTAGTATTTCAAAAAGCCTAGATTTGCCACAATCTATATTAGCTATTTCTTTTGCCGAGCAGGGATCACAACCGTCTACTACTTTATCCCCTGTATCTGCACAGGGATCAATATAAGATCCAACATAAATTATATTTGGTGAATTATTATTACTTCTATAAGTCGTAAGTTTTTGAACAGTTTGATCTACTGTACGCGCACTATACAAACTATTTAAATCTACTTCGGGAGGAACGGCTGTAGGTTGCCCAGAAATCGTTCTTCTAAGGATTGGTATATCTCCCCCATATTTGCCCTTAAGACCGATAAACAATTTGTCTAAAATTATACTAGTATCGACTAGAGTAAGTTCACAGGTAGTTCCAGAAGAAACACTTTGTTTTTTTGAAAAAGAAACAGCATACCCTGTAAAATTAAAAAAACTACCAATTGTAACTGTTATTGGAATAGTTGTATTTAAATCAAAATCACTATTTATAGTATCTATATAATTTAATTTTAAAGTAAAAGGCTCTTGTCCTCCGCCTGATAAATCTACGGAATAAACTTTTTTAGGCAAATCACTTATTTTAATTTCTGGAAAATTTACTTTCATAATTTAAAAACTATATATCATAAACTGTCTTAGTATCTGTCCAGTAATTACCTTCATTATTATAAATACTATATAAAGGACTTAATGTTATTCTGTCTCGTTTGCCATGAGCTAAATGTAAAGATGATGTCTCATAGTAAGATTGCTTTCTTTGTCTATATTTAGCTTGAGCTAAATTTTCCCCTACGAATACTATACTTGCTCCTCTTGGGAAATAGCCGGTTGAGAATGTAAAACTAGAAAACAATTGATCTGCATTGTTTGAAGTTTTATCATAAAAACATGGATATCTTCCATGTTCATCTATTTCTGGAAAAGATATATGATTATTTGTTTCTATATAATTATTAACTTTTCCTGTATAACCCCAGTAAACATTGTATCCATTTACAAATGCTTTGTCTTTCAAAAATAACCTATTAGTTGAATCGTAAGTTAATTCTATTCCTATATCTGCAAAAGATTTATTTTTTTGAGTCTGTAATAATACATAAGGTTTTTCTAATAATACTTTTCCATCTGAATCAAAAGTTTTTTCATTTATAGCTCCCTCCATATAAGAAGATGCTCTATATGCTGCTGCCGTAGATATATCTACTAAAGAAGATGTTGTAACATATTTATATTTTTCTAATTTATTGTAAGTAAAAAAATCTTCTACATTAATATTGGCTCCAGTATAAAAAGAAAATAAATGACTAACTGTTCTTTCAGAATTGTCATTCATTGAATAATAT
>Ga0114982_1001721_pt1 | contig 10170 bp, 11 predicted proteins | sample Shrwel_input2_FT_FD_87183 | JGI IMG/M metagenome (GOLD analysis project Ga0114982, IMG submission 87183) | Subsurface microbial communities from deep shales in Ohio, USA - Utica-3 well 1 S input2 FT | ecosystem: Environmental > Aquatic > Deep subsurface > Shale gas/oil reservoir > Produced... | reverse complement strand
GCCGGTTGTTGCCGGTCGTCAGCAAATTGAATTGACCTCTGCCATGGTGATGCAACCAGGTTGGAGTTTGGATAATGTGGAGCAGCTGGTGGTGTCGGCCCGCATCAGTCAATCTGGTGCGGTCAGCAAAACTGCCGGCGATCCGGAAATTGTGTCCGATGTTTTAACTTTTAGCCAGGGTCAGCCGTTGACCCTCACCATGGAGCTTAGCGGTGAAACCACTGATTAACACCACCCTGATTTTATCCGCACTGTGGCTGGCTGGCTGCAGTAGCACGCAACAGCCAACAAGCACTGCGGCGCCAGTGAATGATGCCAGGGATCCTTTCGAGTCATTAAACAGGTCATTCTGGACTTTTAACTACGATTACCTGGATGCCTATGTGTTACGTCCGGTGACTGTCGGTTATATGGCGGTGGTGCCAAAACCGGCGCGGACCGGTTTGAGTAATGTGGTGAATAACCTCAATGAACCCGCCAATTTTTTCAACGGCTTGTTGCAAGGCAAACCCTCAGGCTCTGCGGTCAGCGCAGGACGTTTTTTGCTGAACAGCACGGTTGGTGTGGTTGGTTTATTTGATGTGGCGACCCCGATGGGGCTGGCCGAGCGGCCGGAAGACTTTGGTCAGACGCTGGGCGTTTGGGGTGTTGGCCATGGCCCTTATCTGATGATCCCGGCCCGTGGTCCTACCACTATCCGTAATCTGACCGGCGATCTGGTGGATAATTTGTATTTCCCGATGTCGGTACTGAATACACCCCAGACCATCGGCAAATTTGTCATTGGTGCCTTGTCTGGTCGCGAACAACTGATGGCGCAGGAAAAACTGCTGAATGACTCGCTGGATCCTTATGCTTTTGTCAAAGATGCCTATTTCCAGCGGCAAGAGTACCAGCTGTATGATGGCAATCCACCGGAACAGTCGGTGGATGAAGCGGCCCTGGAAGAATTCCTCGAGTGATCCGATCTGTGTTGAATTAGCCCGATTTCGACGGAATTACACCCAATCAGGGGCAGTCTACATGGCTGCCCCTTTTCATTTTCTGGTGGTTACGGTATAAACATCGGGCTATTTTCAACCCTCCGGGGTCTGACGACCCTGACCATAATTATTAGAAACAGGAAATCACCATGATCCATTGTAATGACAGTGCGACTGCGCTGCAGACCGGCTTGTGCCTGGCTGTGGGTGCGGAGGTACGCCGATGAGTGCAAGTCAAACTTCGACCCCGGTTGCCATGCCTGAATTCGGTACTTTATGGGGCCATCCTAAGCCATTGTGGATGTTATTTATGGCTGAGTTTTGGGAGCGTTTTGCGTTTTACGGCATTCGCTGGGCCCTGACGCTGTATATAGTTTCACAATTCTATGAAGGCAATGCTTCCGGTGAAGCCGCTGCCAGCCGCTACTATGGCGCTTATCTGGCGCTGGTTTATGCCACGGCTATTTTCGGTGGTTATGTTGCCGACCGGATCATCGGTTATCAGCGCTCCATCCTGCTGGGTGCTGTGGTGATGTCGATTGGTCTTTTTATGATCATGGTGCCAAGTCTGGATGTGTTTTTACTCGGCCTGGCGGTGATTGTGGTTGGTAACGGTCTGTTTAAGCCGAATATTTCATCCTTGGTTGGCCAGCTCTATGCCAAAGATGACAACCGTCGTGACCGCGGTTTTACCATTTTTTATATGGGTATCAATTTAGGCGGTATGTTATCCCCGCTGATCACCGGCTGGTTAGCCAGTGAAATTTTTGGTACGCCGCAACATCAGAATTATAAAGCGGTGTTTGGCGCTGCTGGTGTTGGCATGTTACTCAGCACCATTTGGTTTTATTTAGGTCGCGCCAAGCTGAAAAATATTGGTGTGATCCCCGCAGATAAACCGGCGGGTAAAATGCTGGCCTATGTGATCGCAGGGGTAGTGGTTGCTGTGCCAGTGGTGTATTTCCTGATGGCAGGCATGGGGGCACAGACGCTGGCCTGGGTATTAGGCGTGCTCTTTATCATTGTGGCGCTGATGCTGGTGGTCGAAGGTAAAAAAACCGGTACTGTGCAATTGCATCAAGTGTATGCGTTGTTATTGCTGTTTGGTTTTAATGTCACCTTCTGGATGTTCTTTGAACAAGCCGGCAGTTCTTTTAACTTCCTGGCACAAAATTTAGTCAATCGCGATATTTTCAGTGATGGCAGTTTCATTTTCCCGACCGGCTGGTTCCAGTCCGTCAATTCGATGGCGATTATTTTATTCGCGCCTGTGATTAGCTTTATCTGGTATCTGACCAGCAAACGGAATCTGGAACCGACCATCCCGTTTAAATTTGGCTTAGGTTTGCTGGGCAATGCGCTTGGTTTCCTGGTGCTGATGTATGCGCTGACGCAACTGGTGGATGGCAATGGTTTGATTCCGCTGTGGCCGCTGGTGGCTTGTTATATGCTGCAATCCATTGGTGAGTTATGTCTGTCGCCAATTGGTTTGTCGATGGTCACTAAACTGGCTCCAGTGCGCTGTGTGGGTTTGGCGATGGGGGCCTGGTTCCTGTCGATTGCCACCGGCAATAATTTATCCGGTTTATTGGCCGGTGAAATTTCCGGTGAAACCGGGATGACCATTGATTCGGCACTGGCGGGCTTTAGCTTTAGTTTTTATCTGCTGCTGGGTGCAGGTCTGTTACTGCTGGTGATTTCGCCGCTGATCAATAAACTGATGCATGGCGTGAAATAAGCTGCGGTGGATATGCCGGCAGTGAATGACACAATCCACAATAAAGATTGCTGATAACCGTCGGACTGCCCAACTGCAATGCAGTTGGCCGAGTCCGACCTTCGATAAATTTTATGTAAATCATTATGTTAGGCGTTTTGCAGCTTAAACAGACAAAAGGGCAATCCAGTGGATTGCCCTTTTTGTTAAACGCCGTCGCCAGCTATCAGATGCTGCCAGCATAAAGCTTTGCTGCTGAATAGATTAATCCTGCGCTTCGGTTGATGGGCTGAGCAAACTGCGTGCTTGTGGCAATAAGGGTTCAACAGCGCAAAGGTCAGTGGCCTGCTCAGCAGTGGATAAACAATAATCAGCGCCACTGTCCAAAGGGCAGCTTCTACCACAGAGGCCGAGCGGGCAATGGCCATAAAAGGCGGGATCAGAATCGCCAGTTTCAGCAAGTTTAACAGCAACTTTTTCGGCACTGGGAGTAGATCGCTGGCGCGACGGATCACGGCCATCCGATCACGGAAATTTAAGCCCTGCAATTGCGGCAAGGACTGACTGTTCCAATATAACATGTGTAGACTCACGGTTATGCAGTTGGACTGGATACGCAGTGCAGTCAAAGCCCGATCTCAATGTGCAGCGTTAAACTGTCACTGAGCGGGCTTGACGACGACCACTTATTGCAGGCGTTGTTGTAACTCAGCCAGCACGGCATCGAGCTCCAGCATGACTTTGTCGCCAGTACGGCGGTTTTTGTATTCAACCTTACGCTCGTCCAGGTTGCGCTCACCAATAATAATGTGGTGTGGCACGCCGACTAATTCCATATCGGCAAACATCACGCCTGGCCGCTCTTTCCGATCGTCAAACAATACTTCAATACCGGCTGCTGTCAGTTGGCGGTACAGCTGTTCAGCGGCGTCCTGAATACGGACAGATTTATGCATATTCATCGGCACAATAGCAACCTGGAATGGTGCAATGGCATCCGGCCAGCTAATGCCATACTGATCATGGTTTTGTTCAATAGCGGCCGCCACAATGCGTGAGACGCCAACGCCATAACAGCCCATGGTCATGATCTGGTGTTTGCCTTCTTCGTTCAGCACGCCTGCTTTCATCGCGGCGGCGTATTTGTCGCCTAACTGGAAAATATGGCCAACTTCGATACCACGTTTAATCACCAGCTGACCCTGGCCACACATGGGCTTGGATCCCCTTCGACCACATTACGTAAATCGGCAGTCTGGTAATTGCTGATATCACGCTCAAAATTGACGCCAGTCAGATGGAAGCCGTCTTTATTAGCACCTGTGACAAAATCAGCCAGCACAGCGGCCGCATGGTCCACCAGCACCGGGATGGTCAGACCGACCGGGCCGACGGAACCGGCGTTGGCACCAGTGGCAGCTAAAATTTCTGCCTCAGAGGCGAAGGTTAACGGCGAAGCGACTAACGGGTGTTTATCGGCTTTAATTTCATTAAGTTCGTGATCACCACGCAGCACCAACGCAATCAGCCCTTGTGGTGCTTTGTCATCGGCTTTACGGGCATGCACCAATAAGGTTTTAGCAATACGATCCGCTGGCACGGCCAGCTGCGCCGCAACTTCAGCAATAGTTTTGGCGGCAGGGGTCGCGACTTGAGTCAGGGCTGCAGTGGCGGCCGGCCGCGCTGTCGTTGGTGGCAGCGCCTCTGCTTTTTCAATATTGGCGGCGTAATCACTGGCATCAGAAAACACAATGGCATCTTCACCAGAGGCGGCCAGCACGTGGAATTCGTGTGACACGGCGCCGCCAATAGCGCCGGTATCGGCCAGCACAGGCCGGAAATTTAAACCAAGCCGGGTAAAAATGTTGCAATAAGCCTGATACATCGCCTGATACGTTTGTTCCAGACTTTCCTGGCTTAAATGGAAGGAATAAGCGTCTTTCATCAGAAATTCGCGGGCCCGCATCACGCCAAAACGTGGCCGGCGCTCATCACGGAATTTGGTCTGGATCTGATACAGATTGATTGGCAGCTGTTTGTAGCTGCTGATTTCTTTGCGCACTAAATCGGTGATCACTTCTTCATGGGTCGGGCCTAACACGAAGTCACGCTGATGGCGGTCTTTAAAGCGCAGCAATTCAGCGTCCATTTGTTCCCAGCGACCAGATTCCTGCCATAATTCAGCCGGTTGTACCATTGGCATTAACACTTCCAGCGCGCCGGCTTTATTCATTTCATCCCGCACTATGGCTTCGACTTTACGCAGCACGCGCAGGCCTGTCGGTAACCAGGTATACATGCCAGACGCTTCACGGCGGATCATACCGGCGCGTAACATCAACTGATGACTGATAATCTCGGCATCGGCCGGGGTTTCTTTTAAGGTAGAGACTAAATACTGACTGGTGCGCATATGCTATCCACTATTTTATTGTGCCTTTTGCCTTATTCTAACAAGGCCTTTACTCGGGCAGAAGTTTAATCTGATGTTTAATCAGGGCTGAACTGACATTGTTACTGCCATCCATGCCACCGACGCTGAAAATTTCGCCATTGATGCTGACTAAAGAGCGCAGATCTGTCACTGCCACACTGCTGCTGGCTTTTAACCAGCGCTGTTGTTGCAGCGCATAAAGATACACCTGGTCACTGGCTTTGCCATTGAACGCTGTGGTGAGGGCCGCTGAATTTGCCGTTGGGCTGGTGCCTGGTGCACTGCCACCGACAAAAGCAATCATATTTTCGCCATTAACAGTTACGGCGATTGCCGCTTGGCGATAGCGGGCCGGTCCACCGTGATGCGGGATTTTTTGCCAGCGAATCTGACTGGCGTTTTTGCTATTAATATCGCCAAGGTAACAAGCAGGCGTCGTGCGCAGCTGGCCAGTGGCTTGTTGCTGATAATCCTGACTGATGCCATCACAGATCAGTAACTGATGACCGACAAGAGCGCCGGCATGACCAGCCACTGCCATACCCGGATAAGGCGTGGCCTGTGACCATTTCTGACTGAAGTTATCAAATAACTGCACCAGATTGACCTGACCATATTGCTGCCGACCGCTCACCAGATAGATATAGCGTTCCTGATAGGGCAGCGCCAGACTATCGGCAACGGCCACCGGCATGTCTGGTAATTTGGTATAAGTTTGGGTCAGCGGACTAAAACGATAACTGTCAGTCAGGATCTTGTCGCTGCCATCGGCGGTTCTGTCGGCGCCAGCGAAGATAAACAAATGATTACTCATGGCTACGCCGCTGGCGGCCAGCCTACCGGATTGACGGGCCTGATTTGGCAGGGCAGGCACAGCTTGCCAGATGGGGCTGCCTTCGGTCAGTTGCCAGACTTTATTATGGTCGCCACCCGTCTGACCCGACTGGCCGGCAAAACTGGCCAGAAACCATTTGCCACGGACTGTACTTTGCAGCACCAGTTGGTTACTGACCGCCTCCGGCAAAGCCGGCGGGCTGATGTCTGCTGATGCTGTGGTGGTGTGTAGCAAGCCCAGTAGTGCGGCACTACAGAGCACAAGATGCGCACTGTCAGTCTTCGGTCGGCGGTTGCCGGCGGATTTCTGTAACATGATTGTGTTCTCCGTCTACTGTCCATTTGATATTCAGGTCGTACAAGGTCATACCATAACTTTGTACTTCATCCCGCTGCTTTTTATAGGGGGGTCTTGGATCTTGCTTCAATACTTTTTCAATGAAAATCTGCAAATCAGGGATTTTGCTGTGCTGACAAAAAGTCTGTGCCTGTTCACTCAGACTGACCGTCATCATGGTTTCAGGTGCGGCATCGGCAAAACCACCGGCAGCCTGCGGTAATGCATCTGAATAAGGCAGATAAGGCTTGATATCCAATACGGGGGTACCGTCCAGCAGATCAAGACCGGATAATAACAGCACCAGCTGCTCGCCGCGGCGTTGTACACCTTCCAGTTTTACCACAGATAAGCCAACAGGGTTGGGTCTGAATGTAGCTCTGGTGGCAAATACGCCTTTTTTCTGATTGCCGCCGAGTCTGGGGGGGCGTACTAACGGTGACCAGCCTTTATCAGCCGTCTGGTGAAACACAAACACCAGCCACAGATGGCTGAAGCTTTCGATGCCACGCACGATGGCATCATCGGCGTACGGCGGTTGCAACACCAGCTGACCACGAGCTTCCGGAATTAAGCCAGGTTGGCGCGGAATGGCAAATTTTTGTTTGTACGGTGATTCGATAAATCCAACCGCATTGAAGGTAAATGCTTGCATAAAAACCCGAACATGGCAGATCAAGCCGCCGTTAGCAGATAACCGCATTATGGCGCTCGGATGACAAAACAACAAGTATGTGATCTTTCTGGTTATTTTCTTGCCTTCAGCCTTACAGCCGTCTAGAGTGGAATTTTTAACTAGCAGGCTCGTTGAGTTTTATTCTGATGATGATGGAAAAAGTTTTATTAATTGAATGCCCGGATTCAAAAGGGTTAATCGCTCAAATTACCAATATTTGCTACAAACATCAGCTTAATATTGTGCGTAATACTGAATATGTTGACCCTGAAACCGGGCAATTTTATATGCGGACCGAACTGGAAGGTCTGTTTAATGAAGCAACCCTGCTATTAGATTTAGACCGGGCTTTACCGGCCGGCAGTCAGCGCCAGTTAGTGGACAGTCGCCGCCGGAAAAAAATAGTCATTATGGTGACTAAAGAAGCCCATTGTCTGGGTGATATTTTGATGAAAGTGTACGACGGCTCTTTACAGCTCGAGATCCAGGCGGTCATTGGCAACCATCCGGATCTGGGCTCGCTGGCAGCCAAGTTTGACATCCCGTTTCATTGTATCAGCCACGAAGGCGTGGACAGGGCCGCGCATGAGCAGTTACTGGCGGCACAGATAGCTATGTATCAGCCGGATTATCTGGTGCTGGCTAAATTTATGCGGGTGTTGACCCACGATTTTGTCCGGCTTTATCCACAACGTATTATTAATATTCATCACAGTTTTTTACCGGCTTTTATTGGCGCCAACCCTTATCATCAGGCGTTTTCGCGTGGTGTGAAAATCATTGGTGCGACCGCGCATTTTGTCACCGACGATCTGGATGAAGGTCCAATCATCAAGCAGATGGTGACCAATGTTGACCACAATTACAGGGCGCAGGATATGGTGAAAGCGGGCCGTGATGTCGAGAAAAATGTCCTGAGCAAGGCCTTACAACTGGTGCTGGAAGACCGGGTTTTTGTCCATGGCAATAAAACAGTGATTCTATAAGCTTGATTTTGCACTAAGCTTTTTCAATTGCAGTCAGGTCGGGTCATCCATATGTCGCAGCGTAGCGTTGAATTCAGGTTTCTGGCAGAACCAACCCATGTCAATTTTGGCGGGAAAGTCCATGGTGGCATGGTGATGAAGTGGATTGATCAGGCGGCGTATGCCTGCGCTGCCCGCTGGAGTGGCTTGTATTGTGTCACAGTGTCGGTCGGGACCATTCGGTTTCGCCGCCCCATCCTGGTGGGTCATCTGGTTGAGTTGGAAGCGCGGGTGGTGCACACCGGTCATTCATCGATGCATATTTTTATTCAGGTCCGCTCCGGCGATACCCAATCGGCACAGTTAGCTGAAACCAATCACTGCATTATTACCTTTGTTGCCCTTGATGCCGCAGGGCAGACTGCTGCAGTACCGACCTGGCAGGCTGTCACTGCCGAGGATCAATTTCTGGAGCAATATGCCGTCGAAATGAAACAGTTTTCGCAAAAGGTTGAACAACAAATGTTAGATTTTTATCAACAAAAACCACAGGACGCCGGATGAAAACCAATCAATTGTTGCTGGTGTTTGGTTTTAAGCTGCCCGTTACAGCTGTCAGCTTCCGAAAAGTTACCTTTGGTGGCCCAATGACGTTAGGCTGAACCTTTGCTGGATATTGTCTGGCGTTGTGAGCTGGCCGGACAGACAGGCCCGAACAAAGTCGATCATGCTTTATGGCAACGGGCTTTACATGGTCAGGCGATTAAGGTCATTCATTCGGACAATGATGGTGAATATGGCGGTGCGTCTATTATTTTTTGGCACAAATCTAAACAAAGTCTGCTTTATTATTTCACCACGGCCGGTTTTTATATCCATGGCAGCATGCAATACAATAGCAACAATGCTCAATTGACTGCCGAAGAGCAGGTTGAAAATAATGCCAATGGCATTGTCCGCTCTGTCAGCGTGCTGAAGGCTGGTGAGTGAACACCAGCGCCGAATATCTGCAACGCGGCAGTTGGCTGCAAGGCCACAGCGCCCGTTATTATCCAAGCAAAGAGGGTCAGGTCAAGTTCCGCTAAGTTGCAACCGTTACTGGTTGTTCTCTTCAGTCAAATCAAGGGCGTAGATATTATCGATGGTGGCTGCGCTGGAATGGCTGACGCGTAAATCCTTCACCCGGCCATTGCGCAAGCTGTACACCCAGCCATGCACTGTCAGTGGCTGACCCCGATCCCAGGCTTCTTGCACAAAACTGGTATGGCAAACGTTTCTGACTTGCTCAATCACGTTTAATTCGCAGACCCGATTCAATCGATCAGACTCTTCGGAAATAGCCTCAATTTCATCCCGGTGCATGGCATACACGTCTTTGATATTACGTAACCAGTTATCGACAAAGCCAACTTTTTGCTTGCTCATCGCGGCATTGATGCCCCCACAGCCATAATGGCCACAGACGATGATATGTTTAATTTTCAGTACATCAATGGCATATTGCAGCACCGACAGGCAGTTGATATCGGAATGTAATACCAGGTTGGCGACATTACGATGGACAAATAATTCGCCTGGTAACAAACCGACAATATCATTGGCTGGAACCCTGCTATCGGAGCAACCGATCCATAAATATTCCGGTGCTTGCTGCTCGGATAACTTTTTAAAGAAGCCTGGCGCTTCCAGTTCGATACGATCGGCCCAATTTTTATTATTTTCAAACAAGTGTTTAAGAGAACGCATCACTACCCCCGGCATTAATCTGCCGTTAAGATACCCTATAAATAGCAATAACTCAGCCCCGACCAGCTAAAAGCAGCTAAATTTGTACAACGATTGAATATCACAAAATAGGTTTCATTATGATAGTTTTACAGTTATCATATTAATATCTTATGTTAAACATAAAAAGGGGCAATCAATGTCAGTGTTACTTGATAAACGTGAATTAAAAAAAGCGGCAAAAGAATTAACTGTCACTAAATTACATGAAGTAATCGAAGTATTAAATTCAGTTTTGGATGAACGGGCGAAAGAGACTGAAGTATTAGATAAAGTTCGTGAATATGCTAAATCTCAGGGTTTTACCTTAGAACAATTAGGCTATAAACTGAATTCTGATGGTGTTGCAGTTGCCGTTGTTGAAGATGACGTAGTTATTACCGAAGGTAAACGTCCAGTCAAACCAAAGTTCAAAACAATTAATAAAGAAAGCCAGTTC
>Ga0114982_1001719_pt1 | contig 10183 bp, 7 predicted proteins | sample Shrwel_input2_FT_FD_87183 | JGI IMG/M metagenome (GOLD analysis project Ga0114982, IMG submission 87183) | Subsurface microbial communities from deep shales in Ohio, USA - Utica-3 well 1 S input2 FT | ecosystem: Environmental > Aquatic > Deep subsurface > Shale gas/oil reservoir > Produced... | reverse complement strand
TCTAATTTCGACACTGCTCTCTCCATTTCGGGTTTCCGACAATTTTTCAAATGGAACAGGCGTAACTTCTATATGGATATCAATTCGATCTAATAAGGGACCCGATATTTTACCTAAATATCGTTGCATTTCATTGGGTGAAGAACTGACAGGCGAATTTTGGTCGTTAAAATAACCACTTGGGCTCGGATTCATACTCGCCACCAGCATAAACGAGGAAGGGTATGTTATGGTAAATTTTGCTCTGGCAATAGTGACTTCCCGATCTTCCAGTGGCTGACGCATGACTTCCAAGACCTCTCTTTTAAATTCAGGTAATTCATCTAAAAATAAAACGCCATTATGCGCCAATGAAATTTCGCCGGGTTGCGGATAACTGCCTCCACCAACTAGAGAAACACTCGATGCCGAATGGTGCGGAGCTCGAAACGGACGCTGGTTCATAAGCCCTGAATCTTTTACTTTTCCCGCCACACTATGAATTTTGGTAGTTTCCAAAGCTTCTTTCAGTGTCATGGGAGGCAAAATACTAGGTAATCGTTTGGCTAACATTGTTTTTCCTGCTCCCGGTGGGCCAACCAAAATTACGTTATGCCCCCCAGCCGCTGCAATTTCCATACAACGTTTGATGGATTCCTGCCCTCTTACTTCGGCAAAATCGAATTCAGGAAAATCTAAAGTTTTGTAAAACTCTTCGCGTGTATTAATGATTGTGGGTTGCATAGTGCTTTTTCCTTCAAAAAAGTTGATTATTTCCGTCACATTTTCAATACCGTATACGGCTAAACCAGCGACGATTGCGGCTTCATTTGCATTTTGTTTGGGAAGGAAAAAACCTTTAAAACCTTCTTCTTTGGCTTTAATGGCAATGGGTAAGGCACCCCGAATAGGTTGTAAACTTCCGTCGAGAGACAGTTCTCCCATCATGATATATTTTCCAACTTCGTCTTGATTTATTTGTCCGGAAGCGGCTAGAATTCCCATGGCAATGGTTAAATCGTAAGCAGAACCTTCCTTTCGCAAATCGGCAGGAGCCATATTTACAATAATTTTTTTACCCGGAAAATTGTACTGATTATTTTTTAAAGCAGCCGCGATACGAAAACTACTCTCTTTAATGGCATTATCTGGAAGACCTACCAAGTGGTAGCCAATTCCTTTTTCAATATTTACTTCTACAGTAATGGTGGTAGCGTCGACACCGAAAACGGCGCTTCCGAAGACTTTTACTAACATGGCGTGAATTATTTTAATGGCTTATATAGTTGTAAAAGTAAGAATTTTTTTGAAATAAAAAAGCCCTCAATTGAGGACTTTAATATTATTTGTAATTTTTAATTCCGTTTTCAAGCCAAGATTTATATTCATTAGCATCTGGCATATAGGCCGCCGGAGTATTCAAAATTTGATTTGTTTTTGGATTGAACAGGACGTAAAATGGTTGCGAATTTGATTTAAAAAATTGTGTTTGAAAATGTGCCCATTTATGTCCGAAATTTTCTAAAACACGCGTACCTCCATCAATTCTCGTTACTTCTAATTGTTCTTCTGTTGGAAGTTGTTTTTTATCATCAACGTATAATGAAATTAAAACCAAATCATTACGCAAAATTTTATCTATTTCTGGTTTAGACCAAACGTGTTCTTCCATTTTACGGCAGTTTACACAAGCATATCCAGAAAAATCTATTAATACAGGTTTGTTATTTTCTTTAGCATACGCCAACCCCGATTTTAAATCTTTAAAACAATTTAAATTATTAGGGCATTCATTTGGGTACAAAATACTGTATCCAACAGGTGGTGCTAATCCGCTTAATAAACTTAAAGGTGTAAAAGTTTTGGTTTCTTGATTTACACGAAAACCTGAAATTAGATATCCAGCAAAAACAGCGGTAAGTACAGCAAAAATAATTCTGAATGATGATAATTTTTGGAGTGGTGAATCATGCGGAAACTTAATTTTACCAAATAAGTATAAGGCCAAACTTGCAAAAATGATGATCCATAATATAAGAAATGGTTCAATTTTTAATAATCCCCAATGCATTACTAAATCGGCATTTGATAAAAATTTGAATGCCAAAGCTAATTCTAAAAATCCTAAAACCACTTTAGTCGTATTTAGCCATCCCCCTGATTTTGGTAATGAGTTTAACATGCTAGGAAACATAGCAAATAAGGCAAAAGGCAATCCTAAAGCAAACCCAAAACCAGCCATTCCGGCAGTTAATTGCCATGCTCCGCCATCAGCAGTTAATGATCCGGCTAATAAAGATCCTAAAATTGGTCCTGTACAGGAAAAAGAGACAAGTGCTAATGTTAAAGCCATGAAAAAGATGCCTACAATACCACCAATATTTTCCCCTTGTGTGGTTTTATTCATCCAACTGGATGGCAAGGTTAGTTCGTAAAAACCAAAAAATGAAAAGGCAAAAAAGATGAAAATCACAAAGAAAATCACATTCAGCCAAACATTAGTAGAAATTTCATTTAAAATATCAGGATTTACACTATCTAACAAGTGAAATGGGATGCTTAATAACAAATAAACCGCTAGAATAAAAAAACCGTATAATAATGCTTTTCCTATTCCTCCCGATTTTTTTGCACCATTGCTTTTTGTAAAGAAACTAACGGTTAACGGAATCATAGGGAATACACAAGGAGTTAATAAAGCTAGTAACCCTCCAAAGAATCCCAAACCGAAAATACGCCATAACGAACTTTTTTCTGTTACTTTTTCTTCAGAAGTGATATCAGTTTTAGAACTAGGTTGCTTTATATCAAAAAGTTTTAATCCATATAATTCTTGGTTGACATCTTCATTTTTAATTCTATCGGGTTTATTTTCCTCTGTAATTAATGGCACAGCAATGATTGTACTCGTGTCTTTTTCCGTTATCTCTGTAGAGGTTGGAATCGTCTCGCTCGTAGTTGCCGTTACAGGTAATTTAAAATCGAATGTTTTATCTTGTTGAATGCATGCTTCTTTACAAACTTGATATTCTACGTAAACTTTTGCTGTGGTAGTTTTGAGATTAGTAAGTTTTATGGTTTGACGAAATTGCGCTTTGTTTTCGAACAAATATTCATCGACTTCAAAAATGTCACTATAGACTTTTTTGTATGGACTTTCTTTGGTTTTTCCAACTAATTCGTAATTTCCTTTTGCATTTTTGAATTGAAAAATGGTTGGCAACGAAGCTCCATCGGGAGTGAATTGCGAAAATAAATGCCATTCGGGTTCTATAGAGGCGTCAAATACCAAAACAAATTCGGTTTCTGATTTCTTTTCTACAGAAGTTTTCCATTTTACAGGATCTAATAATTGAGCATTAGTGCTCCAAATAGTAACAAATAAGGCGATTAATTGTAATAATTTTTTCATTAGTGTACTTCTATTTTTAATAGGTGTTGTGTGTTTTCGGTGGCTAAAAATCGTTGGTCTGCACGGTAATTGATAATCCAAATAATTTCATTAGCTGAACAAAGTAACCAAGTGCTTTCTTTATCGAGTAGCGAAAATTTTTCGTCTTTAAAATATTTGCTGACTTTTTTCTTGCCTTTCATTCCCGAAGGGTAAAAATAATCACCTTCTTGCCATTTTCTGATTTTTAGCGGAAATTTTAACGTTTCTTTATCGACAAAAATAGTTCTATTGCTAGGAATTTGAATGTGACTTTCATCACTCAAGGTTAATTTTATAGGAAATTTTAGTTGATTTTCGTTTTCCTCAATGTAAAACTCATGATTTTCTATTTTAGTTATCGGGGATAAAATAAGAAAATCCCGGTCTTTTACTAATCGGTAATGTTCCGATACTATATATTTACCGGATTGTGCTGTTACTAAATCATAAATATCATCCCAAGCTGTAAAACCATATTGTTTTAGCCATTGGTACAAATAGGATTTGTAATTATCCAATTGAAGTAGTTTGGGTAGGTTGAAATAAATTCCACCTTCTTTTTCTTGCGCCACTTGTTGAAAAACTAATTCAGCAGCATCTTCTACGAGAAGTTGGGCTTCCTGAAGATAGTTTTGTGTTTTTTGAAAAGAAGTCAGAAAATTGGAGTTTAATTCTTTAAGAATTGGTACCAAATGATGTCTGATTTTATTGCGTACATATTTATCCGAAGCGTTGCTCGAATCTTCCCGCCATTGAATGTTGTTTTCATGAGCATAATTTTCAATATCTTCTCTAGAGAACAAAAGTAATGGGCGAATAATTTTATCGTTGACTTCCGAAATTCCGGTAAGCCCTTCAATACCCGTTCCGCGTGATAAATTAATCAGAAACGTTTCTAATGAATCGTCCAAATGATGCGCCGTTAGTAAAAAATCATAGTCTTCGTTTTCTAATAACTCGTAGAACCAATTATAGCGGAGTTCCCGCGCGGCTACTTGTGTTGATAGTTTGTAATCGTTCGCATACGATTGGGTATCAAATAGGGTTGTGTATAAAGGAATTTGATTAACATCAGCATAGTTTTGTACAAATTCTTGGTCGCCAAAACTTTCTTCCCCACGCAATTGGAAATTACAATGCGCTATGCCAATTTCAAAATCAATTTTTGAAAATAAATCCACTAAAACCATACTGTCAATACCTCCGCTAACAGCCAAAAGTAGTTTCTTTCCCGTTAAAAACGGAAGATTGGTATGGAGATGATTTTGAAGGTTTTGAAGCATTTTTAAAAAAATAGAGAAAAGGGATAAGTTAAAAGGGATAAGTAATTTTTGAGTTAACTATTCACAAAGTTTTTTAATCAACGAATTTAGCATTTTTTCAACTTCAAGTGATACATTATTGATTTCTTTTAAATCTTCAATGCCAATGAAATTTAAATTAACGGCTATTTCTAACTGTGTTTGGCATTCGTATAAAGATCCTCTTGAAATTTGAAGAAATCTTGCATAATCTTTTTTATAATTTCTGCCGTAGCCTTCTGCTATATTGGAGGGAACTGAGACTGCACTTCTTTTGATTTGGGACGATATTCCAAATTTTTCATCTTCTGGGAAGTTTGCGGTTATTTTATAAATTGCCGTCACCAGCAGCATCGATTTCTGCCAAACTATTAAATCTCTATAACTATTCATGGCTTGTATTTATTTTTAAGGTTACATCTTATTTCTATCTCTTCAACTTTTCTCTTATCCCTTTTAACTTATCCCTTTTTCTGAACTCAAAACTTCTCTCATCGCCTTCGCTTTCAACAAGCATTCTTCGTATTCAATTTCAGGTTCCGAAAGTGCTGTAATCGCGCTTCCTACAGAGAAGGAAACGTAGTGTTCTTTGGCATTATACAAAATACTGCGAATAACCACGTTAAAATCGAAATCACCGGAAGGTGTAAAATACCCTACAGCGCCACTGTACAATCCGCGCTTGGTTTCCTCGAGTTCCTCAATGATTTGCATAGCCGAAATTTTAGGTGCTCCCGTCATGCTTCCCATCGGGAAAGTTGTTTTGATGATGTCCACGGGTGAGGTGGAAGGGGCTACTTCAGAAACCACAGTGGAAATCATTTGATGGACTTGCTTAAAACTGTAAATGCCACACAATTCTTCCACCTGGACTGAGCCTTTGGTGGCGGTGTGCGACAAATCGTTGCGGACCAAATCGACAATCATGATGTTTTCAGAGCGTTCTTTCGGATTGTTTTCTAACGTTATTTTTGAATTTTCATCCAAATGAGGATCTTCAAAACGTTTGGAAGTTCCTTTTATGGGCTGGGTAATTATTTTTGTGCCTTCTTTTCGTAAATAACGTTCCGGAGAAGCAGAAAGCAAATAATCGGTGTTGTTTTTAAAGAAAGCCGAAAATGGTGCTTCCGAAATGGTATTCAATTTTTGAAAGGTTTCCGATGGTTCGATAATAGCATTTTTAGCAAAAAACTCCATACAAAAATTAGCTTCATAAATATCACCACGATGAATGTGAGTCAACATTTTGTTGACTTTATGGATATATTTTTCTTTTGAAATACGTTGTTCAATGGTTATGCTATCAAAACTTTTCCCTTTTCCCTTTTCTCTTTTTGTTATTTCCTCAAAATCGTCTTCCACTTCATCATCACACATATTTAAATAACATATTTCGACTTGATTTCCCTTTAGTAAAAACAACTTTTTTGGCTGAAAGAAAAACAAATCCGGAAATTGGAGTCCGTCAAAATTATCCGATTTCAAATGTTCCGTATCATTTTTTAAATCGTACGACACGTACCCAAACAGCCAGTCTTTGGTTTGTTGTTGGTATTGCTTTAAGTCTTCAAACGCATTGTGGTAATCGGTTTTAATAGCAGTAAAAGCGTCTACCGCCAAAACGACATCATAACTGGAATAGTGTTGAGGATAATTATTACTGTCTAAAAAAACGATTTCACGGAATTGTTGTGACCAACTTAGCAGCTGGTTTTTGAATTCTGTTGTATTTGTAATGGATTTAAAAAATGAAGTTCTCAATTTTTTTGGTTAAAAATATAGAATAAATGAACCCGAAACAAATGTTTCGGGTTCATTTTACAGAGAAAAAGTATTTATCCTTTTTTATTATCCCTTAAGATCTTTTATGCATCGACTACTTTTAGAGGTAAGATTCGTGATATGAATTATTTAATACTGGTCGAGAAAATTCTTGGATTAATATTGATCATTACCCACGCCCAATTGTTATCATATCCTTTGTTACCGGCTTTGAGAACTTCTAAAGTGTCTGATCCAAACATTTGTGAATATCCAGCGGATAAAGTAATGTCTTTTTTAAACATATAGGTTGTGACAAAATCTATTTCAGTTCCTAAGTAATTGTCCATTTCTTTTGTCAAATCAACAGGATTTAAAACGGTTGCTGCAGAAGAGAAGAGATGTGGAGTCAGATTGAATTGCCATTTGTTTGAAGTCAAATTCAATTTTAAATATAAATCCTGAAGACCTACTGTGTTTTTGTAATTACCTACATAAAAATAATCCATCAGTCCGTTAAAAGCATGGTTTGTACCAAACAAGGGATAAAATGATTTGATTTTGTTGCTGGTGTCATCTTGGTCTTTTCCAGATAAATATTCATAACCTAAACCTGCTTTAAATTTTTCGGTAAAATTATAATTAGCGGCAATACCTGCATAATAAGCACTTACAGAAGTATTTTCAGTGACCAATTTGCCTTTACCTGTTTGTCCATATAGACCAAAGTTGGCATCAAACTTATGGTTTTTGTAATCTAAATAAGTTCCAAAAGTTTGAATATAATCAACTTTCAAGTCGTTAGAGGGGACTTCTTTGTACTGATAGCCTACGTTAGCAAACAGCAAACTCAACGCTAGCTTGTTCATGTTTGTATGGTACCAGCTGTATTGCATGTTTTTATAGGAGGTAGTATACAATTCTTTATACAGTTTTTCACTATCGCTATTTACAGCAAAACCGACATCTAACTGATGTTTTTTAGTGTTAAAAGTAAGTAAAGCGGCATCGTGCGATTGTCCTTGCTGTGCCCAGTCGATGGCTCCCATAATTCTTTGGTTATCATAAGATAAGGGCTGGCGACCTATTTTTACGCTCCAGGAAGAATCAATTTCATATTGTGCCCATGCTTCAAATAGCGCCACTCCGTTTTTATCGGAAGTTGTTGTCGTGGCAACATCGCCCCAATTTCTCACATTTTGAAAAGTCAGTTTGACCTTCAAATGTTCTTGCTTGTAGTTGAAATTTAATCTGGAGCGTTGACTAATAAATGAACTTGGAAGTGAACCCTCTTTCATTAGTTCTTTGAAACCGTTTCGGTACTCATACCGTGGTCTTAATTGTATATTAGCGTCAAATTCTTGGGCTTGCATGGTGAATCCAAAAGAGGCAATAGCTAATAAGCTTATTTGTTTTAAGAGTTTCATATTTAAAATATTAATTTTGAATAAAATTAGGACATGTGTGTCTTATTAATAATGATATTTATCATTGAGTGATTATTATTTAAAAGTGACGTTAAAAGTGAAAAACGAAGCGCTGAAGGAGGGAATAGTCAATTATAAATTTTGAAAAACAACTATAAATGAGACTGTTTATCGGATGACAACTTTTATTCGTTTGGTGCTTAAATTTTCAAATTCAGTAATTTTTGTCGAATAGTTTAGATTACCAATAGTGGAAGTGTCATTGATGAAATTTTGGATATAATAATAACCAATGTATCCTTTTTGCTCTAAATACAGGATCATTGTTTTTAAATCGGAAATGGAAATTAAATCGGAATGATACGTAGTTCTTACTTCAAATTTTACTTTGTATTCGAGTAAAACATCCAAAGACTTTTGAAAATTATCAAATAGATTGGATTGTGTGATTTTCTTAAAATGATTAGGTAGTGCTTTAAAATCTAACGCGATATAATCGACCAATTTTAGTTGGATGATTTCAGCCAGTAATGCCGAATTTGAACCGTTAGTATCTATCTTAATAGCATAGCCTAATTCTTTTATCTTTTTCAAAAAAGGAATGAATTGTTTATGACTGGTGCATTCGCCTCCGCTTAAAATAACGCCGTCTAGAAGTCTTTTTCTTTTTTCTAGAAAATTAAGAGAATCTTCATACGTTAATTGTCCTTTTCCGAAAACAATTTCAGGATTGTAACAGTATAGACATTTCATATTACAGCCTGAAAACCAGAGGATGCAAGCTGTAATATGAGGAAAATCTAAAAGAGTAAAAGGAGTAATACTGTAAATAGGTTTAGCAGCAAGACTTTTCGTTAAAATGGATTCGCTGTTTGTGTTCACCTTTTTTGCCAATATTAAAACTTTCAACGGGTCTATGATACCCCATTACCCTTGTGTACACCAAGCATTTAGTTCTTAAATGATGGTTGCTAATTAAAATTTGTTTGGTTTTGTTCATATATTTGATTGTTAAAATTTTGTATGATTGTATCATCGCATTTTGGACAATATTCGTGTTCCCCATTTAAATAACCGTGTACAGGACATACACTAAATACGGGCGTAACGGTAATGTACGGTAGTTTAAAATTGCTCAAAACTTTTTTAACAAATTGCTTACAAGCTTCAGGTGAACTTATTTTTTCACTCATGTATAAGTGCAATACGGTACCTCCGGTGTATTGGCATTGTAAATCATCTTGCAGCAGTAAAGCTTCAAATGGATCACTGGTATAGTCGACAGGAATTTGCGAACTATTGGTGTAATAGATGTTTTCACTCTCTCCGGCTTGAAGTATGTTTTCAAATCGTTTTTTATCCTCTTTTGCAAAACGATAAGTGGTTCCTTCGGCTGGAGTGGCTTCAAGATTGTATAAGTTACCTGTTTCTTCTTGAAATTCTTTCATTTTTTCTCTAATTCTGCCTAAAATTTCCATTGAAAATTCATAACCATAAGTTGAGGCGATGTCTTCTTCGTCATTAGTGAAATTTCGAATCATTTCATTCATTCCGTTTACTCCAATTGTAGAAAAATGGTTTCTGAAATGGGGCAAATACCTTTTGGTATAAGGATAAAGACCTCTGTCGTACATTTCTTGAATGAACTTTCTTTTTTTCTCTAAGGTCGATTTAGAAATGTCTAGCAATTTGTCTAATTGGCGGTACAATTCGGTTTTGTCATTTTTATACAAATAGCCCAGTCTAGCCATATTTATAGTGACCACTCCAATACTTCCGGTCATTTCGGCACTTCCAAATAGTCCGTTACCTCTTTTAAGCAATTCTCTTAAATCGAGTTGCAGCCTACAGCACATACTTCTAACAGCATTGGGTTTGTAGGCATTAGGGTTTTCTACTTTATTTCCTAATTCATCTACTACATATTGACTTCCGATAAAGTTTTGAAAATAAGAAGATCCTATTTTTGCCGTGTTTTCAAACAGGATGTCGGTATTTTCACCATCCCAATCAAAATCTTCGGTAATATTTACCGTTGGAATAGGGAAGGTAAAAGGTTGTCCGTTGGCATCTCCTTCTGTCATTACCGTATAATAGGCTTTGTAAATCATGTTCATTTCTTTTTGGAAATGCTTGTACTGTAATTCAGTTAAGGTACCAACGCCTCTTTCTTTGGCTTTACCCAGTAAATCTGGATTTGAAACGGCAAGGAGATGTTCGTTATTTTTTGTTGGAATTTGATCTTTCAAATCTTCAGGGACTATCCAATCTAAAGTAATATT
>Ga0114982_1001717_pt1 | contig 10192 bp, 8 predicted proteins | sample Shrwel_input2_FT_FD_87183 | JGI IMG/M metagenome (GOLD analysis project Ga0114982, IMG submission 87183) | Subsurface microbial communities from deep shales in Ohio, USA - Utica-3 well 1 S input2 FT | ecosystem: Environmental > Aquatic > Deep subsurface > Shale gas/oil reservoir > Produced... | reverse complement strand
GGTAATATTGCCAACTGTATTACCGTCTGTGCCGAAGTGAACCCCAAAGCAGCCACCAAACGGCATCAACAAGGCTGGGTCGATGAACTCATTGATAACATTGAAACGCTGATTGCCCGCGTCAAACAAGCCCAGGCCCAACAAGAAGTGGTGTCGATTGCCTATATCGGTAACGTAGTGGAAGTGTGGGAAGCTTTTGACCAACATGATATTTTTGTACATTTAGGTTCAGATCAAACCTCACTGCACAACCCTTGGTCGGGCGGTTATTACCCGGCCGATCTCAGCTATGATGAAGCCAATCGCCTGCTGCGCGAACAGCCGGAATTGTTTAAAGCAAAAGTCCAACAGACGTTAAAGCGTCACGCCGCTATTGTGAATAAACACACCAGCAAAGGCACTTACTTCTTCGACTACGGCAATGCGTTTTTATTAGAAGCCTCCCGCGCCGGTGGCGACGTGATGGCACAAAACGGCATCGACTTTAAATATCCATCTTATGTGCAGGATATTTTAGGCCCAATGTGTTTTGACTATGGCTTTGGCCCCTTCCGCTGGGTCTGCACTTCTGGCAAGCCGGAAGATCTGGACAAAACTGATGCCATTGCCGCCGATGTGCTGCAACGACTGATGACGCAAGCGCCAGCAGAAATCCAGCAGCAGATGCAAGACAACATCACCTGGATTTTGGACGCTAAACAAAACAAACTGGTGGTCGGTTCACAAGCGCGGATTTTATATGCCGATGCAGAGGGCCGTGCTGAGATTGCCGCCGCTTTTAACGAGGCCATTAAACGCGGTGAGATTGGTCCTGTGGTACTAGGCCGCGACCATCACGACGTCAGCGGCACCGACTCGCCGTACCGTGAAACCTCCAACATTTATGACGGCAGCCGTTTCACCGCTGATATGGCCATTCACAACGTCATTGGCGACAGCTTCCGGGGCGCCACCTGGGTGTCGATCCACAATGGCGGTGGTGTCGGTTGGGGGGAAGTGATCAACGGTGGTTTTGGCATGTTGCTTGATGGCTCTTTGGAAGCTTCGCGTCGGTTAAAGTCGATGTTATTTTTTGACGTCAATAACGGCATCGCCCGTCGCAGCTGGGCCCGCAATCAAGAGGCTGATTTTGCCATCCGCCGCGAAATGGCGCGCACGCCAAAACTGCAAGTGACGCTGGCCCAGCGGGTCGACGATGACCTGCTCGCGCAGTTACCGTTTTAATCGTTTTGCTTTGACCAGACCGGGCCGGATAACACAGATCCGGCCCGGTCTGTTTTTTTCCACAGTCCAGCTGCTACAATTGCCTCTTTGCTTCGCTAAACCATTCGGGCAAAATTGACGTAATCTTCTTTTCATCAGCCAGCAGAGCAACTTCAACCCTATGCGCTATCTCAACACTCCTGATTACAACCACCAACAAACCGACAAAATAGGTATTTTATTAACCAATCTCGGCACCCCTGATGCACCGACGCCTAAGGCGCTGCGACGTTACCTAAAACAGTTTTTATCCGATCCGCGGGTGGTTGAAGTGCCAAGGTTATTGTGGTGGCTGATTTTAAATGGCGTTATTTTGCGGATCCGGCCGCGTCGCTCGGCCAAAGCTTATGCCACCGTCTTCACCGAACAGGGCTCGCCATTGCTGTTTAATACCCAGGCGCAAAGTGATGCCATTGCTGCCCGGTTACAGCAACAGGGCTTGCAAAATGTGGTGGTGGATTTTGCCATGCGTTATGGCAACCCCAGTTTTGACACTGTGCTGGAAAAGATGTTTGCTCAAGGGGTTCGGCAATTACTGGTGCTACCGCTGTACCCACAATATTCAGGCTCGACCTCGGCCTCCACCTTTGATGAACTGGCGAAAAACTTTATGCGCCGGCGCTGGCTGCCGGATCTGCGCTTTATTTCGCATTATCCTGATCACCCGGCTTTTATTCATGCCGCGGCGGAAAAAATCCGCCAACACTGGCAGCAACATGGTCAGGCCGATAAATTGATTCTGTCTTATCATGGCGTGCCAAAGCGCTATTTGCTCAATGGCGACCCCTATCATTGTGAATGTTATAAAACCTCCCGCCTGATCGCAGAACAATTGGGGCTGAGCAAAGATCAATACCTCACCACCTTCCAATCGCGTTTTGGCCGGGAAGAATGGTTAAAACCATATACCGATGACACGCTCAAAGCCTTACCAGCGCAGGGGGTGAAAAGCGTACAAATATTTTGCCCGGGTTTTGCCGCTGATTGTCTGGAAACCATTGAAGAAATTGGCGAAGAAAACAAAGAGTATTTTTTACATGCCGGTGGCGAGCGTTATGAATACATCACTGCGCTCAATGCCGAACCTTTGCATATTGCTGCTTTATGCCAGTTAATTCAGCAAAACCTGCAAGGCTGGCAAGTCAGCCCGGATCCAGAACGGACCGCGCGCGCAGAGTGTCTGCGGGCAGAAAAATATCCCAAATAAAGGCTGCCGGAGTGGATGAGCAAGCTTCATCCACTCCGCTTTTGCCGGCCAAGCAATGCAACTACCGCCAAGGCTCAACCCGCTCTGAGCCTGTGAAAGATTCCTGACAGACATCACTGCTGCTCTGGCGAGTCCCTCTTTGTACCGCAAGCTTTTCTGCCCGGATAAGCCATAGCATCGGCGAATTTCTACAAGCTGGCCATCGCCAGCAATGATTCGGTACCTCACTGCAGGATTTGGCGGGAAGGCTGTTCCGACATAAGCATTAAATGTAACGGATTGGGATCCCACCGAGCTATGCCCCCTTGTGGAAAGTTTATTTTATGTTACTTAACGAACTGAATAAGTTCAGCAAGGCGATTAACTTTTAGATCGAATGGGCATAGCCGCAGCCTCGTTTAGAGACCCAAGGCCATCGCCAGCGCTCTTTCACAGATGCGCACCAGGAAATACGACGCTTTTAAAAGGAAATATTATGAAATGTCTATTTCTTACTTCTAGTCCCGGCTACGGCCATACCCGCGCGGCAGAAGCCATTGATCTGATGCTCCGGCGCCGGTATCCGACTGTCGAAACTGAATATTTAGACATCACTCACCTGATGGATAGTCAAGTTAGTGATGCTATTCAGGATGGTTATTTGCGGATGACGTCCGAACAGCCTGAGCTATACCAAAAGCTTTATGACATGGATAAAAACATCTACAGCCAACTGGCCGGAAAAATTCCAGCGGATAAAAATTTGATCGATTTTCTGGAGGAACAACAGCGTCGATATTTTCCTGAAGTGCTGGGGAAATCGCTGATTCCTTTGCCTGCATTGTATAAAAGTTTTGACAGTACTTTGTTAAACACCCTCATCAACTGTATTTGCAATCGTGATAAAATTCCTGCTGGCCGCCTGCTGACACAGGGACTTTTAAAACAGATTTATAATATTCTGGCAACCCGGTTAAAAAACTTCGTCAATCAATATCAACCGGACGTGTTAATCGCCACGCAAATGTATCCTAATGCCTTGCTGTCACGCTCAATTCAAAAGGGGTTAATTAAACAACCTGTGATCGGGGTGTTGACGGATTACGGTGTGCATGGGGTATGGGTTCGTCATACCACAGATCTATATTGTGTGAGTCATAAAGAAGCTGCAAAAGTCTTGCGCGAGCATGGCATAGCGGCAGAGCGGATAAAAGTAACGGGGATCCCATTAGTCCCTGCCTTCTCCGATATTCCGACTCAATCCAAAGCCCGCGGTCATCTTGCGCTCGAGGCATGCCCTACCGTTTTGATCACAGGTGGGCAGTGCAGTATAGGGGTGGTAGCGGCCGTTAAAGCCTTGTTAAATGACAGTCGCCACCATTATCAAATACTGGTGGCGGCAGGAGCCGATGCAACGCATGTAGGCGCTTTACAGGAACTGGCAGAACGTTATCCACATCGTTTTAGATTATATGGCTGGTGCAAAGATATTAGTTATTTGATTTGTGCCGCCGATATTGTGGTCGGTAAGCCGGGTGGTTTAACTCTGAGTGAAAGCCTGGCTTGTGGCAGACCCTTTATTGCGACTTGCAGCTTAGGTGGGCAAGAGGCACACAACGTTTCGTTTCTGAAAAAAAAGCAGGTGGGGCTGCAGACCGAACTGGATCAATTACCCCAGGTTTTGGATAAACTATTCAGTAATACAAAATTGCTGCGTAACATGAAAAGAAATGCCTTTCAGTTGGGTAGGCCAGATGCTGCGATGGCCGTTGTTGCAGAGTTAGAAACAATTTTACGGCAAAATGACAATATTCATCCAGCACAGGCGAGAGCGTTGTGATGCGCAAAGCCACTTTTTTTTATCAACTGATGTGTTGGTACGACGCCTATTGGCGGCGCAAACATGGCGTGGAAAAATTTGATGAGCTATTAAGTTTTTCGTTTGAAAAATACTCTGGCCAGCGGCGCCTGATGAATGATCAAAGCTGGGTAGAAGCAGGGGACACTTTAGTCATACTGCATTTTAATCGCGAGTGTTTTATCCACTCCTCAGCGAATCCGAAAGATTACATCCGCAATGCATTGCGCTTTAGAAAGTTGTTGTTGTCATCATTCCGCCAATTGGCAAAAGAGCTCGATAGCAATGAAAAATTGATTCGGGTGAAAGCTTTTCATGGGATCAGTTGGCTACCGCCGCATGGCGAAAAGTTGGGCTTTCTGATTGAGCGACTGCCGGACTCCCCCCTTAATCATCTGCGCAAATTTTATTTCAAAATTCTGTTAAAAACCTTTTTTCCACATATAGCCACTGCTGAAAAAAAACGTATTCACCCCCACGCCTATTGGTTAACCCGCAAAAATTTGCTGAAAAATTTTGCCCCGGAGTCTGCGGATGAGCTTTCTTTCCAGCAAAAATAAGCCACCGCTACCACTCTTATCTGGCAGTACAGCACTGCCCTCCCCTCTATACAGCCTGGACAGGCTGGCTTCTATTGCTGATATGACTCAGGTTATCACTTTGCCTGCCAATTCGATTTGCCTCACTTTTGATGATGGTCCCCACCCTGTATACACAGCTAAAATCCTTGCTGTGTTAGCCGACTTTGACGCAAAAGCCACTTTTTTTGTGCTGGGCCAGGCTGCAAGTCAGTTTCCACATCTGGTGGAGCAAATCATCAAAGCAGGACACGCTATTGGTAATCATACCTACAGCCACCGCCATCCCTGGTTGATGTCGTCGGTGCGTGCACAGCTGGAAGTGACTCAAACAAATAGCATCATTAAAGAGATTACCGGAACTGCGCCGCGCTGGTTTCGTCCGCCCTTTGGGCGCCTGCGTACCGCCATGCGTCTGCAAGCTCAGACGGAGCAAATGACAACTGTTTTATGGAGCCACAGTGTGATGGATTGGGGAGTATTCGGCACCAGAGCAGGTATCTCCAAGCGACTCACCAGGATAAAACCCCGAGACATTGTATTACTACACGATGGAAGGCCTGCACATAACAGCCCTGATATGACCTCTCAGTGTCTGCCACAGTTTCTCAGGACTATTGCAGATCAATTATTCATCGCACAGAGTCTGGATGAGGTTTTCAGTGAGCACAAATAACCGCGTGTTGAGATACCAGGACATTCTTCCATGCTGGAGTCTAGCTGGTGTGGCAAAAGCGCTGTTGCAGTTTTTACAGGCCAAAATGCCCGTATTTAGCGCATATTTGCCAATTAATTTACTCCTAACAAAAACAATCATGCAAATTTCTATACACATTAACTAATTGTTCGTGTGATGACCAACAGACTGGGTTATTCGGCTGTTATAGATTTAAGTCTCATTCTGCGTAAGAAGATTTGTAGATCAGCTTACTCCAGAGACAGATTCTAACCCACACAAGAGGATATTTTATGCCAATTAATACCGAGGCTTCCAATTCAAATAAATCTGGCCGCACGTCAGGTCAAGGTGGAACAACTTTAACGGAAGAGTTCCAAAAGTTCATTACGGATATCGAAGATCTACTGAAAAGCACGACCTCCTTAAGTGGCCCGGAGTTCGAACAAGCAAAAAGGAAGTTGACCGAGCGGGTGGCCTCAGCCAAAGCATCAGTGGAAGACTTAAGTGAAAACTTTGCAGCCAAAGCACGTCATTCTGCTGAAGTAACGGACCGCTATGTGCATGAGAAGCCATGGCAATCTCTCGCAGCCAGTTCAACCCTTAGCTTTTTGCTGGGAGTCTTAGTCGCTCGCGGCTGCAATTCCAGCGCTAAATAATATGACACGGACCGACCTTTTAAGGTCGGTTTTTTAAATGGAGTTTTTATGTCAGCGCCTGAAATGGAAAACGCCAATACAAGCCCTGTGAGACTTGATCTGGCGTATTGGCTGAGGTTGTTGCATGGGATAGATCCTCAGTTAATGACGCTGCCGGAATTACCCGGCCAGTTGCTATTCCTGGAATTGAAACAGGAAAAGCGCCATGTGCCCGGCAGTGCACTGAGCATCAGCTTTGCAGTAATGGCGCTGCTGTTGGCAGGTTTTGCTGTACTTTACCTGCATTGGAATAATGCAAGTTTCACATTCTTTATCTGGCTTTTACCTGTTGTGTTCATTCTGTTAGCTGTGAGCTGTTTTTTCTGCTCCGACGCTTAGGCCGTCGAGATCAAACCACATTTAGCGCAAGTAATCATGAACTGGTAAAAGATATTCAGTTGCTGTTAAGGAGAGAAGCGTGATTGTAAGTAAGTACTCACTCTTACAGATGCAAATAGTGCTGTTACGACAAAAAATGGCACAACAACGAGTTTTTTTTGAAAAAAAAATAGGGCAACAGAAGGAAACCGATCAGTTCCAACGCAGTTTATGTATGAGATTTTTGCAACAACATCTGTCCATTGTTTTTCCTTGGCTGATGGTATTAAAAAATAAACTTCAAGGCAGAGAATCCGCTTTGTTCTGGTCTGTAGCCTTACTTTTAGGACAACATTGGTTACAGAGAAAGAATAAAACACAGGAATGACAAAGATTTAAGTCTGTGGATCATAAATCCACATTATTTGAATTTAAGCCGATGTTCGATGCCCGACACTCTGCAAGGCTGAACTCATTCAAGCTGCAGAAAAGTGGTATTGAGCAAAAATATCTACATGGAGTTTTAAATGCCACACTTAAAGGGTCTACAGCAAAATCAAATGCTGGCTATTTTGCCAGTCGACGTTCAGGACAGATTGTTTCCGCATATGGATTTAATTGAGTTGCCACTTGGTAAAGTTTTATATGAACCTGGTGATACTTTTCGTTATGTATACTTTCCAACCAATTCTATCGTCTCATTATTACATGTAACAGAAAGCGGTGCCTCTGCCGAAATTTCAGTGGTGGGTAATGAAGGCTTCATAGGAGTTCCACTTTTTATGGGGGGTGGAAGTACCACCAGCAGAGCCTTAGTGCAGTGTTCAGGCCACGCTTATCGTTTGTTAGGTCAACGTTTGAAAGACGAGTTTAATCGTCACGGGGTTTTACTACACACCGTGCTACGTTACACCCAGTCACTGATCACACAAATGTCGCAAACTGCTGTTTGTAATTGCCATCATTCCATTGATCAGCGACTCTGTCGTTGGTTATTGGTATCCCTGGACCGGGTGGAAGGTAATGAGCTGGTGATGACGCAAGAGCTGATCGCCAATATGTTGGGTGTGCGTCGTGAGGGCATAACGGAAGCGGCCCGTCGTTTACAACGGATGGGGGTGATTGAATACCACCGAGGTCATATCCAGGTGCTCAATCGACCAAAACTTGAGAGTTTAAGCTGTGAATGTTATGCCGTGGTTCGAAAAGAATCAGAGCGGCTGCTCCCTTGGATTAATAACGCCAATAATGCCAGCATATAACTCGAATGTTGTTTAGTGTGTATAAGAATTTTGTAATTCCTGCTGTTTTTGATCAGGTTTTACAGAATTACTTATTTTTACATAAAAATCACGCCAATAAATCTTTAAACTTTAGGAGTCGTAGCAGTATTTACCATTCACACTCAACATGATCACTTTGATTGTGAGTGTGATTTTTTTACTAAGTGAGCTTACTAAACGATTTTATTAAGCGGGATAGTAAAAAAATAAAAAATGCCCACCGAGATTTTAGTCACTGTCCTATAGTAGGCCGTCGGCAACACCAATTAACTCTTCCATTTTTTACTGTAGCACTGCCGCAGAACACAAAAGTGTAAAATCAACCAACACTACATGAAAATGTATTTTCATAAATTGAATACCCAACCTCAAAACTTGCTACGAGCGCTGAAATGTGAGTTTTAGTTGGTTGTTAAACAGGACGAAAATAGATTTTATTTTTCCAACAGATGATTTGTTATTTTAAATAGCCATCTAGCTCTCAAATTAAATAATTACTTTAATTTGAGAGCCTTTGAATAACTATAAAACCAGCATAAGCTATGAGCTTCTGCCTGCTGTTGATAGCGCTCCGGTCTGAGTAATCACTACTTCGGCTGCTTTTTTACCGGCAAGAAATGCATGGTCAGAATTATAGTATTCCCATTCACTATAACGGCCAGCCAGTATAATATCCTGCTGCGCCATCCATGCTTTGATCAGAGCAACATGTTTAGCACGTGAATGGTCATAGACCACATAAGCGTAAGGCATATCCACCATGTTGGCGGTGAGAACTTTATCTTCCGGAGTCATCAATCCAACTTTAATGCAGTCTTCGATGCAACGGGAAATGAGTTCATCACCCTCTACCGGCAATGGCTTCCACGGCGAGTAGGAAATTTCGCAAGTAAAACCAAAACCGCCCGGGGCATTGCATGCATGGCTGGCATTTCCCTGCAAAAATATGCGGTGGAAAATGGTGTCTTCCGGATAATAAATCCAGTGTTTATCCGTTACCTTTTGCCGATTAATGCCGATGTTGACGCAGCGCACAGAAATATGGCGCAGTCCCCGTGCTGCTTGCTGAATTGCTGTTGGCGCTTGAGTCCCCATCAGCCGCACTAATTCAGGCAGTGGCATCGTGCTGATTAAATTGTCATAACGAAACCTCCGGCCATCAGCAAGCACTAACAGGTGTTGAGCCGGCAACACCTGGACCACGTCAGCATTGAGTTCAATGTTACCTTTGATATGAGGAATAAAGCCCGAAACCAGCGACTGGAATCCGCCTTTGATCGGATAGCCAAAACGTGCATTAGGACCCATTGCTTTAGCGACTGGTTGCAGTGCGCCATCGATGATCTCGGCCAAATCAGGTAAAGGCACCCGCCCCCCCAGCCATGACGTTTCCATTTGCGTTAAGGGTAGGGTCCATAATTTTTTGTTGTACGGTATGGCAAAATGTTTGGCGATACCTGCCCCCCAGACTGCATAAATAAATTCCTCAAAATTAGCCGCACCTTTAGAGGATGTGATGCTAACGTTCCCGGTAACACTGCTGCCGTCCGCGCAACAATCGTCTCCCGGGCTGGCCTCATTTACCAAAGAACATTCGTTGGCGGCCAACTTTTGACCTGATGCAGACTGATAACGTGCATCAATGGCACCCACAATACATTCCTTAATAACGTCCGGCGGTAAACCATATAACGCGCCTTGAAAGGGGTAGCGCGTGTAGGTATTTTTGCTATAGACCCAAGCTTCCCGATTTTGCCAGTGTTGATTATCACCCAATAAAATGTCGTAAAGCTTTAACACATAAGGATCATTGGAAAACATAATATGGCCAGCGTAATCAAAGGTGAATCCATGGTCTTTGATTGAGCGGCACCATCCACCCACAGTCGTATTACGTTCCAATAGCAGAGTGTCCGCGCCCAAATGATAAGCTGCACTTAAACCTGTCGGCCCAGCGCCAAGAATGGCGCAGTGAACCGACGGCGCAGCGACCTGAGGGCGAAGAGCGTTGATATTCTGAGGTTTGGGGGAGTCAATTGTAGAGTTATCGCGTCTTGACTCCCCAGGTTGGGACTGAGGTGTTTGGTCGGCCTTTATCAATGCATCCATCAGTTGAAACATCGAATCGGCCGTGTCTTCCCATGAAGTGGCCGCGACTATGGTTCGCATTTTTTCCGCCAGCACTTTTTTTTCTGAGTCCACCAGAGACAACATAGCTTCACAGGCGGCAATAAACTCCGAAATATCATAGCCAATCGCAACAATCTTGCCATAAGGTGTCACTACATCGTTAATTGCAGTACTGACAATAGGCAGCTGAGCTGCCATATAT
>Ga0114982_1001716_pt1 | contig 10196 bp, 6 predicted proteins | sample Shrwel_input2_FT_FD_87183 | JGI IMG/M metagenome (GOLD analysis project Ga0114982, IMG submission 87183) | Subsurface microbial communities from deep shales in Ohio, USA - Utica-3 well 1 S input2 FT | ecosystem: Environmental > Aquatic > Deep subsurface > Shale gas/oil reservoir > Produced... | reverse complement strand
TGTGGCTAATCCTATTACAAATCTTTGTGTTGCACCACTTGCTGCATTGTCAAGCCTAATTGAAGGAGCTGTTGCGCCCCATACGTTTAGTTGACTGTCTGCACTTGCTGATGTTATTTGTACGCGATAGCCTTGGTCAGCAGTAGTTCCCACAAGGAGGTTGCCGCCCGAAGTGAGTCGCATCCTCTCGTTTGTGGGTGTAGTTACGATATTCCCTATCGTTGAACCAGAATAGAAAATTAGATTCCCTGTTGTGGCAAGTTGCAAAGATTTGGTTGCTTCATTATCAATACCAATAACTGAATTAAGTGTTCCACCTCCTGCGTATAATCCTATTGCTGCTGCTACACCACCTAATGCTTGCTCTATGTTTAATCTTCTTGGTGTGTTGGTGGTAAATATTGATAAGTTGCCTGCACTGATTTCTGTATTCCCTGTTATTAACGCAGTCCCCTGCACCTGCAAACGCTGACCGCTGTCGGTGAATGTGCCTCCTGCTTGTAATATTGCGTTTCCATTATTTAATACTGCAAAATACCTTGTATGTGTACCTCCCCCATTAGCAGCACTATTTGTTCCAACATCAAGCAATGCATTAAATCCAGTTCCTAAAGATGCAACATATGGACTAATCCAAAATGCTGATGTAGGGACTGTTCCCCCTGCTGAAATAGTTGTCAACACTCCGCTACCATACTGAAATGAACTTCCAGTCCCTGTTACAGAACCAGTAACTCCAAATACACCTCCAACATTTGTTGCATAACTTGCAGTTATCCTTCCTGCTATATTTGAACCCGAACCTCTTATTAATAAACCACTACCACCAACAGACAGTTGTACATCCCTAAAACTTGTAGAACCACCTCTTGAAAAATCAATATTAAATACATTTGAAACCCATCCAATCGTTACTTTCTCAAAATTTGTAACTATGTCTGATGTATTGTAATATGCAGAATTTCTATTTATTAAATGGTTATTATTCCCGTCAAATGTACTATTACCAACAATATGTAAAGGAGTAGCAGGAACATTAGTCCCAATCCCCAACCTTGCATTAGCAGCATCCCAAAAGAAGTTAGCATTATTCTGTGCAATCGTTGTACCATTGCTAAACAGAACAGAACCACTTGTCAAGGAAGGCAGAATAAACGCCCCTATGTCAGACAAAACCTCAGCACCTGTCCTATACTTCAGCACACCCCCGTCAGAGACTAGGAACCTGTCTGTGTCCGTCACAGCTGCTGCTATTGAGCTTATACTCAAGGGCCCCGTAAAGGCGTGTATTGTGCCGTTCCAGTTGTACCTAATAGTCTGACTGTAGTCTCTAAGTACTATATTACCTGCATCGTCATAGTTTAGTATGTTCAGCAGGTTTGACGTCTTACGTTGCTTATTCATTGCCATAATAGCAAATTTACTTATTTTTTAAGTGCTGATTGTGTATGTCTGTCAGGTAGTCTATGTACTGTTTCTTGTCACCGTATTTTATATGGTCTTCCCTGCATAAACACATGAGGTTCTCAATATTGTCCTTGTCCTTGCTTCCGCCCATGCCCCTGCAACGGATGTGATGAATGTCCTGCCCTCTCCTGCCACAGATTTCGCACAAGATTACGTCATCGGCCACGTAGCCGAAGTAGTCCATGTATTTCTTTGTATAACTCTTCATAAACGAGTATAGCCCCACCAGTATTGGCAGGGCTGTAATTCGTGTTTTAGACTAGAGAATCTCAAGATTCAGTTTCTCAGCACTCCAATTGTAAATCCAAGCATTAATCGCCATTGCAGGTTGGTCTCCCCATGCGATGTAGTCCGCACCATCAATGGTGAGATTGCCTTGGGAAACCTGCTCACCTTGTGATTCAACACCTTCAGCATCTACAACCTTTGTGAACAATGCCCAATAATTGGTTGCACTGCTTTCGTAGTTGTCATTGATGCAAGTCACTTGAAAATACTCTGCTACTTTGCTTTCGCCATTTACCCATACTGTGAGGGGTGAGATTTGTTTTGCCATTTTTATATAATTGTTAGGTTTAACTTACTTGCTGCCCAATTGTAAATCCAAGCATTTGCATCTACCTCTGCATCCCATTGCTCGTAATCTGCACCATTAATAGATAGTTCTCCGCTTAATAATGTTTGCGATGTTTGTTCTTCAGGACTTATAACTATTAGTTCAATTAACTGATATTTGAATGTCGCTGAATCAAGCAGGTTATCTCCTGTTGAATAAAGTGTAAAAACATTTGCCTCGTGTTCTGCACCTTGATACCATGTTGAAATCGGTTGAATATTTGCCATAATTAATAGATTGTATAAAATGAATTTATGTTAGTATCTATTCCTGTTTTATCAGAAGTTTTAGTTGATGAATAAAATACAAATTCAGCAGTCCTTACAACAGAAGCATTATTTAAAAAATAATTTGAAACAGAACCTCCAGTTAATGCCCCTCTACTTCCTATTGATGCTGAATTCCTATACATTGTAGCACCTACTGAATAATTGGTTATTATATTTATTAATCCATAACTATTTGCAGATAAAGATGTTATGTTTATTGCATTGTTAGAACCAGTAATATATTGAGTTGTCAAATAATCTAACCAATGATAACTATTGCCTGCTGTATTTGCAAGAACTGAATTATTTGTCGCTGCACTTTTTTCATAAGTCATCCAAAATGAAAATGAACTACCAATTGAAGTTGTGATTGTATTAGTGAAAACTAACCGATTAAATGAAAAAATTAAACAAGGTTTGCTATTTCTTGTGTTTACAACACCACTTGTAACTATAGTTGGTTGTAAAGAAACAGTTGTTTGTGTTAAATTATTACCGCTACCACTTTGGTCATACCATGTTCTTACAAATCCATTTCCTACACCACAAAATGTTAATAATGCAGTTGTATCTAATCCTCCTAAAATATCAAATCCAATATCCGTTTCAGTATTATCGCTTGACCTTCTCACCCTAATTGCTGCACCTGTATATGCAGTTCTTAACTTACGCAATGAATATGCAGCAGCAGCACCAGGGTATGTGTCTAACAATAAACCCACAGGCGGTGCAGCCGTTCCTCTTGATGATGCTAATATTCCTAAGTTTAAACTCATTTTATACAGTTATATCTCCGAATAAATACCACTCATCAGTTCCAATCTTAACCAAACTTGCTCCGCTATATTGTACCGCTAATTTCAACGCACCTCCTGCACTTCTCACAGTCACACCACTTGTTGCAACTACTGTTGTCTGCCCTGCTCCATATTGTGCAATGTCAATCTTTGTGCCTATTGGGAATGCGACTGATGAATTAAGAGGAACAGTCAAGTTGTTTGCAGTTGCTACGTTCATCTCTACCAAATCATTGCTATCACCAAGAGCAAGTGTGTAAGATGCAGTCTGCCTATTTGTTACAACACCCGTAAGGTTAACCCATGCATTGTTTATGTACTGATACAATCCCTCAGTCGCATCTGTGCAGTACACAATAAGACCAACCGCAGGACTGCTTATTGCCGTTCTTTGTGCATTTGTCATCCGAGGTGGGAGGAATCCACGAGTAGTTGAATCTGCTTGTAGAATTGCTGATGCAGAAGGAGATGTAGTACCAATACCTACGTTACTTCCATAAGGCTGTAATAATAATGGATAAGAAGTGCTTGCTCCATCTTTTCCTTGTAATATAAACCCAGCACCTGTTAACCCTATTACACCATTTGCAGTTGTAGTGCTATTGCTTATAAATAAACCACCTGTTGAACTTATGGCAGTCAATTGACTTGTTGTTGATATTATAGCATTACCCTGCACCTGCAAACGCTGCCCTGCATCAACCGTAGTTCCCACAAGGAGGTTGCCAGTTGTCTTTAAGTTCATCACATTTGAGTTGCTTACTCTCCACTCAAAAGTACCATTGGTTTTTATATTTGATATTTGACTACCATTTGAATTATCTATACCTACAAATGCATTAGATGCTCCAGTTGCGTCTGCATGAGCAAAAGTTGCCCATTGGCTACCAAATCCGTTATCTCCAATTAATGATTTGATTGCCGTTACACTACTTGTAAATTCTGCTGCTCCTGTGGATGATATTTCAAATCTTCTATTATTCCCATTAGTATAAACCCTAAATCCATTTCCACTTGTTGCCCATATTGTAGCATCATAATTTGTTGTGCCCAATAAAGAACCTAATGTTCCGAAATAATTTTTATCTACACCATTCACTCTAACAACATAATTACCACCCCATAAGTTAGCATTAGTATTATCCAAAATAAATGCACTTACCGATGCACTACTTTTAACATTTACGGGTTCTGATGATGAATTTAAAACAGTCAATACCCCACTCACCCTCGCAGTTCCGTTGACATCGAGTTTGAACCCTGCATCAGTCGTAGTTCCCACAAGGAGGTTTGAGGCTGAAATTACTAACCCGTTGTTTAAATATGCTTTTGTGTCAACAAATGTCAATCCCCCACCATTACCATTTTGAGAGATACTACCACCTGAACCTAATTCAAATCCAATTGATGCACCATTGCCATCATTTATCCTTATCTTACTATTAGTTATAGAATAAATTAATGTACTATTATTAGAGTAAAAATAAAGTCTACTATTGTCGGCGATTATTTTACCTCCTAATCCATCGGCATTTTGTAAACTTATTCCCGCTCCTGATGCAGTTGCTCCTAATATAGATAATAATTCACTTGGTGCATTAGTTCCAATCCCCAACCTTGCATTAGCAGCATCCCAAAACAGATTGTTTGAACCCGTCTGACTTCCCGTTCCATTCCAATATGCAACCTGTCCCGTTACACCACTACCGCCAACCTTACCGCTAAACGTAGTCCAATCAGCACTACTCAATGCACCCCTATTCGTTGCTGATGCAGTTGGTAGATTAAAAGTATGTGTGTCTGTTGCTGAACTAATCCCAAAATCCGTTCCACTTGTACCCGTTGCGAAGTATTGCACTTGAGCAGTTAGACCATTCAATGCATTTAATCCCGTTGAGAAGGTTGTAAGAACCTCGCAAAGATTGCTATTCTCGGTATGTAGTGTTATTGTTCTACCACTTGGTATTACATAAATCCTAACCGCTAACCTATCTGTAACAAGCAATGATGTTTGAGGTACGGGTATAGATGTAAAATATTGGTCAACAGTTGTTCCACTACTAATTGTTTCGGGATTCGCTGAAGCACTTGCGATAAGGGTAAAGTTGTTAGATGCATCAACCTTGTAAATCTCACCATAAAATTGAGGTGTACTTCCACTACTACTTGCATTGAAATAGAACTCTAAGTTCCAATTTCCTCCTGGTATGCTTAAAAGCGATGGGTCTCCTGCATCAGTTATAAATGATGCGATATAACCATTTCCTTGTGCGTTTGTCCTTGTAAAGTCTGCTCCTGCACCAAGTACAGGCGTCTTACTCATTTCATAGTAAGTGTCACCTCCAAAAGTTCCTTGAGTTACAGAACCATTTAAATAATAATTAACCGATGAACCGCCACCGCCATTTGTAGGGAAGTTAGCAAGTTGACCATCACCTCTGACATATTGAGATGCCGTACCTGCACCCGTAACCGCTATTGTTCCATTACTCGTTAGAGGTGAATTACTAACCGCAAATGCTGAAGGCATGGAAAGTCCAACGGAAGTAAGACCGGGTGTGATATCACTTAATAATGCCAACGTACCACTAAGGTTTGGCAAGGTGTATGTCCTAAGAGTATTATCAGTTAAACCACTTGGGTTTAAGACAAAGTTTTTAAAATTTGGCGAAGTAGTAGCAGCTGTAAAATAAAATACTCCTGTATTTAAAGTGCTTATTGTAGAATAACCATCCAAGTTCGCAGCAGAACTCGCAAACTGTTTTATTCTTAATGCACCACCTGCTCCAGAAGCGCCTTCTACGAATACTGAACCCGCTTCCAAGTCGTTATCGCCCAAGTCAACGGTTGCAGTTGCGCCTGTGTACGGAACGTAACCGCTTAATGAAAGCGCACCCCAGCTTAAATTAGTGCCGTCAGTAGTCAGGTATTTACCAGCATTGCCAACTTGGGAAGGAAGTGTTGCGTATACTGTAGCGCTGCTGAAGCCTATTACGTCAATGATGTCACCTACATAAGAAGCGTCATCAAGTACTATTTGGTTTGCAGTATAGTTAAATGAGTCATCATTCAGTTTAACTCCATTAAGAAATACGTCAAATAAGTCGTTGTAGAGGGTGTTTATTGTGTTGAAAGTAGTCTGTCCAGCAGTTGCTGTAAACTTCTCTACGAACCTAATTGTAGTTCCCGGAACAAACGCCTGTGTGCCTAAAGTACCTATTGCGTTGGCTACAACTATTCTTGAGCTAACTCCAGAAAGGCTGCCAACGGTAACACTACCATCAGCATTGAATTTTGTAGTTGACGAACTACCTATAAAACTTAGGTAGCTGCCATTGAGTGTTACGTCCCTATTGTCTAATAAAGAACCGTCTGTATTGTATATATTAGAACCTGCGTAAATTCTTACCCACCTGCCCGTAGCAACGCCAGTAACTTGAATGTAGTAAAACCCATCATCAGCATTTGTGCTTGCTGGATTCCAAAAGTATATTCCACCACCTGTGTCCCCTTCTGTAACAAGTCCAGTAGCCAAATAGATTGTACCTATGTTTCTGTTCTGAGTTCTTAAGTCAGCAACTAAGGGAATACTTTGTGTTACCATTTTATATATATATTACAGTAAGAACTTGATTAACACTCAAATTAAGGCTGAATATTATAGTTCCTGTTGCGTTGTTAAATGTGTAGGTAAATCCAGAAGGCAGGTTTGGCTGTATTACAACATTGTCAACTATTACAATAATAGTCCTATTTGACATTATTGGGTTGGTATACTGGTTGGTATTGGCTGGTATTGGACTTCCCAATGCGCCAACTGTTACTGTTATTGTTCCTGCTGCACCTGCTGTTGATGTAGGTATTACAGGAGTTCCAATTACCAGTCCAGTTCCTGTGGCTGCAATAGTAGCAGCCTCTAATAACCATTGTCCAATTAAAGCGTATGAATAAGTCGCTACCTCGTCATACCCTTCTGTTCCAACTAAGTAGGGCTGCCCCCATTTAAGTACCTCGTTAACTAAATATATTACACGAACCTTCTGCGTCTCATCCTTCCACTCATAGTAGCGCTGCTTCTGGTAGTCGTCAGAAGCAAGGAATATGGAAACATCCGCCCACTTAATATAATCAGTTACAAGTTGATTTGAAATCATTAGAACTTGATTGAACTTTGGTTTATAAGATTTTTTGCTCTTTTAAGGGCGGCATCAGCACTAAACTGGTCTCCGTAAGTAGCTGCCACTACAGCAGCGTCTTTTTCTGTCTGCAACTGACTCCAACTTTCGTAGAATACCGGGTCGTTCAGCCTTATTGGAGAAGTTGCTGCTATTTGAGCAACGTTATAAAGCGCAGTATTTGTATAGCAAGTAAGTGCTGCTACTGAAGATTTTGTGTATATACTACCTACTTGTGGTGCTGATGAATTGAGTTCCATGACAATTCTTAGTCCGTAGTCTTGGTCAATCCCTGTAATTGTAATCTGGTCTGTAGGGTAGCCTGCAAAACTAAAATTTATGTAGTCTGTAACACTTCCAGAAGGAAATTTAATGGTAGTACCATCAGCTTTATATAGGTATAGCCTCCTATAAGTAAAGGTAACTTTAGCCTCTGAAGCGTAACTTGAGGTGTCTGTTATGACTAATTGGCTGCAATTAAGTCCTTGAGCCACCGTATAATTTGCTATAAAAGGCATAGTCTATGTTTTTACAAATATAATGAATATTAGCGATGCTATTGTCTCTCTGTTCTTCTTCCTCTTGATGACGGCCTACCTCTTCCAGCACCCTTAGAAACCTTAACTTCTGTTTGCATATTTTCAATCAAATCCCTAATTTTCTTAGATTCTGGCAAAGAAAGTCCGTATGGAAGCATTGCCAACTGCGCGGCAGACACTACAGTCTCCATTGCCTTACCCCAAGCATCCATGTCTCCTAAGTTCTCCCCTCTCTTATACCTTTCGTATAGCTTATTGGCCGCGTCAGCTCCACCTGCTGCTTCTTCTAATCTGTCTATTACTGTTCCAATAACAGCAACTTGCTTTCCAAGCGCAAACGCTATCTCCTTGCCGGTGTAAGACTTTCCATAAAACCCGCTTCCTGCTTTTGACAAGTCTGGTATTCTAGAATATGTTGTTTCTGAAGCAAATCTTTTTATTTGATTTTTTGTTTTTTCGCTTATTCCGGGTGTATGGTATGCTGCTGTTGCTGCTGCTGTGACTGCAATCCTAGCGTCAGCTCCGTACTTTCCAGCAAATACTTGCGTTGTATTTTGAGCAAGTTCCTGCCATGCACTTGATTCGTCAAACTTTTTCTTAAACTCTTCTTTAGCTTTCTCAAACTCTTCCTCATCTCCAGTTGCTGCCGAAATAAGGTACTTGTCCGTAAGCCTCTTTATGTCGGATAGGTAGCCGTATGCAGTTATACCAACAAGTATTCCAATCGGCTTTGATGCGCTTAACAAACTATAGCCAGCTTCTCCGCTTTTAACTCCTTGAGCAGCTCCTTTTAATCCTTTTACAAATGCACTATAATCCCTATAGGCATAGTTTCCCATAAATCCTACAATCTTTCCCCATCCTTTTCTTATTGGCAATACCTTATTCCCTCTCAAAAATATACTCTCGACTACCGCCCTTCCAGACGCTGCCGTAGTTGGGCCAACTATTTCCTGCGTTTCGGCATCAGCCATAGTTCCTGCCTCTTTTATTTCTTTTGAGTATTGCTTTCTGTAATCTGGGTTAGACATAAATTCAGTCTGGTTGAACTTTTGTCCAGTAATGTCAAAAAAGGCATCCTTGAACTTAGGGACATAAATCATGTTATTCAAGTGCGTCTCCGTAAATCCAGTAAGCCATTGCGTAATCCTGTTAAAAACAGGAGGCAATACCAGTTTTTGGCTGTCAACGTCCCATTGCGCATTAATATTTTCTTTAATACGAAGCGGACTTTCCGTAAATCTTTTTATTTCATTTGCAACTTTTGGACTCTTAAGTGCTTGCATCCAACCCTTTGCAAATGTTCCGCCCCTTATTGGGTAAGAAGCAAATCCTGCTGGAAGTTCTACTGTAAACGCCCTACTAAAATCAAACAACGCCTTAACTGCTGTAGCTGCCAATATCTTATCAGCCATGTCTCCGGAAGGGTCTGATGTTTTTGCTGAAATCTGCTGGTCAAGTCCAGCCTGTATTCTTGCTACAGTCGCATCAAGCCTATTCCTCTTGTCTCCATCAAGTCCTTTATATGCCACATTTAGTCTTCTATTAAGACCATGTAACATTCTTGTTATTTCGTAATCCCTTATTGAGCTCTCCGCTGCTTTATGCATAAGCTGAGAATAGTCTGTTTTAGGTATTCCTGACTTCATTATGTCTTTCGCAACCCTCTCTTTTGCAAATGGACTCTCTATTCTAATGTTTCTTCCATCCTTGGATGCGGTGACAGGAGCTTTTGCTGATGGAGCAACACCAAGAGAATACTCCTCCCTTGGCATATAGAAATCTATTCTTTTGAATGGAGCTCCCCTAAGTTTTGCAGCATACTCCAATTTTGAGGTAACTGAACTATCAAATAGCTGCCACATTGTTTCTACGTATTGCCTTTGCTCTGGAGTTAGGTATTTCCCCCCGTTATTTACAAAATCATTATAAACATCTGCAATGTCTACCGAACCATCAGCTCCTTTCGGAATTGATTCGTATGCATCCTGCATTGTTTTTAAAACCTTTTTGTCTGAAATCTTATCGGTAAACTCTTTAGAAAATAACTTCTGACTAAACTCGTCTCTTTTCCCTACGTCTTTTAGATTCTTGAATTTAGGGTCAAACTGCCTTGAGTACTCTTGTAAGAAGTGTACAACCATCCCAACCTTGTTATGGTCTTCCTTTGACATTTTATACCCTTTCTCAATAGCAATCATCCCTCTCCTTACGTCATTAAGGCTATTTACATAGTTGCCAACACCTCTTCTAAATGGAGTTATAATCTGCTTATACAGTTCTCCTATTTTATAAGAAGGCAATCCTATTACTGATTCCCAAAAAGTGTCATC
>Ga0114982_1001714_pt1 | contig 10210 bp, 11 predicted proteins | sample Shrwel_input2_FT_FD_87183 | JGI IMG/M metagenome (GOLD analysis project Ga0114982, IMG submission 87183) | Subsurface microbial communities from deep shales in Ohio, USA - Utica-3 well 1 S input2 FT | ecosystem: Environmental > Aquatic > Deep subsurface > Shale gas/oil reservoir > Produced... | reverse complement strand
GGATGCCGAGGGCATCAAGGATCTGAGCTACTACTTCCGCCCCTTCATGATCGGCACCGGCCACTTCCTGGGCGTGAAGGCCGCCGACGACTACCTCTTCCTCCTCATCGGCGGCCCCGCCGGCCCCTACTTCCCCCAGGGCATCAAGCCCGTGACCATCTGGGTGGAAGAGGAGTTCGTGCGCGCCTCCCCCGGCGGCACCGGCCGCGCCAAGTGCGCCGGCAACTACGCCGCCAGCCTCCTGCCCGGCCGTCTGGCCAAGGAGCGCGGCTGCGACCAGGTGCTCTACCTCGACGCCGTCGAGCGCAAGTATCTGGAAGAGCTGGGCGGCATGAACGTCTTCCTCGTGTTCGAGGAGAACGGCCAGAAGGTCATCCACACCCCCGAGAAGAGCGGCACCATCCTGGAAGGCATCACCCGCGAGAGCCTCATCGCCACGGCCCGCGAGATGGGCTTTGAAGTCAAGGAGCGCCGCATCGACTTCGCCGAGATCGAGGCCGGGGCCGCCAGCGGCAAGCTGCTGGAAGCCTTCGCCTGCGGCACCGCCGCCGTCATCACCCCCATCGGCACCTTCCGCACCCAGCGCGGCGCCAGCACCCTGAACAACGGGGAACTGGGCGAGGTGTCCATGAAGCTGCGCGGCGCCCTGCTGGCCCTGCAGTACGGCAAGACCGAGGACAAGAAGGGCTGGCTGCACAAGCTGGTGTAGGATCCGGTTCCGGTCTTTGAAGAGGCGGCCTGCGGGCCGCCTCTTTGCGTCGCAGGGCCGGGGGCGCGGCCCGGGGCGCGGTAGGATGCGGGAACGGGAGCCCCATGACGATCCTTCGCCGCCTTGCCATCTTCTTCGCCCTGCTGCTCCTGGGGGCGCTCGCGGTGCGCCTGGGCCTGCTGCCGGTGGCCGGGGCCATGGCGGGGGTGCTGGGCCTGAACGTCCTGGCCTTCCTGCCCTGGCGCGGGGCGTGGCGGGCCCTGGCGGCGGTGCTGGGCCTGGGCAGCGCAGCCTGGCTGGGCATGATGGCCCTGAGGATCCACGAGCGGCTGGACCTGGGGCGCCCCTGGCTGCGCCTGGCGCTGATCCTCGGCACGGTGGCGGCCTTCACGGCCTGGACTGCGTGGCTGGCCTGGCGCACGGAAGCCGCCACCCGTTCCGGGACGGACGCCTGAGGCCATGCGCCGGGCCGACCGCCTCTTCCAGCTCGTCCAGCTGCTGCGCCGGGACCGCCTGACCACGGGCGCCAAGCTGGCGGAGGAACTGGGCATTTCGCTGCGCACGCTGTACCGGGACATCGCGGACCTGCAGGCCTCCGGCGTGCCCATCGAGGGCGAAGGCGGCGTGGGCTACCGGCTGCCCCGCCACTTCGACCTGCCGCCCATGATGTTCAGCGTGGACGAGGCCGAAGCCCTGGCCCTGGGGCTGGAAATGGCCGCCGCCTGGGCCGATCCCGCCCTGGCGGAAGCGGCCCGCAGCGCCCTGGCCAAGCTTCGGGGCGGGTTCAGCGACGCCCTGAAGGCGCGCCTGCGCTACACGGCCCTGCTGGCCCCGGATTTCCATGTGCCCCAGGCCACCCGGGCGCCCCTGGAGGACCTGCGCCGGGCCATCCGGGAGCGCCGCCGCCTGGAGGTGCGCTACCGGGACCTGAAGGCGCAGGAGAGCGTCCGTCTTCTGCGCCCCCTGGGCCTCGCCTTCTGGGGCGGGACCTGGACCCTGGCGGCATGGTGCGAGGCGCGGGAGGATTTCCGGACCTTCCGGGTGGACCGCCTCCAGGCCTGGACCTTCGGAACCGTCTTCCCGGAAGAGCCGGGCCGGGAATGGGCCGACTATCTGGCCCGGGCGGAATGCCGCTGACACCCCGTTGGCAGTGGGGGGCTCCATCCTTGGGAGGTCCCTACAACCCACCCTGCGAGGTCGCCCATGTCCCTGTTCACCCCCCACGCCCTGTCCCCCGTGCCTGTCGCGGGCGCCGAGCTTCACGTCGGCGTGGCGGGCCGTGAAGGGGCGCCCTGGCTGGTGCTGCTGCACGGAGGCCTCGGCAGCATGGAGGACTGGGCCGCCTGGGTGCCCGCGCTGGCCCGCACCCACTGCCTGCTGGCCCTGGACAGCCGGGGCCATGGCCGCTCCACCCTGGGCGAGGCACCGCTGACCTATCCGCGGCTTGAGTCCGACGTGGTGGCGGTGATGGACGCCCTGGGCATCGCTCGCGCCGCCTTCCTGGGCTTCAGCGATGGCGGGATCACGGCGATGCGCCTGGCGGCCTTCCACCCGGACCGGGTGCAGTCTCTGGCCGTGGCGGGCGCCCAGTGGCGCCTGGCGCCGGAGGATCCGGCCCGGGAGATCCTGGCCTCCGTGACGCCCGCCTTCTGGCGTGCGCACTTTCCGGCCTCCGTGGACGCCTATGAAAGGGGCAATCCCGAGGCCGACTTCCCGCGTCTGGTGGCCTCCGTGGTGGCGCTGTGGCTGGACGGCGAAGGCTATCCCGGCGAAGCCGTGGGCCGGATCCAGGCGCCGATGCTGTCGCTGCGGGGCACGGAGGACTTCCTGCTCTCGGAATCGGACCACGTCGCCCTTGGCGATCGGCTGCCCCAGGCCCGGTGTATCGCCATTCCCGGGGCAGACCACGGCGCCTTCCTGGGGGCCGCCGATCCCTTCCTGGCGCCCGTGTGGGCCCATTTCCAGCCCTGATGCCCTGATCCTCGGGGCCCATCTCTTTTTCGCTTTTCCATCCCTGGCCGGGCCCCGGTGGGCCTCGCCCTGTCTCCCCAAGGAGCTTCCATGTACCGCACCCTCGCCGACGCCCGTCACCGCCTGGCCGAAGAGGCCACCCACACCCTGGCCATCCTGGACGCCCTCACGGACGCCGCCCTGGCCCAGGGCGTCACCCCCGAAGACCGCACCCTGGGCCGTCTGGCTTGGCACCTGGTGGCCTGCCGGATGTCCATCGCCACCCAGGCGGGCCTGGCCGTGGAAGGCCCTGCGCTGTCGGCGCAGGGGGATCTTGTGGACCCTGTCCCCGCGACCATTGCGGAAATCCGCCAGGCCTTCATCGCCGCCCAGGCCGCCCTGGATCGGGCCCTGGAGGCCTGGACCGACGCGGATCTGGCCCAGGAGACCCCCATGTATGGCGAGGTCTGGACGAAGGGCTTCTGCCTGGAGGCCATCGTGGCCCACGAGGCCCATCACCGGGGCCAGATGACCGTGCTCATGCGCCAGGCCGGCCTGGTGCCCCCCGGCATCTACGGCCCCACCCGGGAAGGCTGGGCGGGCATGGGGATGGCCGCGCCGCAGGTGTGAATCCAAACGGTTCGGGGCACCCGCTGGGGTGCCCCGAAGTCGTGGGTCGGACCGGACCCCCCTCAGCCTGGCCGCAGCGGCTTCAGGAGCTGGGGCAGCAGGGTCACCAGGAGGACGACCAGGGCGATGATGAGTGCGAGCAGGCGGGCCATTGGGGACGGTTTCGGAGGGCGGACGGTTCGGGTTTAGGCGTCCTGCTGCTTTTTCAGGGAAGCCGTGCCCATCATCCCGCCCAGGCCCATGGTTTCCACGGCGCTGCTGGGCACGATGACCATGGAGCCCTTCTCCTTGATGGCCTCGTAGAGCATGTTCATGGCGCGCAGGTGCAGGGCCACGGGGTTGTCCTGGTACTGCTCGGCGGCCTGGGCGAACTTCTCGCTGATCTCGGTTTCGGCGGTGCCAAGGATGATGCGGGCCTGGCGTTCGCGCTCGGCCTGGGCCCGGCGGCTCATGGCGTCCTCCAGCTCCTTGGGCAGCTGCACGTCGCGGATCTCCACGGACTGCACCGTGATGCCCCAGGGATTGGTCTTCTCGTCCAGCAGGCGCTGGAGTTCGCGGCCCATGCTCTCGCGGTCCGTGACCATCTGGCTCAGCTCGTGGCGGCCGATGGATTCCCGCAGGGCGGTCTGGGCGCTCATGGCCACGGCGTCGGCGTAGTCCTGGACCTCCAGCACGGCCTTTTCCGCGTTCCAGATCACCCAGAACACGATGGCGTCCACGTTCACGGGCACGGTGTCGTGGGTGAGCGTCGTCTCGGCCTTCACGCTGGCCACGCGGATGCGCTGGTCCACGAAGCCGGTGATGCGGTCGATCACCGGGATGACGAAGAAGGGCCCGGGGCCCTTCAGCCCCTGGTAGCGGCCCATGCGCAGGACGATGGCCTTCTCCCACTGGTCGGCGACCTTGAGGCTGCAGGCGAGGAGGATCCCAGCGGGGAGGGCGACGATCAGGGGGGCAGGGTGTCCCAGGACGAAGGCGGCCACGAGGCCCGCCACGGCGACGGCCAGGCCCAGGGCGATGCCCAGACCCGGCGTGGAGGCGCACCGCGGGGCGGGTGGGCCAGGAGAAATCGGCATTCAGGGGCATGGAAGGCTCCTCAGGGAGGCGATGGGCCAGGAATGGGAGGGATCAGGACTCGAGGGTGTCGCCCAGGCGGGCGTGGATCTCGCGGGCGGTGAAGCCTGCGGCCCCCGCCCGGGCCAGGAGGTCGGCCACGAAACGGTCGAGGTCCGCCTCCCGCCGGGCCAGATCGGGGGCGGGGCCTGGTGGGCGATGAAGGTGCCGATGCCCTGCTGGGTGCTCAGGGCCCCCCGCAGTTCCAGCTCCCGGTACGACCGGATGACGGTGTTGGGGTTGATGGCGAGGTCGACGGCCAGCTGGCGCACCGTGGGGAGCTGATCCCCGGGCTGCAGGGTGCCGGAGGCGATGCCGCCCAGCACCTGGTCGATGATCTGCCGATAGACCGGAACCCCCGTGCGGGGATCCAGGCTGAAGGCGAAGGGGATGGGTGGGGGGCTCATGATGCCATCAATGTTCTAGTCAACTAGAACATTGTCAAGGGCCGGATGTACGCTTTCTCTATCGCGACGGATGGCCGGAGGGCCCTGCTTCCGGCATCGGAAACAGGGCCCTCCGGGTCGGCGGGAAATCGCCCGGGATCAGTCCAGCTGGGCGGTCTGCTTGCCCTTCACGAGATCCTTCACCACTTCGCCGCCCATGATGAGGCCCATGACGCTGGGCACGAAGCTGAGGCTGCCGGGGATGGTGCGGCGCTCCAGGCAGCTGCGCTCGGCGCCCTTGGGGCACACGCAGCTGAGGTTGCAGTCGCTGTTCTCCGTGGGGACGGGCTCCAGGGGCAGCTCGCGGGAGTAGACCACCTTCAGGTGCTTGAGGCCGCGCTTGCCCAGTTCCCGGCGCATGACCCGGGCCAGGGGGCAGACGGTGGTCTTGGCGAGGTCGGCCACCTCGAACTGGGTGGGGTCGGTCTTGTTGCCCGCGCCCATGGCGCTGATGACGGGGATGCCGCGCTTGTGGCATTCCAGGATCAGGTCCACCTTGCCGGTCACGGTGTCGATGCAGTCGATGACGTAGTCGTAGTCCAGGGCCAGCAGGCTCTCGGCGCTGCCGGGGTTGTAGAACTCGCGGCGGCACTCGATTTCGGCCTTGGGATTGATCTCGAGGATGCGGTCCCGCATGGCCTCGACCTTGGGCTTGCCCACGGTGCGCCGGGTGGCGTGGAGCTGGCGGTTGAGGTTGGTGAGGCAGACGAGGTCGTCGTCCACCAGCACGAAGCGGCTCACGCCGCTGCGCACCAGGGCTTCCACGGCGAAGCTGCCCACGCCGCCCACGCCGAAGATGGCCACCTTGGCCTGTTTGAGACGATCGATGCCCTCGGTGCCAAGGAGGAGTTCGGTCCGGGAAAAGGCGTGGAGCATGCAGGAGCCTCGGAAATGCGTGGGGTGGGGGGCGGAGCAAGGCCCGCGGCGCCAGTGCGACCGCGGGCCGGGAATCGGGTGCAGATCAGGCGGCGGCGGGGACGGCAGCCAGGGCGGCCTGGCGGGCCGCCTTCCATTCTGCCCAGGCCTGGGCCAGTTCGGACTGGTGCTGGGCGAAGGCGGCCTTCCACTCGGCCCGGGCCTGCTGCCACTGCTCGGCCTTGGCCTGGCCCTGGGCGCGCAGGTCGGCCTTGAGGCGGCGCCAGGCTTCCCGGCGCTTCTGCAGGGTGGCCAGGGCCTCGTCGAGGCGCAGGGCGGCTTCCTGGAGACGGACCTGCAGTGGGCTGGTCTGGCAGAGGCGGCGGGCCAGGCGCACCTGCTCCAGGGCCACCTCGGCCCGGTCCAGGGCGGCGGGATCCACGCGGCGCAGGTCGGTGACCAGCCCCATGCCGTTGAGGGCACCCAGGATCCACTTCGTGCTGTCCCACTGCCACCACTTCACCCCGTTGCGGTAGTCCCACTGCCAGGTGTGGTGGAAGTTGTGGTAGCCCTCGCCATAGGTCAGGGGCGCCAGGATCCAGCTGTCCCGGGCGCTGGTGGCCTCGTTGTAGGGACGGCTGCCGATCATGTGGGCCATGGAGTTGATGAAGAAGGTGGTGTGGTGGTTCACCACGATGCGCAGCAGGACGGCCACGACGGCCATGCCGATCGCCTCGCGCCAGGACCGGGCGAAGAGCAGGGGCAGGAGGGCCACGGCCGCGCCGATGGGGAAGATGTGGCGGTGCTGCCACATCACCAGGGGATCCTTTTCCAGGTCGGCCACGTTCTGGATGGGGCGGCTCTCGCCCTTCATCACCCAGCCCCAGTGGGCCCACCAGAAGCCCCGGCCGATGGCGTAGGGATCCTTGTCCAGGTCATCGCAGTAGCGGTGGTGGATGCGGTGGTCGCTGCCCCACTGGAGCACGGAGTTCTCGAAGTTCGCCGCGCCGAAGAGCAGCCCGAAGAGCCGCACCGGCAGCGAGGCCTTGAAGGCCCGGTGGGAGAAAAGGCGGTGATAGCCCAGGCTGATGGCCGTGCCACACAGGAAGGTCATGGCCAGGAAGGCCACCCATTCCTTCAGCACGAAGCCGTTCACGGCCAGATGCCAGGGCACCGCCACCGCGGCGGCCACGAGGGTGCCCCAGAGGAACAGCGTGTTGAGCCAGTTGCGACCCGATGGTTGGGGCATTGCGACCTCCGCGGGTCTTGGAACTCCGCACCTCATTGTCGGATTTCGCCGAGGTCGGGCCAAGGAGAATTGTTGACCAATTGGGTGGGGAACAGTGTTCATGGGGGCCCCGGCTTCTGGAGCCACACGCCCATGAAGGGGATTCCGGATGCCTTCCCGAGGGGTCATCGGCGAGCCTCCGGCGGGGCGAATCCCGCGCCGGGGCTTCATCGGCACAGATGGCCGGGCCTTGAGGGGAAAACCGTGCGCCGGGGGTCACAAGCCCGATGGGGAGGCTGAATAATATTGGCGAATATCCAAAATATTCGAGAGAATATGCAGGATCCCTCCCGGGATCGCGGAGGGTGCATGCGTCTCACGGAGATCCTGGCTGCGGAATGGAAGCCTGCCCTGGGCTGCACGGAACCTGCGGCCGTGGCCTGGGCTGCGGCCTGGGCGGCGTCCCAGGCGAAGGGGGCGGTGCAGCAGGTGAAGCTGGTGTGCGATCCCCGCACCTACAAGAACTGCTATGCGGTGGGCCTGCCGAACTCGGGCCACAAGACCGGCATCCTGTGGGCCCTGGCCCTGGGCGCCTGCCTGACGGACACCACCCTGGGGCTCAGCAGCTTCGAGGGCATCACGCCCCAGGTGATCGAGGCCGCCCAGGCCCTGCTGGACACCCACCGGGTGACAGTGGACGTGGACCCCAAGGAGACCCAGCTGCGCATCGATGTCACCGTGGGGGGCGCTGCCGGTATCGGTCGGGCCCTCATCGAGCGGGAGCACACCTGCCTGACCCGGGTGGAGTCCGACGGCCGCCTGGTGGGCGGCGAGGCCTGTGCCACCGATGCGCCTGCCTGCGCCGATCACCGGGCGTGGCTGGGCAGCGCCCGCATCGCCGATCTCATGGAGCTGGCCCGGGGCGTGGAGGAGGCCGACCGCGCCCGTCTGCGGGAAGGCGCTGCCATGAACCTGGCCGTGGCCCGCCACGGTGTGACCCTGCTGCCCGAGGCCCTGCGCCCCACGGCGGGCCAGGATGCCCAGACCCGCCTCGCGCGGCTTGTGAGCGCGGGGGTCTTTGCCCGCATGAGCGGCGAACCCCATCCCGTGATGACCCTGGCGGGCAGCGGCAACAAGGGCATCACCGTGGCCATCCCCGTGACCCTCTGGGGACGGGAATCCGGTCACGACGAGGCCCGGGTGGAAGAGGCCCTGGCCTTCGCCTGCCTGATGACGGCGGCGGCCACCCATCACCTGGGCACCCTGAGCTCCGTGTGCGGCGCGGCGAATGCGGCGGGCGTGGGCATCGCCTCCGCCCTGGTCATGCTGGAAGGCGGAGATGCCGCCACCGTGGGCCTGGCGGTGAACAACATGGTGGGCAACGTGGCGGGCATGATCTGCGACGGCGCCAAGATCGGCTGCGCCATGAAGACCATGACCGGCGTGGACAGCGCCTTCCGCGCCGCCCAGCTGGCGCTGGCGGGCATTGGCATTCCCGACACCGATGGCATCGTGGGCCACGACGGCGAGGCCTCCCTGACCAACCTCGGCCGCCTGGCCCAGAAGGGCATGGCGGACGTGGACATGGAGATCCTGGCCATCATGCAGGAGAAGCTGCACCGGGGCTGAACCCGGGGGCGCCAGCGCCCGCAGCACGCAGAAACGGCCGGGGATCTCCCGGCCGTTTCCGTGTGGTCGCCTCCCGGGGAGCGGGCGGCGGGATCAGGCCCGGGCGCCGTGCTTTTCATCCAGCAGGCGATCCCGCAGGGCCATGACCTCTCGGCTGGCGGCTTCGGTTTCCTGGCCAGACCTGCGCGTTCCCGTGGAAGCCGCAGACGGATCCGGACGCACCACGAGCGCGATCCTGGGGCTGTCGGACCCTTGGCTGGCCTCTCCGCGCCCCTCTCAGCCCTGGATGCGCTCCCGGATCCATGGGAAAGGGGCGACCTCGCGGTCGCCCCTTCTGCGTTTCCCTTCGTTGCCTTCAGCGTGGCCGGAGATCAGATCCGGTCGAGGGCCTGCTGGAGGTCGGCGATGAGGTCGTCCACGTCCTCCAGGCCGATGCTGACGCGGATCATGTTCTCGGTGATGCCGGCGTGGAGCTTCTCGGCGGGGCTCATGTCGCTGTGGGTCATGGAGCTGGGGTGCTCGATGAGGCTCTCGACGCCGCCCAGGCTGACGGCCAGCTTCATGTGCTCGATGGCGTCCAGCATGCGGAAGGCCTCGGTCTCGCCGCCCTTCACGAAGAAGCTGATGACGCTGCCCGTTCCGGTGTGCTGCTTCTTCCAGAGCTCCAGCTGGCGCTCGCCCATGCACTCCAGGCCGGGGTAGCTGACGCGCTCGACCTTGGGGTGCTGGAGCAGGAAGTCCACGACCTTCCGGGCGCTGATCTGCTGCTGCTCCATGCGCACCTTGAGGGTGGCCAGGGAGCGGTGGATGAGCCAGGTGGTGTCGGGATCGGCGATGGAGCCCAGGATGGTGCGGAAGACCTTCACCTGGCCCATGAGCGCCTTGGAGCCCATGGTGAGGCCGGCGACGAGGTCGCTGTGGCCGCCGAAGAACTTGGTGGCGGAGTAGAGGACGAGGTCGGCGCCCAGCTGCAGGGGGCTGCAGAAGATGGGGCCCATGAAGGTGTTGTCCGCCATGACGATGATCTGGCGATCGGCGGTGGAGTACTGGTCGGCGATCTCGCGGGCCGCGCCGATGTCGCTGAGCATCATCGTGGGGTTCGCGGGGCTCTCCAGGTAGATCACCTTGACGGTGGGATCGTCCTTCACCATCGCTTCCATCTCGGCCTTGGTGGCGCCGGCGGGGAAGTGCTTGGTCTTGATGCCGAAGAGGGGCAGCATGTGGCGGAAGAAGTATTCCGTGCCGCCGTAGACGGGATCACTGAAGACCAGGGTGTCGCCGGGGCGCAGGAAGGCCAGGCAGGTGCTGGAGATGGCGCCCATGCCGGAACCGAAGACGGCGGCCTCTTCCGCGCCATCCCAGGCGGTCACCTTGTCTTCCAGGATCTCGGTGTTGGGATTGTTGACGCGGGTGTAGATCAGGGCGGGGCTCTCGCCCTCCTTCATGGGGCTGAGGCCGTAGGCGATCTCGAAGGCCCGCTTGCCTTCCTCGGCGGTCTTGAAGAGGAAGGTGGAGGTGCGGAACACGGGGGGGATGGCGGCGCCCTCGGAGCGCTGGGGGTCGTAGCCCTTGCTGAAGATCGAGGTCTGGGGCTTCACGTGGCCGTGGCTGCTCATGGGAGTCTCCAAAGGGCCGCACCGACCGTTCGGC